>ENA-OPYY01000542-OPYY01000542.1-human-gut-metagenome-genome-assembly--contig:-NODE-542-length-11849-cov-2.670107_pt1 | contig 11849 bp, 10 predicted proteins | sample MGYA00242472_ERZ504481 | MGnify/ENA primary metagenome ERZ504481 (study PRJEB26092, sample SAMD00036265) | human gut metagenome | host: Homo sapiens | study: EMG produced TPA metagenomics assembly of...
CAGAGTAAGCGAAACAAGCAATCACAGAGGGAAACAAAATCATCAGCAGGATCAAAACGAGATTGAACAGAAACATAAAGGTCATCACTATTTTGAAGCATTCCTTCACTCTTTCTCGGTTTCCATGACCATAATTATAACTTACGATGGGTACGAATCCCAATGCGAAACCGGCAAGGGGAACACTGACAAAAAGCATGGCACTCTGCATGATTGTCAATGCACTCACATAGATATCACCGAATGTCTTCAATGAACCGTTCAGCACAAATCCTACCAAGCTTTCGGTACTTGCCATAATAAACGGTGAGGCTCCCAACGCCAATATAGCTCCAACAACCTTCCGGTCCAACCTCATATAACGAGGCTCGAGCCGCAAAGAAGCACGCCGGGATGTCAGAAAGAACAATACCCAGCCAGCACTGCAAGCCTGTGAAATAATAGTGGCAAGCGCAGCTCCTTTCACTCCCCAATCAAAGACAAAAATAAACAGAGGATCGAGCAAGATATTAAGCAACGCTCCAATAACAATCGACAGCATAGCGATGCCAGGACGTCCCTGTGTATTAATAAAAGTATTCAACCCGACAGAGACTTCGACAAAAAGGGTACCGATAAGATAAATCGAAAGATAAGCCGTTGCGTACCCGAGCGTCTGTTCCGAAGCACCGGTAAACAAAAGAATCGGTCCATAAACAAATAAGATAAGCCGGACGTCTAGAAGTGTAAAAAACAGCAATAACACGAAGCCATTACCCAATATTTTTCCGGCATGGGTACGGTTGCCCTGCCCTAACGCTATGGCTGCAAGAGGCGCACCTCCCCCGGCCACAATAGCCGAAAAAGCTGAAATCAAAATAATCAGAGAACCTGCCACCCCGATACCTGCAAGTGCTTGAGTACCGATTCCCGGGATATGCCCGATATAGATGCGGTCCACAATATTATAGAGCAAATTTACGATTTGTGCAATTACCGCAGGAAGTGCCATCCTGAACACAAGTGGCAACATACGGTCCGTACCAAGCCTCTCTTCATATTTATCATTCATAACCAAGATGCAATAAAAAAGCCTTTTACGCTACCGTAAAAGGCTAATTATCAGATAGTAGTGGGTACGAGAATCGAACTCGTATTACATGCGTGAGAGGCATGTGTCCTAACCGTTAGACGAACCCACCCGATTGAAAATTAGATTCAAAAAAGAGCTAAGCAATAAACTCAGCTCTTCTTTGTCATCTTAAAGTTGAGATTGGTGCGGAAGCTGGGGGATTCGAACCCCCGGTACGGTTACCCGTACGTCAGTTTAGCAAACTGGTGGTTTCAGCCACTCACCCAAACTTCCTTTTTTATAACCAGCATTCTTTTCAAATGCGGTGCAAATGTAGGGCAAACTTTTGGACTGTGCAAATCTTTCCTACATATTTTTTTCACCGTTTTCATACAATTTGAGATAACACGTTAACACTCAAACCCTAAAACAAGAAAAAAAATTTGATACATATCAAACCGTCCTTTTCAACCTTTCCTTATCTTTGCGCGATTTTTAAAGTATAGTGCACATACACGGACAATGATACAACAAGAAAGTCTGAAAAAGCGGCTTGCCAAGCTGGCCGCCCCCATTTTTATAGAGACACTTCTCATCATGATGCTCGGTGCGGTGGACACCATCATGCTGAGCCGCCACTCGGACAACAGTGTTGCCGCCGTAGGGGTAGTCAACCAAATTATCATGCTCACTTTCCTCGTTTTCGAAGTCATCAACCTCGGAACGTCCGTTCTGTGTTCCCAGTATCTCGGTGCGAAACTACACAAGAAAGTAGTGCAAGTAGTCGGCGTATCCATCCTCGTCAACCTGGCGGTAGGTATCACGGTCAGCCTGGTACTGTTCTCCTGCGCCCATCCCATCCTCCGGCTGATGGGGCTCACCGCTGAACTGATGCAGGACGGCATGGACTATATGCGTATCGTAGGCGCTTTCGCCTTCTTCCAGGCACTATCCCTCACCCTCTCCGCCTCCCTGCGCAGTGCCAACAAGGCCATCTACCCGATGATGGTCACCGTCGTAGTCAATATCCTCAATATCATCGGCAACTACTCCCTCATCTTCGGCCGCTTCGGCTTTCCGGAACTGGGCGTGGAAGGCGCCGCCATCTCCACAGCCTTCAGCCGGGGTGTCTCCATGATTATACTGTTCGTCATACTGTTCCGCAAGCACATCCACCGTTTTCCACCGGCATACTTCCGCCCTTTTCCGTGGATAGAACTAAAGAACCTGATGAAGGTAGGCCTGCCCTCCGCCGGCGAACAATTGTCGTACAGCTCGTCGCAAGTCGTCATCACCTACTTCATCAACATGCTGGGAGTGGAAGCGCTCGCCACCCGTACCTATTGTGTCAACATCATCATGTTCGCTTATCTGTTCAGCATCTCCATGGCACAAGGCGGCGCCATCTGTATCGGGCATCTGATAGGCGAGAAGAAACCTCACGCAGCCTTCCTTATGGGAAAATACGTCATGAAGAAATCCGTCATGATTACCGTCATGCTGTCCTGCATCCTCGCCCTTTCGGGGCATGCCATCTTTGGCTGGCTCACGTCCAACCCCGACATCATACGTATGGGTGCCACCATCCTTATCATAGATGTACTCCTCGAAATAGGCCGCCCCATCAACATCTTCGCCACCAACGCCCTTCGTGCGGCAGGAGATGTCAACTACCCCTTCTACGTAGGGTTGGTGGTGCAGTGGAGTGTAGCTGTAGGTGTGGGATACCTTTTCGGCTTCCCCTTCGGCTGGGGTATCTGCGGCATGTGGGTAGCCTTCCTGTTGGACGAGAATATCCGCGGCTTCATTTTCGTCCGCCGCTGGTATGGCATGAAATGGGTAAACAAAAGTTTCATACGGAGCTGATTTTTTCTCGTAAAAACCTTATCTTTGCCCCTCGAACAAACAAATTATGGCTTTATGGATGCACTATTGAAAGAAACCGTAGATGCCGCTATCAACTCCCGCTATCCAGGCATGGCTCCCGAGGGAAGAAGGTTGATAGAGGAAATCCTCATTCGCAAGGAAGTAGAAAAGGGCGCATTATTACTCAATGAAGGGCAGATAAGCCATAATATCGTATTTGTAGGAAAAGGCATGTTGCGCCAATTCTATTATAAAAACGGTAAAGACGTCACCGAACACTTTTCCTATGAAGGCTGCATCATCATCTGCATAGAAAGTACCTTGAAGCAGGAACCCACCCACCTCATGATTGAGGCACTCGAACCGAGTGTCGTATACCTGCTGCCATACAACAAGCTGCTGACACTTACCGAAATCTCATGGGAAATAAACATGTTCTATCGGAAGATTCTGGAATATTCCCTGATTGTTTCACAGATAAAGGCTGACTCCTGGCGGTTTGAGACTGCACGCGAGCGCTATAACCAGCTCATGGAACATCAGCCCGAAGTCATCAAGCGGGCTCCTTTGTCGCACATTGCGTCCTATCTGCTGATGACCCCCGAAACACTGAGTCGGGTACGTTCGGGCATACTGTAACCCTCCTCCTGTCTGCCCGGAGAATACATATCTGAATTTATATAGAAATTTTACCATTTCTCCCCTAAGCGTGCATTGATTGCCATACAATCATTTCATGCTCAAGGTTGTTTTATATGTATTTAAAATATTAAAATTCAGATTATGAATACTATACATAATTTTTCCGCTTCCCTGATACAGCGGACAAAACAAGCCGGACGATACAGTACATCCGGTATATATACCAGTACAGTGAACAGCTTTTTCCGCTTCATCGGCCACCGTTCCATCACTTTTGCAGATCTCACCCCCAGCCTCATCAAGCAATACGAAGACCGGCTGCTCGGCGAAGGGCGGCGCCATAATACCATATCCACCTATATGCGTATGCTCCGTTCCATCTCTCACCAAGCTGCCGAACAAGGCATTCCATTCACACACAGTATAGACGATTTGTTCGCCTATGTATTCACTGGCTATGAGCCTACCGCCAAACGGGCCATCTCTCCTTTACTAATCCGGCGCTTGGTAAATCTTGATTTGGAGAAGAAACCCGCCTTGCGTTTCAGCCGCGACATGTTTCTGTTAAGTTTTTACTTACGAGGCATTCCGTTCGTAGACCTTGTACATCTCCGCAAAACGGATGTCAAGCACAATACCATTTATTATTACCGCCATAAGACCCGTCAGCAATTGTCCGTACATATAGAGTCGTATGCCGCACAGATTATAAATAGGTATAAAAACGAAGCCGCCTCTTCCCCCTATTTGCTACCGATATTATCACTAACCGGGGAAGATGGTTACAGACAATACAAAAGTGCTTTACGGCTCTACAACCAACATTTACACACACTTTCGAAGATGTTACGGTTAAGCATTCCATTAACATCTTATGTAGCCCGCCATAGCTGGGCCACCACTGCCAAAGACGAAGGAGTGGCCATTTCTGTGATTAGTGAAAGCTTAGGACATACTTCTGAAAAGGTAACTCACGTTTACCTTGCTTCTTTTGACAACAATGCGATGAGTAAAGCAAATAAAAAAGTGATTGCAACAATCCATCCAAACAAAAAGAAAAAACCCTAAAAACTAGAATTTGTAAAAGTATTCCTATTTGTATAGGAGTACTTTTATTATCCAATTTTATTCTCTTACTTACAAGGTAATGGATACCAATACTCTCTTACTTACAAGGTAAGAGGTGGTATTTTATTTGGAGAATAATCTTATAAACCAGCCATTAAAAGGTATTTTACATTAAAAGACTATATATGTAATTAAAATGTAAAACGATATTTTATCTCATAATTAAATTTAATTTTTGAATTCAAAATGGGGGCTTTTATGTAAATATATAAGACTGAAATACAAGTGGCTGCAATGTGTCTTATATCTATATATGAGATAAATATGAATTAAAAAATAAATCTATTTTTTTGCGATTGTAGTAATCTTTTTCATATCTTTGCAGCCACAAACATATTCTCTTACCTTGTAAGTAAGAGAATTATTAAACAAACAAGAATGAACAGTTTTTTCTCTTTCAATACCATTGAGAAAGAAAAAAGCTATTGAATTAGTGTGAATTATGAAACAAGTTCTCCATTTCAATAAAGTGATTAAGTTCGTCATTATCTTTGGTGACTTATGCTTACTGAACATCATTTTCATCTCGCTATATCACATTTTTGACTACCAAACACTGGGCAATGAATTTACACATTCATTGTCCCAGCTATTGGTATTATTGAATCTAGTCTATCTACTTTGCAATTACTCCAATGGCGTCGTACTGCATGAACGTATTGTACGTCCGGAACGCATTGTACGTCGGGCTCTCCGTAATACAACTTTTCACGCCACGCTGTTCATCAGCTTGGCTACTTTTAGCAGATATAGGTACCAGTTCACTCCGTTTTTTTACATGCTTTTATAGTATTTTCTTTATCTGCCTCGCTATATATCGCCTTCTTTTCCGGTATTTACTGAAAAAATATCGAGAACATGGAGGTAACTCACGTACCGTCATTTTAATCGGCAGTAACAAAAACATGACAGAACTCTATCAAGAAATGACCGGAGATCCCACCACGGGCTTCCGCATTACCGGCTATTTCTGTGATGTACCTTCTGATGATTTTCCCGAAGATGTCCCCTATTTAGGGCAGCCTAAAGAAGTTGTCACTTATTTACAGCAACACCATATAGAACAAGTCTATTGCTGCTTGCCTTCTGCACGTAGCCATGAAATACTTCCAATCATCAATTATTGCGAAAATCACTTGATTCGTTTCTATAGTGTACCTAATATTCGCAATTACCTGCATCGTCGCATGCACTTCGAGATGTTTGGCAATATCCCCGTACTCACTATCCGCGAGGAACCTTTGGCACAAATGGAAAATCGCCTACTGAAAAGAGCCTTCGACCTCTTTTTCTCCCTCGTTTTTCTGTGTACAGTATTCCCCTTCGTCTACATCATCATAGGTACCGCTATCAAGCTATCCTCCCCCGGTCCTATCTTCTTCAAACAAAAACGAAGCGGAGAGAATGGAAATGAATTCTGGTGTTACAAATTCCGTTCGATGCGTGTCAACATAGACAGTGACGAACTACAAGCCACCGCCAATGACCCGCGCAAAACAAAAATCGGAGATTTCATCCGTAAAGCCAGCATTGACGAACTTCCCCAATTTTTCAATGTGTTACTGGGGCAAATGTCCGTTGTAGGGCCACGCCCCCATATGCTGAAACACACTGAAGAATATTCACGCCTTATCGACAAATATATGGTCAGACATCTGGTAAAGCCCGGCATCACCGGTTGGGCCCAAGTCACCGGCTACCGTGGTGAGACCAAAGAACTCTGGCAAATGGAAGGACGTGTACAGCGCGATGTATGGTATCTGGAACACTGGACTTTTCTATTGGATTTGTACATCATATACAAGACGGTCAGAAATGCCGTCCGGGGCGAGAAGGAAGCCTATTAAAATAAAAAAATGAGAATTAAAATAAAAAGACATAGTGATGAAAAACAAGAAAAGCATAACTATCCTAATGGTGGCATTTACATTGGCAAGTTGCCAATCCTATAAAAGAGTACCTTATTTGCAAAGCTACGAATCACTTACAGATAAGGGTTATAAGGAAATTGTCATTAATGAAGTAAACCAGCAGGATACCCTCTATGATGCACGCATTCAGCCGAAAGACCTGTTGAGCATCACGGTCAACACTAGCGACCCGCAAGCAGCGGCACCGTTCAACCTAACCATGCAGACCTCTATCAATGTGGCTCAAGCCAATAGTACCTATGTCACATCACAGCCCACCCTACAGCAATACCTGGTCAATAATGAAGGTGAGATAGACTTTCCCGTCATAGGTAAATTAAAGATAGGCGGATTGACTAAAACCGCAGCGGAAAAACTGATTCGTGAGCAACTTCGCCCTTACCTCAAAGAGACTCCCATCGTCACCGTACGCATGTCCAACTACAAAATATCTGTTATCGGAGAAGTGAACCGTCCCGGTACATTTACCATCAACAACGAGAAAGTAAATCTCTTTGAGGCACTCGCCATGGCAGGAGACATGACGGTCTACGGTATACGCAGTAACGTCAAGCTTATCCGCGAAGACAATAACGGACAGCGGAATATCATAAGCTTGAATCTAAATGAGCAAAATATCCTTCATTCTCCTTATTATTATCTGCAACAAAATGACATTCTTTATGTCACTCCAAACAAGACCAAAGCTAAAAATGCCAGTATCAGCAACAGCACCACCATCTGGTTCTCCGTAGTAGGTACACTCGTTTCGCTGGCAAGCTTGATTGTGACGATAGCAAGATAATTAAATGTTAAAAATTAAAAGTTAAACGCTAATCATTAATCCCTACATATCGATGAAAGAAGATTTATACGATGACCTTTTTGATGAGAAAGAGGAAAAGACAGATTTTCAAGCCCTCTTTTTTAAATATGTCATCCACTGGCCCTGGTTTATTGCAAGTATACTGATATGCATGGCTCTCGCCTTCATTTATCTACGCTATCAGGCTCCTGTATACGAAGTAGCCTCTTCTGTACTTATTAAAGAAGATGACAATAAGAAGAGCGCTAACAATGCTTTAGCCGCTATGCAGGATTTCGGTATGTTTTCCATGACCAGCAATTTTGACAATGAAGTGGAAATCCTAAAATCACGCACGCTCATCAAGAAAGTCGTATCACACCTGAATCTTTATATAAACATAGCACAAAAACAGCCGTTCGGTTACGATATTCCACTTTATAAAGATACTCCCTTTGACGTCTTCATGACTGCCGAGGAGGCAGATAAACTGGATGAAAACATTCTATTGGACCTGACTTACGATACACTCGGCAAACTGTCTGCCGAAGTCAGTTACACACAAGACAACGAGAAGCAGAAAGCACAAAAGTCTTTTGACAAACTCCCCGCTATTCTGCCGCTTCCCATCGGTGTAATCACCATCTCGGGCAGAGACTCTTTGTCAATCCCGACCGAACCCATCAAGTTAAAAGTCACCATCAGCAAACCTACTGCCGTAGCCATTGGCTACAGTTCTGCCCTCACCATAGAGCCTACTTCTAAAACTAGTACTATTGCAGCTGTCAGCCTAAAGAATACGAATGTACAGCGGGCCATTGACTTCATCAATGATTTGATAGCAGTCTATAATATAGACACCAACACCGAAAAGAATGAAGTAGCACAGAAAAGCGCTGACTTCATTGAAGAGCGTATAGGCATTATCAACAACGAGCTGGGTACGACTGAAAATGAGTTGGCGGCATTCAAACAACGTGCCGGTCTGACCGACCTCAGCAGCGATGCACAGCTTGCCCTGCAGGAAAGCTCCAAATACGAACAGCAATATGCCGAAAACGCCACTCAAATCAATTTAGTGACTTATCTACGCGACTATATCAATAACCCCGACAATAATGACGAAGTCATCCCTGCCAATGTAGGCTTGAGCGATGTCAACCTGGCATCTGCCATTGAGAAATACAATAATCTCGTCGTAGAGCGTAAGCGTCTGCTCCGCACTTCATCAGAAAGTAACCCCGCCATTATCAATCTAAATACGGGTATCGAAGCCATGCGCCACAATGTGAAAACTACGGTGAACAGTGTACTGAAAGGACTGCAAATCACACGGAACAATATCGACCGGCAATCGCGCAAATACGAAAGCCGCATCAGCAATGCCCCCAAGCAAGAGCAAGAATTTATGACCATTTCTCGCCAGCAGGAAATCAAAGCCACCCTTTACATCATGTTGTTGCAGAAACGTGAGGAAAATGCCATTACACTGGCCGCCACCGCCAATAATGGACGGATTATCGAAGAGCCCATCCCTGGCGGTATCGTCTCTCCTAAAGGCAAACTAATTTACATAATTGCTCTTGTCATCGGTATAGGCATCCCCATAAGCATCATCTACCTCCTCAACCTACTCCGTTTTCGTATCGAAGGGCACACCGACGTAGAAAAGCTTACAACCGTCCCCATTATTGGTGACATACCTCTTACCGATGCTGGTAAAAATGGAACACCGACTATCGCCGTCCGCGAAAACGACAATAATATCATGGCAGAAACTTTCCGTAGCCTGCGCACCAACCTGCTCTTCATCATGGGTGACCCGGACAAGAAAGTAATCCTCGTCACCTCCACCATAAGCGGTGAAGGTAAGACATTCATGGCTTCCAATCTTGCCGTCAGCTTGGCACTGCTCGGCAAAAAGGTCATTCTGGTAGGATTGGATATACGCAAACCGGGATTGAACAAGATATTCCATCTTTCACACAAAGAAAAGGGAATCACGCAATATCTTGCTGCTCCTCAATCTACGGACTTGCATGCGCTGATACAGCCTTCCGGCATAACTTCCAACCTCGACCTGCTATTGGGCGGTCCCATCCCACCCAATCCTACGGAACTACTGGCACGCCAGTCACTGGAAGACACCATCAGTACATTACGCAAAGAATATGACTATATCGTACTGGATACAGCCCCTATCGGCATGGTGACCGACACGCTCATCCTTTCGCGCGTAGCGGACGCCAGTATCTACGTCTGTCGTGCAGATTATACGCATAAGACCGATTACCAGCTCATCAACGAGCTTCAGGAGCACCATCGTCTCCCCAACTTATGCACAGTAGTCAACGGAATCGATATGAAGAAGAAAAAATACGGTTATTACTACGGCTATGGTAAATACGGAAAGTATTACGGCTACGGTAAGAAATACGGATACAGTTGAGTTAGCGACTAGCTATTAAGAGTTGAGAGTAAATAATCGAGTGTCTAATTTTTTAATTTCTAATTTCTAATTTTTTAATTAACCCCGCCCCTCCAATGTGACAGGCGACCGCGTAGCGCGCCCGAACCTCAACTATTTATAGACCATAGAAATACACCTTTAAAGGATTTTACATGAACCATACTGATATCACCCCTCATATTATTCCTCGTCGCCAATGGCTGGTGGCATACGTGCAGTCTTGTCTGGAAAAGAAGACTGCCGAACGGCTGAAAGCTATGGGAGTGGAATATTACTTACCCATACAAAGCGAAATACGCCAATGGAGCGACCGGCGCAAGAAAGTGGACCGCCTGGTCATCCCGATGATGATTTTCGTGCATGTCACTCCGCAGGAACGCCCCCTGCCGCTTACCTTACAAGCTATCAGTCGGTACATGGTATTGCGCGGTGAAAGCCGTCCCGCCGTCATTCCCGAGGAACAGATGGAACGTTTCCGCTTTATGCTGGATTATAGCCCGGAGGCTGTAGAGATTTGCAGTACACCTCTGGCAGCAGGTGATGCCGTGAAAGTAATAAAAGGCCCCCTTGCCGGATTGGAGGGAGAACTGGTCATGATAGGAGGAAAAAGCAAAGTGGCAGTCCGGCTGGATATGCTGGGCTGCGCACATGTGGACATGCCGATAGGATACGTGGAGAGAATTAATTTTTAATTGTCTCGTATTCGCTTTTGGCGTCAAAACAAGGACAAGCCTTATGGATAGAGGAACTGAGTTGCCGATGCCCTGAAATACGGGCATTGGGATAGTCGGTCTTCAGCTGCCGGAGCAAGTCGAGCAAAGAGCATTTCTGCGCATAGGTACGTGTATCGGCAGGGACACCATTCTCGTCGAGCCCACCCTCATAGCAGATGCCGATACTCTTGTCGTTCCAGCCGGTGGCATGGGCTCCAATCTGATGAACCGGGCGACAAATATGCACCTCGCCGTCACGGGTGATGTAGAAATGATAACCGATATCGGCAAAGCCCCGTGCCAGATGACTGCGGCGAAGCGCCTCCACCGAGAAGTGACGGTCACAGCGCGTAGCGCTGCAATGAACTACCAGGAGGGTTACCTCCCGATAGTTCTGATAGAAACTGCCTGCTTTCATCCGGCTAACGGTTGATGCAGGAAGTCAAGCCAAACACTCCGGCCAATGTAGTGGCCACGGTAATAATCACTTTAAGGACAATGCCCCATACAGATTTTGATTTTGTTTTCTCACTCATAACAATTTGCAATTAAGGAATTAAACACTATGGTTAGCTGCATTTTTTAGACAGAAGAACATATTTATTTTCTCTCTTTTGTCTTTTCGTTTCATCCTAACGGATTTTCCCCCTGGTCTCCGTCCGAACCGCCTCCCGGGTTGCTGCCTCCACCGGCATCTTCACCCCCGCCAGTGGCTCCGGTCAGGTCCACGGTAGTCTTTCCGGCCTTCAGGGCTTTCACCACGGCACGGGCTGCACTTCGGGTTGCCACCAGATTGAATTCCGCCTCCTCCAGCAGCTCTCCAAAACGCTGGCCGCAGGTCCAGTTCACATTCAGCCTACGGATATGGATGGCAGGATTGAACTCCTTGGCAGAAGCCGCGCCGATACTGTTGATGCTGATGTAGAAACTCCCCAGGTCGCCCAACTGGATTTTTTGTCCGGCCAGCAACTGCTCCCGCATGCAATCCACGGACATGGTGAGGATGGCAACGATATCCGAACGCTTGTACACGCAGCCATGACTGGCTATATGCTCGGCAAAGCGGTTGATGTCCATCACTTCCGAATACTGCGCACTTGCGTACGCTTTTTTGGCAACCGTCTTATCGGTAGGATTGCCACGCATCACGATACTGTAGTTAATCATAAATTAAAAATTATAAGTTAAAAATTAAAAGATAGGGGAGACGATACTAATCCCAGGGGCTTACGATTACTAATCTTCGCTGCGTCACGATTCATCT
>ENA-OPYY01000543-OPYY01000543.1-human-gut-metagenome-genome-assembly--contig:-NODE-543-length-11828-cov-1.058969_pt1 | contig 11828 bp, 10 predicted proteins | sample MGYA00242472_ERZ504481 | MGnify/ENA primary metagenome ERZ504481 (study PRJEB26092, sample SAMD00036265) | human gut metagenome | host: Homo sapiens | study: EMG produced TPA metagenomics assembly of...
CTGGCGCATGGGAAATCCTTTCCCGGAAGTGATCCGGACTTTTACTATGAGAAATATTATACCATCTGTATGAAATGACGTCATTACTTTTTTATCGGTCTGCAGAAATTCTGTCTGTTTTAAGTTCTTTCCTCCCATTTAGGATTAAAAAGTGACAAATGTCATATAGGGAGCTGACGTGTGACACTGTTCGAAGCAGAATAGATTTTTTATAATGGCAGTAAAGAAAATGATGAACATGGGAGGAGAAAAAATTATGATTTTGATAGAAAATCTTGTGAAACGTTATGGAAAGATACTTGCACTGGATCACTTGAATCTCGAAGTACAAGAGGGAGAAATCTACGGACTATTAGGGCCAAATGGGTCGGGAAAGACAACCGTAATTAATTGTATTCTGGCACTTTTAAAATTTGACAAAGGAAGTGTAAAAGTATTTGGGGAAGAAATCCGGCCGGAAAGTTATCATCTGAAGAAACAGATTGGGGTTGTGATGCAGAATGTGGCAGTTTTTGAAGAACTTAGTGTTTATGAGAACATTGATTATTTCTGTGGACTTTACATTCCTGAGAAATTAAAGCGGAAAAAACTGGTGGAGGAAGCGATTGCGTTTACAGGACTTGAAGAATATTTAAAATTCCGTCCGCAAAAGCTTTCTGGAGGACTTTTGAGACGGCTGAACATTGCCTGCGGAATTGCACATAAACCTCGCCTGATTATTTTGGATGAACCGACAGTGGCAGTCGATCCTCAGAGCAGAAATAAAATTTTAGAGGGGATTAAGGAGCTTAATCGTAAAGGGAGTACGATTATCTATACCTCTCACTATATGGAGGAGGTTGAGCAGATCTGTACAAAGATTTCCATTTTGGATCGAGGCAAATGCCTTGCGACAGGGACGAAAGAAGAGCTGAAACGAATGGTGAAGACAGGGCAGAGAATTGTGATTGACACGGTTGTTTTAAATGAGAAACAGATTGAGAAAATTCGGACATTGCCACATGTCTTCTCGGCAGTCTGGAAGGACCAGCGCTTGCTGATACACTGTACGGAAGATGGAGAGAATCTGATCCGGCTTCTCAGCTATCTTTCCCAGGAGAAGATTCCTTTTGGAAGAGTGTTCTCGGAGCAACCGACACTGAATGATGTATTTCTCGAAATTACTGGCAAAGCTCTTAGAGATTGAGGAGGGAGAACGATGTTACATTTAGTTAAATACCGTTTTTACAGTATCATCCGGATCGTCGCGCATTGGATGTTCTGGGCACTATTATTCCCAGTGATTCTCGGAACACTTTACTATTTTGGGTTTTGGAAAAATGCAAATTGTCCACAGCTGGAAATGATTGATGTGGCAGTTGTCGCGGAAGAAGATTCTCCTTTTCTGACATTTTTGGAAGGCGCAGAAGATCTGCTATCTTTTCGTGTGATGGAAGAAGAGGAGGCAGAAAAAGCACTGGAAAATGGAAAGGTGCAAGGAATTTATACGGAGGGAAGGGAACGGACACTGACAGTTGCCGCCACGGGAGTTGCTCCCAGCATATTAGAAACGATACTGGAGCAGTATAATACAAATGAAAGACTGATAGAGAAAGTGGCGGTAGAACATCCGGAGAGGCTTGAAGGAATGATGGATTCGATGAAAGCATACAGGGATCGAACGACAGAAACTTCTCTTGGGGGAACGGTAAGAAACTCTCTTGTAGAGTTATTTTTTGCACTGGTCGGGATGGCTTGCATGTTTGGCTGCGATTTGGGGTTTGCTGTATCTCTTAGCAGCAATGCGGATCAGTCACCGGTGGGGATGAGGAGAAATATAAGTTATCTGTCCAGAGGAAAGATAATGATGGCAGATTTTCTCGTTGTGTACGGGATCCATTTTGTAAACTTGTGGATTTTGATCTGTTACCTGAAAGGAATTCTTCGGATTCCGCTTGGGGAAGATAATGGGAAAATTTTACTTCTCTGTATGGCAGGAGGAATGATTGGAGTGTCTTTCGGCATTATTGCAGGAAGTATCGGAAAAAGTTCAGGGACACATAGACTGAATTTCTTGACGTTGATTACGATGTTGCTCAGTTTTTTTGGAGGGCTTATGGTACAGAATATGAGACATATTGTGGACAAATATTGTCCGCTACTCAATGCATGGAACCCGGTTGCGCTGATCTCGGATGGATTCTTCAGTATGACAATTTATGAAGATATGGCAAGATACTGGAGAAATGTGATTATGCTGTTTGGAATGGGGCTGATGTTTCTTGTTGCCGGATGTATTGTAATGAGGAGGAAACGCTATGACAGTATTTAGAGGATATCTTTTGATCATCAAGCGGAACTGGGGATTTATTTTTATTTACACAGCATTGTTTCTTTTTACAATGCTGATCATACAGGGGGAAACACAGAAAAAGGAAGAAAAAGAATTTCAAAGAAGCCGTCTAAAGATTGCAGTTGTGGATGAGGATGGAGGAATGCTGGCAGAAGGGCTTACAAATTATCTTGCGACTTTGCATGAAATCACAGAGATAGGCAATGCGGAGGGAACTCTTTTGGAGGCAATTTACTATGGAGAAATTTCTAGTGTGATCCGCATTCCGAGAGGAGTGGGAGAAAAGTGGGAAGTACAGTTGACAAAAATACCGGGATATGCAGAATCGGATTATTTGAAACAGCAGATCAATTTGTTTCTGAATCAAGTGCAGTTCTGTACAGAAAATGGGTATTCCATGCAGGAAGCATTTGAACTTGTAAACCAACAGTTGGAAGAGAAATCGGTCAGACTTTTAAATCTCAATGGGAATCAGGGGAAATTGGGAATCTTATTATTATATTTTTCGTTTCCTTCCATACCTTTCCATTGCAGTATTGTGTCTGATCTTAAGTATTCCGATGAATGCATACCGGAAGAAAGAAATCAAGACAGCGGCTGCAATGTTCTGCAGTTTCTCTGCGTCGCCAGACGGTGGAAGCAATGCTTGCATTTCTAGTTGTAGGGATTATTTTCTGGGCAGCGATGATCGGAGTTGCCATAATTTTTCAAAAATAGTTTTTCGAAAGCCTGCATGCGACGTATCTGGCAGGAAACAGTTTCCTGATGGTTCTAACGAGCCTTGCAATGGCATTTTTGATTGGCGCAGTCGCAGAAAGTGAGAACGTCATCAATATTATTGTGAATGTGACAGCGTTGGCAGTTTCTTTTCTTGGAGGGGTGTTCACTCCAACATCTGTATTAGATAAAGGGATATTGAAATTCTCCAGAATACTTCCGGTTTATTGGTATGAAGAAGTCAATAATCTGCTTGCCGGGTTCCGGGAGATTACACCGGAGAGACAGAGCGAAATCTGGAAATCATTTGGGATTCAGTGTTTGTTTGCAGCAGCATGTATCAGTATCGGTATGGCAGTGTTGAAAATAAAAGAGCAAGAAAGAAGACTAAAAATTAGTCTTCTTTTCGCTCCAGATTCTTTTGTGCGGTAGACAGCATCAGTTTGATCCGATTCAGCTGGTTGACTTCACTTGCGCCTGGATCATAGTCGATGGCAACAACATTTGCAAGCGGATAGCGGTGCCGCAGTTCTTTGATGACGCCTTTCCCGACAATGTGGTTTGGCAGGCAGCCAAATGGCTGGGCACAGACGATATTTGTGGTGCCGCTGTGAATCAGCTCTAACATTTCACCGGTCAGGAACCATCCCTCCCCGGTTTGATTTCCAATCGACACAATTTCCTGTGCCATCGCCGCCAGATCCGAGATCTTTGCCGGTTCAGAAAATCGGCTGCTCTTTGCAAAGGCGGCGGAAGCCGGTGCACGGAACCAGTCCAGCGCACGGATGCCCGAGATTTCCCTTTGCGGCTCCCGATTTTTCATTCCAAGGTGGCTCGCCTTGAAATTGCTGTTGTAGAAGCAGTAGGCAAAAAAGTCCAGAAGATCCGGAACGACAGCCTCGGCCCCTTCCTGTTCCAAAAGTTCCACAAGATGATTGTTGGCGGCAGGGAGAAATTTCACAAGGATCTCTCCCACGATTCCAACTCGTGGTTTTTTTATGTCAAGAATCGGAAGTTCATCAAACTCGCGGATAATCTGTGTGCACAGCGCCGTGAATGTCCGTCTGGACGGATATCCGCCGGATAAAAATTCTTTACATTTCTTTTTCCATTTTTCGTGAAGTGCATTGGCAGAGCCAGGGACTGCCTCATATGGTCTGACACGGTACAGACACTTCATGAAGACATCTCCCAGAACGACGGCATAAATCCCCTTCATTGCAAGCGGAAGGGTAATCTGGAATCCAGGATTGCTCTCAAGACCGCTCAAGTTCAGGGAAATGACCGGAATCTGAGGGTAACCAGCCTTTTTCAGTGCCCGACGGATAAATCCAATGTAATTGGAAGCACGGCAGCCGCCGCCGGTCTGCGATATGATCACAGCGAGCTTGTCCGTGTTATATTTTCCGGATAAGATGGCATCCATAATCTGCCCGACAACGATCAGCGACGGGTAACATGCGTCGTTGTTGACGTACTTCAGCCCCACATTGACTGCCTCTTTATTGTCATTTGGAAGAATTTCCAACCGGTAGCCGCAGGAGCGGATCGCTGGTTCCAAAAGCTCAAAGTGGATCGGAGACATCTGCGGACAGAGAATCGTGTAGTCCTTTCTCATTTCCTTTGTGAATACTGCTTTTTTGATGGAAGACGGTTGAATCGTACGTGTCGTGTGCAGTTTTTCATGCACCCGGATGGCTGCGATCAGCGACCGGATCCGGATGCGGGCAGCTCCGAGATTGTTGACTTCATCAATCTTCAGCGAAGTATAGATCTTTCCCGAATTTGTCAGAATGTCAGAAACCGCATCGGAAGTCACCGCATCGAGTCCGCATCCGAAGGAAGTCAGCTGGATCAGATCCAGATTGTCCTTTGTCTTGACATAGTTTGCCGCAGCGTAGAGGCGGGAATGGTACATCCATTGGTCCATGACGATCAGAGGGCGCTCTACTTTGTGTAAGTGTGAGACGGAGTCTTCTGTAAGTACAGCAATCCCGTAGGAGTTGATCAGTTCTGGGATTCCGTGATTGACTTCCGGGTCAATGTGATATGGGCGTCCGGCAAGAACGATTCCCCTCTTATGATGTTTTTCAAGCCATGCGATCGTCTCTTCTCCTTTTTTTCGGATATCTTCCCGGCAGGCGGCAAGTTCGTCCCATGCTTTTTTTACTGCATGGCGAATTTCCTGTTCTGGAATCTGGAATTCTTTTGAAAATTCTTCTGTGAGCCTCTTGGACAGCACTTCCTCGCTTTTGAAAGAGAGGAATGGATTTTTAAAGTGAATCGTTTCATTGGTGATCGCATCCATATTATTTTTGATGTTTTCAGCATAGGATGTAACCATTGGGCAGTTATAATGATTGTTTGCATCTTTAAATTCTTCCCGTTCATAAGGAATGCAAGGATAGAAAATAAAGGTCACTCCCTGATTGATCAGCCATTCCACATGTCCATGTGCCAGTTTTGCCGGATAACATTCAGATTCACTTGGAATAGATTCGATTCCGAGTTCATAAATCTTACGGCTAGACGGTGGCGAGAGCACAACGCGGAATTTCAGTTCATGGAAGAAAGTAAACCAGAACGGGTAATTTTCATACATGTTCAAGACACGAGGAAGACCGACCGTTCCGCGTACGGCTTCTTGTTCGGAAAGCGGCTCATAACCGAAGCAACGTTCGCTTTTGTATGCGAATAAATTTGGGAGTTCCTGTTCTTTTTTCTCTTTTCCAAGTCCGCGTTCACAGCGGTTTTCCCGGGTAATAAAACTTCTTCCGCCGCTGAAACGGTTGACAGTAAGCCGGCAGTTATTTGTGCATCCGCGGCACTTTGTCATTGTTGTGCTGTATGTAAGCGCTTCAATTTCTTCTATCGGAAGCATGGTTGTTCTTTTACTTTCATTGAAACGCTCGCGGGCAATCAGAGCAGCGCCGAAAGCGCCCATGATTCCTGCGATATCCGGTCGAATACACTCGCAGTCTGCAATTTTTTCAAAACTTCTGAGCACGGCATCGTTGTAGAAAGTACCTCCCTGTACGACAATGTTTTTCCCAAGCATACTGGCATCTGATACTTTGATAACTTTATACAGTGCATTTTTGATGACAGAATAGGCGAGTCCGGCAGAAATGTCCGAGACAGATGCCCCTTCCTTTTGTGCTTGTTTGACTTTTGAGTTCATAAAAACAGTACAGCGTGTTCCGAGATCAATCGGATGCTTGGCAAAAAGTGCTTCATGTGCAAAGTCTTCCACGCTATAATTTAAAGATTTCGCAAACGTCTCAATGAAGGATCCGCAACCAGAAGAACAAGCTTCATTTAACTGTACACTGTCCACAGTGTGATTTTTGATTTTAATGCATTTCATATCCTGTCCGCCGATGTCTAAAATACAATCGACATCTGGATTGAAAAAAGCGGCAGCATAATAGTGGGAAATAGTCTCCACTTCACCCTCATCAAGTAAAAGGGCGGCTTTTATAAGGGCTTCTCCGTATCCTGTGGAGCAGGAGTGGGCAATTTTAACACCATCTGGAAGTTTTGTATAAATATCTTTAATTGCCTTGACCGTTGTTCCTAACGGATCACCATCATTGCTGTGATAAAAAGAGTAAAGAAGATTTCCGTCTTCGCCGACAAGTGCCGCTTTTGTTGTGGTAGATCCTGCATCAATCCCGAGAAAACAGTTTCCCTTGTAGGAGGAGAGATCAAGTACAGGAACCTGATGTCGTTCGTGCCTGGCCTTGAAGTTCTGATACTCTGCTTCACTTGCAAACAGTGGTTCCATACGTTCTACTTCAAAATCCATATGGATATGTTCCGCCAGTCTTGTCTGAAGGGCTGTCAGAGAGGTTTCGTGATCTCCCTTGGAGTTAAGTGCAGACCCAATCGCAGCAAACAAGTGGGAATGCTTCGGTGCGATAATATGTTCATCGTCGAGATTTAGAGTGCGGATAAAGCTATTTCGCAGCTCTGACAAAAAGTGGAGAGGACCGCCAAGGAAGGCGACATGTCCGCGGATCGGTTTTCCGCAGGCAAGTCCACTGATCGTCTGATTTACCACTGCCTGAAAAATAGAAGCGGCGAGATCTTCTTTTGTAGCGCCCTCATTGATCAGAGGCTGGATATCTGATTTCGCAAAGACACCACAGCGTGCAGCAATGGAGTAGAGCGCCTGATAATTTTTTGCGTAGGAATTTAATCCGGTAGCGTCTGTCTGCAGAAGAGAAGCCATCTGATCAATGAAAGAACCAGTACCACCGGCGCAGATTCCATTCATGCGCTGTTCGACATTTCCGCCTTCAAAGTAGATGATTTTTGCATCTTCTCCACCGAGCTCGATCGCAACATCGGTCTGAGGTGCGTAGTCCTGGAGAGCGGTAGAGACTGCGATGACTTCCTGTACAAAAGGAACTTCCAGGTGATTGGCAAGTGTCAGCCCGCCAGAACCAGTCATGACAGGAGATACTAAGATTGGACCGAGTTTATAAAGCGCTCGCCCGAGAAGATCGGAAAGAGTCTCCTGAATATTGGCAAAATGACGCTCGTAGTCAGAAAAGAGTACATTATTTTCTGTATCAAGAATTGCAATCTTTACAGTAGTAGAACCGATGTCGATTCCCAGTTTATATAGTTGTTTGTAATTCATAAATATTGCTCCTTTTAGAAGAAATAAGGTCTGTTCTAACCTATTAAAATATAGTCTGCTTAAAAAAACAATTTTCATTATATGACAACAATTTGCAAAATACAACGAAAAAATAATAAACTGTTAGAATTGACAAAAGAGGAGCTTGCAGGTACAATTAGTATGAGTAAATTTTAAGAAAGGTCAAGAGGAGTAGTTATTCATATGAATTGGATCAACAAACTAGAACGTAAATTTGGAAGATATGCAATACACAATCTGATGCATTACATTATCATCCTTTATGCTGTCGGCTTTGCTCTGAATCTGATCGCACCCGGTTTTTATATGGAGTATCTCAGCCTGGATGCCAGCGCGATTCTGCATGGACAGATCTGGAGAATTGTGACGTTTCTGATTCAACCGCCGGACGGAAGCCCGATTTTTATTATTTTTGCATTGTATTTGTATTACATGATCGGACAGAATCTGGAGGCGGCATGGGGTGCATTCCGATTTAATCTGTATTTTCTTTACCGGAGTACTGTTTCATCTGATTGCGGCGCTGATTGTATACTTCCTGACAGGAATTTCATTCCCAATCGGGACTTCGTACTTGAATCTGTCACTGTTTTTTGCCTTTGCGGCACTGTATCCGAATGTGGAATTTTTGCTGTTCTTTGTCATTCCGATTAAGGTAAAATATCTGGCACTGCTTGACGGGGCGTTTTTCGCTTTCACGATCTTGCAGGGGATTCTGCCGTCTTATGCGGGAGGCCTGTATGGAATTATATATAAGGCAAATGCGATCGCGGCATTCGTCTCTCTTTTGAACTTCCTGATTTTCTATGTATCATCAAGGAATATGAAGGCTTACTCGCCAAAAGAAATCAGAAGAAAGAAAGAATATAAGAAACAGGTGCACCGGGCAGAACATACTTATGCCAACGGAGCAAGACACAGATGTGCTGTGTGCGGCAGAACAGAACTGGACGACCCAAATCTGGAATTCCGCTATTGTACGAAATGCAATGGCGATTATGAATATTGCCAGGACCATTTATTTACGCATGAGCATGTCAAATGATTTTGAAACTGAAGTGAGATAAGAAAGGAAAAGTAAAAGATGAGAAAGACAAAAATTATATGTACGATGGGACCAAATACGAACGACAGAGCTATGATGAAGCGTCTCGCGGAAGAAGGCATGAATATAGCACGCTTTAACTTTTCACATGGCTCTCACGAGGAGCAGAAAGGAAGAATGGATCTTCTGAAATCTGTACGTGAAGAGATTGGAAAGCCGATTGCGATTCTGCTCGATACAAAAGGACCGGAAATCCGCACAGGTTTGCTGAAAGACGGAAAGAAAGTAAAGTTGGAGGCAGGAGAACTGTTTACACTGACAACAGAAGAGATTGAAGGGGATGCAAGAAAGGTATCCATCACATACGACGGACTTGCAGAGGATGTAGAGCCGGGCAAGAGAATCCTGATCGATGATGGTCTGATCGAGCTGGAAGTAAAGACGATCAGTGGCAGTGAAATCACTTGTAAAGTATTAAATGGAGGAGAACTCGGAGAGAGAAAGGGTGTCAATGTCCCGAATGTTCCGGTACGCCTCCCGGCACTTACAAAGAAAGACCGCGAAGATATCATTTTTGGTGTAGAGCAGGGAATTGACTTTATCGCAGCATCATTTGTTCGTTCAGCAGAAGGAATTCTTGAGATCCGGGCACTGTTAAAGGAGTGCGGAGCACCGTATATACCGATCATCGCGAAGATTGAGAATGCGGAAGGAATCAAAAATATCGATGAGATCATCCACTGTGCAGACGGAATCATGGTTGCGAGAGGAGATCTCGGTGTGGAGATTCCGGCAGAGAAAGTACCGTACTTACAGAAGATGCTCATCAAGAAATGTAATGACAACTATAAGCCGGTAATTACTGCGACACAGATGTTAGACTCCATGATCCGCAATCCTCGTCCGACAAGAGCGGAAGTGACAAGACGTTGCAAATGCTGTTTATGACGGAACAGATGCGGTGATGCTTTCAGGTGAGACTGCACAGGGAAAATATCCGGCGGAGGCTCTGCAGATGATGGTACACATTATTGAAAATACGGAGAAACATCTGGATTATGATGTACTTCTTGAAAAAGCACAGGAACATAGAAAGAAAGGAATTTCCAGTGCGATCGGATATTCTTCTGTGGCAACTGCGATGAATCTTTCTGCAAAATGCATCATCACACCGTCTGTGACCGGGGCGACAGCAAGAGTGGTATCCAAATTCAAACCGAGGCAGACATCATTGGCGTGACACCATGCGAAGAGACATTGAGAAGAATGCAGATCTACTGGGGAGTGACTCCGGTAAAATCGATTGAATACAATACGACAGAGGACATCTGCAACGATGCGATCGATCTTGTGACAGCAAAGAGACTTGTGGAGCCGGGTGATATTGTCGTAATGACAGCGGGAATTCCTTCCCCGACGATCAAAAAAATCACGCGACGGCGTAACCAACATGATGAGAATCGCTGTGGTAGAATAAAACAGTCCGAGAGGGCATGACAAGACGGCAGTCAGGTCATGCCTTCTCTGCAATAGAAAAGGAGAAGAAACGATGATGAAGAAACCATTTGTGACAAAAGAACAACTGGAAGAGATTGCAAAGACGTATCCGACTCCCTTTCACATTTATGACGAGAAAGGAATCCGTGAGAATGTGAGAGCGCTAAAGGAAGCTTTTGCATGGAACGAAGGATATAAAGAATATTTTGCAGTAAAGGCGACGCCAAACCCATTTTTGATTCAGATTTTAAGGGAATATGGATGTGGGTGTGACTGTTCTTCTTACACAGAGCTGATGATGTCTGAGGCAATCGGAGCTGTGGGAGAGGATATCATGTTTTCTTCCAATGCGACTCCCGCGGAAGAATTTGTCTATGCGGATAAACTGGGCGGAATTATCAATCTGGATGATTTCACTCACATTGACTTTTTGGAGAAGGCGATCGGGCATATTCCGGAGACGATCAGCTGCCGGTACAATCCGGGCGGACTGTTTCAGATCAGCAATGACATCATGGATAACCCGGGCGATGCAAAGTATGGAATGACGACAGATCAGCTGTTTGACGCGTTTCGAATCTTAAAAGAAAAAGGAGCAAAGCAGTTTGGAATCCACGCATTCCTCGCAAGCAACACAGTGACAAATGAATACTATCCGATGCTTGCAAAAGTTTTGTTTGAAGTGGCAGTTAAGCTGAAAAAGGAAACAGGAGTCCACATTAAATTTATTAACCTGTCCGGTGGAATCGGAATCCCGTATCGTCCGGATCAAGAGCCGAATGATATTCATGCAATCGGGGAAGGTGTCAGAAAGGTGTATGAGGAAGTGCTTGTCCCGGCAGGTATGGGAGATGTTGCGATCTACACAGAACTTGGCAGGTTTATGATGGGACCATACGGGGCACTCGTGACAAGAGCGATTCATGAGAAACATACCCACAAGGAGTACATCGGCTGTGATGCATGTGCAGTCAACCTGATGCGTCCGGCAATGTATGGAGCTTATCATCATATTACGGTCATGGGAAAAGAAGATGCGCCGTGCGATCACAAATATGATGTAACTGGGTCACTCTGTGAGAACAACGACAAGTTTGCGATTGACAGAATGCTTCCAAAGATTGATATCGGAGATCTGCTCTATATCCATGATACAGGTGCACATGGATTTGCGATGGGATATAACTATAACGGTAAATTAAAATCCGCAGAACTTCTGCTGAAAGAGGATGGAAGTATAGAGCTGATCCGGAGAGCAGAGACACCGGCGGATTACTATGCGACATTTGATTGTTTTGAAATCGGAAAAAAATTGACAAAAAAGCAGGAAAAATAGAAAAAACTACTTGCAATTCAAAAACAAATGTGTTATGATTAATCTCGGTTCTGAGAGATGAACCGAGGTAAAAGAGCCGATGTGGCGGAATTGGCAGACGCACATGACTCAAAATCATGCGGAGCGATCCGTGCCGGTTCGAGTCCGGCCATCGGCAGTAAAATCCAGATTACTTTAAGTAGTCTGGATTTTTTGCATAGAAAACACTTGCAATCGGGGGACGCAAGCGGTC
>ENA-OPYY01000544-OPYY01000544.1-human-gut-metagenome-genome-assembly--contig:-NODE-544-length-11800-cov-4.394157_pt1 | contig 11800 bp, 9 predicted proteins | sample MGYA00242472_ERZ504481 | MGnify/ENA primary metagenome ERZ504481 (study PRJEB26092, sample SAMD00036265) | human gut metagenome | host: Homo sapiens | study: EMG produced TPA metagenomics assembly of...
CGGATTTACAATGATTGTAGAAAAAGAAGATAAAATCTTCTATCGTAAAAGCACAGTTTGTAGATGAAGCAGGTGTAGTACTTGCAGGCGGAGACTATTTTGTAGATGCAGACGGAGATGGAATCTTTAATGTAAATGAACTGACAGAGTGGCTTCCTGAAGGATACAAACCAATGGTTCTTGGAGATTTCTTTGTAGCGGATTACAAAGACTGTCCATTACAGATCAAAGTAGAGAAGATTGCAAAAGAATCAATCGTGAAGATTCAGTTTGTAGATGCTGAAACAGATGAAGTCGTAGCAGGCGGAGACTATTTTGTAGATGCAGACGGAGATGGAATCTTCAATCATACAGAAGTATTAGAGTGGGTACCGGAAGGATATGAATTACAGGAATTTGGAGATTTCCAGGTAGAGTTTTATAAAGAAACTCCATTGCAGCTTAGTGTGACAAAGATTGCAGAAGAGCCAGAGAATCCAGATCCGGAAGATCCAAACAAACCAGAGAAACCAGAAGATACAGGAAAAGAAGACACAAATAAAAAAGACGACAAAAAAGAGGATACTAAGAAAGAAGATAAGAAGAAAACTTCTCCAAAGACTGGAGATGAGACAAGTGCAGCAACCGCAGCATTACCTGTAGGTGTGAGCCTTGCAGCAATTCTTGCAGTATTAGTGAAAAAATTTAAATAATCTGAAAAACGCATAGACGGATTTAGGTTATAAAAAATGGAAATATTGCCAAAAATGCATTGCGTTTTTGGCAATATTTTTCTATGGGGAGTACATGAAAGACAGGGGTATAAGCCAGGTGGCGAAAGGAACAAGGATTACAATGAGAAAATACATAAGATTGGTATTGATGATATGTATATTGGGAATTCTGACATGTGGATGTGGGAAAAAAGATAAGGAAGAAAAAACAGTACCGTTGACAATATATGAACAGCTGAAAGTTACAGAGGAGTCCCTTCCAGATGAAGAAACAAAAGTAATACAAAAAGGTGTCAATAGTTGGGCAAAAGCATTTTTGGCGGTAAATAGTGATGCTCAAGATAAAGAAATAACAGATCAGAGTTTGTATCAAAGTATTGCAAATACAGAACATAGAAGATTATTAAAAGAAGAAAGAGATGCTTTTTATAAAGAAAGCGTGGTTAATATCAATGAAGTGTCTACACAAGTAAAAAGTGCAAAGAAAGCGCAATATGGTAAAACAGATGTAGGTGTTGTGGAATGTGATATAGATGTGAAAGGCACAAGAAATGACCAGGCATTTGAAAAGATATATACTATGCAGATGGTAGTCAATTATCAGACAAATGTTGTATCAGTGTATGAGGTTGAGGATATTACGTGGGAATAAGAAATACCGGTAAAGGGATATCAGTTTTGGAGAGATATCAGGTTACCGGTATTTTTTATGACAAAGAATATAAAAAATACAGCAATTTTTCATAGAATATTGGAAAGTATTGACAAAAAAAGATTCGAATATACACTAGAAGTGTTTAGGTAGCAAACGTTACGGAAATTTGAAATGGTTTGTTATTTAAGGGGAAACTAAAAGTTATAATAGGAGGAAAGTAGTATGTACAGGAAAAAATTAATGCGCGTATGCCTGACGGGTGTTATGGTTGTTTCAATTGCAACAGCGAACGTTGCACCAGTGTTTGCAGCAGAGCCAGTGGAAAAGGTGGAGACGGAGAGCGATAGTTGGGATAGTATTTCTGGTGAAATTAATTTTAGAGATACAGACAACAATGAATCTATCTTTGTGCAATTTAACAATGAAAAAGTGGAGGATTATCGTTGGGGTGATGATCCGAAAGATACATATGAAGTATTGCCGGCAGAAACTGTGAAAAAATATCTTCCAGAAGGATATGAATTGGTAGAAGGTATCTATTCGGTAGCAGGTGGAGAGACACAGGATTCTTATTTTGTATATGCCGAGGTAAAGAAAGTACTTGTCGAAGAAACACAGGATGTGAAAATCAATTATTATGATGAAGCAGCTGGAAAACAGGTAGCAGAAGTGCCGGTACAGGTGTCCAGCAATGCATCAGTAGTAGATATGGCGATTCTGACAAGATACCTGCCAGAAGGATATACACTTGAAGGTTCTGATTGTATCATCAGAGACGGATATGTATATGTATCCGTAGCGCCAGCAGAAGAAGTACAGAATGTAAAAATCAATTACTATGATGAAGCAGCAAAGAAACAGGTAGCAGAAGTACCGGTACAGGTATCAATTGATACATCATGTGTAAATATGGCAATCCTGACAAGATATCTTCCAGAAGGATATACAATCGAAGGTACAGACTGTATCATCAGAGACGGATATGTATATGTATCCGTAGCACCAGCAGAAGAAGTACAGAATGTAAAGATCAATTACTATGATGAGGATGCTGAGAAACAGGTAGCAGAAGTACCGGTACAGGTGTCAATTGATACATCATGCGTAAACATGGCAATTCTGACAAGATATATGCCGGAAGGATATGCATTGGTAAGTTCAGACTGCATCATTAGAGATGGATACGTATATGTTTCTGTAAAGAAAGATGTAGAGATCAGAGAAGCAGTGCTTCACATTACATTTGAAACTCCGAACGGAGAAGTTGTTACAACAGAAACAGTAACAGCAGAAGGCGCTGATGGAGAAGACGCGGTATTCAGACTTGGTGTAGACTTCAATCTTCCAACAGGATACAAGCTGTCCAACGACAGAGATCAGGTAACAGAAATCACAATTCCATTTGGATCCACAGGCGGACATACAATGGTTGTAGAAAAAGGTGACCTTTCTTCCATCGTAAAAATCCAGTTTGTAGATGCTGAGAATAATGATGAAGTGGTAGCAGGTGGAGATTACTTTGTTGATGGTGATGGAGACGGAATCTTCCACACAAGAGAGATCACAGAGTGGGTACCGGAAGGATATGAGTTACAGGAAGTTGGAGATTTCCAGGTAGAGCTGTACAAAGAGACACCATTACAGCTGAGCGTAACAAAGATCAAAGAGGATAAACCGGAAACTCCGGATCCAGAGGAGCCAAATAAACCAGAGAAACCAGAAGATCCTGACAAAGAAGACACAAATAATAAAGACGACAAAAAAGAGGATACTAAGAAAGAAGATAAGAAGAAAAATTCTCCAAAGACCGGAGATGAGACAAGTGCAGCAGCTGCAGCATTACCGGCAGGTGTCAGTCTTGCAGCAATCCTTGCAGTATTAGTAAAAAATTCAAATAATCTGAAAAACGAATAGACGGTTTTCGGTTATAAGAAATGAGAATATTGCAAAAATGCAGTGCGTTTTTGGCAATATTTTTTTGAAATTTTCAGATTGTACTAAATCAAATACAAACGAGAATCATTCCTGTTTTCTCTTGTCTTTCTTTTAACATAATGGTATACTAAAGCTCGTAAGAAAGAGAAAATTATTCATGTACATTGAAGGAGGATTTTAAACGATGGCACAGTTTGAACAGTGGTCAGGATTTAACGGAAGACTCTGGAAAGAGGAAGTTAACGTTCGTGACTTCATCCAGAACAACTACACACCATATGAAGGTGATGAATCTTTCCTGGTTGGACCTACAGAGGCAACTGACAAATTATGGGGAGAGCTTCAGAAACTGCAGAAAGAAGAGCGTGCAAAAGGCGGCGTTCTGGATATGGAGACAGAAGTAGTTTCTGGACTGACAGCATATGGCCCGGGATATATTAACGAAGAAATGAAAGATTTAGAGCAGGTTGTTGGTCTTCAGACAGACAAACCGCTGAAGAGAGCATTTATGCCATACGGTGGTATTAAAATGGCTGAGCAGGCTTGTACAACATACGGATATGAGCCAAGCCCGAAACTGCACGAGATCTTTACAAAATATCATAAAACACACAATCAGGGAGTATTCGATATCTACACACCTGAGATGAAAAAAGCCCGTCACAGCAAGATCATCACAGGACTTCCGGACACATACGGAAGAGGACGTATCGTAGGTGACTACCGCCGTGTAGCTCTTTACGGAATCGATTACCTGATCGAGCAGAAACAGAACGATTTTATCGAAGGCGAAAGACACGGAATGAAAGGAACAGATTTCCGTCTTCGTGAAGAAATCGCTGATCAGATCAAAGCATTAAAAGAAATGAAAGAAATGGCAGCTGTTTACGGATTTGATATTTCCAAACCAGCTACAAATGCAAAAGAAGCTGTACAGTGGCTGTACTTCGGATACCTTGCAGCAATCAAGACTCAGAACGGTGCTGCGATGAGTGTTGGACGTATTTCTACATTCCTTGACATTTATATTGAAAGAGACTTAAAGAACGGAACATTGACAGAGTCAGAGGCTCAGGAGCTGATCGACCACATCGTTATGAAGTTCAGAATGGTTAAATTCGCCAGAGTTCCATCTTACAACGAACTGTTCTCAGGAGACCCGGTATGGGCTACACTGGAAATGGGTGGTATCGGAATGGACGGACGTTCTATGGTTACAAAGAGCGACTATCGTTTCCTTCACACACTGGAGAACATGGGACCTTCACCAGAGCCGAACCTGACAGTATTATATTCTTCTAATCTGCCAGAGAACTTCAAGAAATATTCTTCTTATATTTCTATCAAGACAAGTTCTGTACAGTACGAGAACGATGATGTAATGCGTCCGGTATGGGGAGATGACTATTCTATCTGCTGCTGCGTATCTGCAACACAGACAGGAAAAGAGATCCAGTTCTTCGGGGCACGTGCAAACCTTGCAAAATGTCTGCTTTACGCAATCAACGGTGGTGTTGATGAGAAGACAAAAACACAGGTTGCTCCAAAATACAGCCCAATCACATCAGAGTATCTTGACTATGATGAAGTAATGGACAAATATGACCAGATGATGGAATGGCTGTCTAAACTGTATGTAGATACATTGAACATGATCCACTACATGCACGACAAATACTACTATGAAGCAGCAGAGATGGCTCTGATCGATACAAATGTAAGACGTACATTCGCCACAGGTATCGCTGGATTCTCTCACGTAGTAGACTCCTTAAGTGCGATCAAATATGCAAAAGTTAAAGTAATCCGTGATGAAAACGGACTTGCTGTTGACTATGAGACAGAGGGAGACTTCCCAAGATACGGTAACGATGATGACCGTGCTGATGAGATTGCTGTATGGCTGTTAAGAACATTCATGAGCAAACTGAAAAAATGCCACACATACAGAGACTCTGAGCCAACAACATCTATCCTTACAATTACATCTAACGTTGTATATGGTAAGGCTACAGGATCTCTTCCAGACGGAAGAAAAGCTGGGGAACCACTTTCACCAGGAGCAAACCCATCTTACGGTGCAGAGCAGAATGGTCTGTTAGCTTCTCTGAACTCAGTTGCAAAACTTCCATACGAAGAAGCACTGGACGGAATTTCTAATACACAGACAATCAGCCCTGGAGCACTTGGACATGATGACGATGAGAGAAAAGTAAATCTGGCTAACGTAATGGACGGATACTTTGATCAGGGAGCACATCACCTGAACGTAAACGTATTCGGAACAGAGAAACTCATCGATGCTATGGAGCACCCAGAGAAAGAAGAATATGCAAACTTCACAATCCGTGTATCAGGATACGCTGTTAAATTCATCGACCTGACACGTGAGCAGCAGTTAGACGTAATTGCAAGAACATGCCATAAAGCACTGTAATTTGTAATTCACAGGGACGTAGTACAAACAGGATGCTACGTCCCTTTTTAAATATCAAGAGAAAGGGAATCAAGCAAATGAAAGGATATATACACTCAACAGAGAGTTTTGGATCCGTAGACGGACCGGGAGTCCGTTTTCTTATTTTTGTGAGCGGATGTCCAATGCGCTGTCAGTTCTGCCATAATCCGGATACATGGAGTATGAAGACAGGAACGCAGATGTCAGCAGATGAATTGTTGGACAAAGCATGGAAATACCGCAGTTATTGGGGAAAATCCGGTGGAATTACAGTCAGCGGAGGCGAGCCGCTTTTGCAGATCGACTTCTTATTGGAATTGTTTAAGAAAGCAAAAGAAAAAGGAATCCACACAACAATCGATACAAGTGGAGCACCTTTTACAAGAGAAGAACCGTTTTTTAGTAAGTTTGAGGAACTGATGAAATATACAGATCTGCTTCTTTTGGATATCAAACATATTGACGATGAGCAGCACAAGATTTTGACTGGTCATACGAATCAGAATATTCTGGATTTGGCGAGATATTTAAGTGACATCAATAAACCGGTGTGGATTCGTCACGTACTGGTTCCGGAGAGAAGTGATAATGATGAATATCTGAAAAAGCTGGATGCATTCATTCAGACACTCTCCAATGTAGAGAAAGTGGAAGTACTTCCGTACCATACATTGGGAGAGTATAAGTGGAAAGAACTGGGGATGGAATATCCGCTGGAGGGGATCGAGCCTCCGACAGAAGAGCGGATCCGCAATGCGAATGAATTGCTTCATACAGGAAAATAAAAAAGAAATCGCTCATCATCCGCCTGAGATGATGAGCGATACTTTTTATGCATTATTCTGTTTCAACAAATGCGTCTTTTCCAAGTCCGCACAGTGGACATAACCAGTCTTCCGGGATATCTTCAAAAGCTGTTCCAGCCTCTACACCGTTGTCTGGATCGCCTACTTCAGGATCATAAATGTATCCACATGCTTCACATAAATATTTTTTCATAAAAATAGTCCTCCTTTAATTTTTAACGAAAGCATTTAACATATGTATTATAACCAAAACAAAACGATAAGTCTACTAAAAAATAGAAATTTGTAATTAATTATAATAATAGTAATTATTATTGATATAAGAAGAGCTAATAAAATAATGAAACAGTAAAAGAATGGAGTAATAGGAGCATGGTAAATAGAAAACAATATTGACATCCATACAGGCTGTCCATATAATATAATTAGCAGTTGTATCAAAGGGTTCTGGTTGTTGCAGGACCCTTTCTTATATTCTGGAGGGAGAAATTTATTATGAATAAAAAAGAAGTATTAGAAATCCGTAAGCAGTTTACACCGGCAAATTGCGCGATCACAAGAATTGCCGGCTGCTATGTGGATCATGAGAAAAATAAAAAGATGGAATCAAAATCGGCATTTTTATCTTTGCCTGAGGAAGAGGCGTTTAAATATTTTGACATTTTTAAAAAGACACTTTCCGGGACGATGGGGAAAAATATGTTGAATATGGAATTCCCGATCGACCAGGAGATGCCAGGCGGGACACAGGAATTTTTAATGAAACTAAAAGCCAGTAAGCTGGAAGATGACATGCTCCTGGAAGAATTTTATGACAAAGTAATCGCTACATATGAGTATGCGGAGAATTATTATATTATTTTAATCCATGCAATGTATGATGTGCCGGGCAGATCGTCTGACAATCTGGAGATGTTTGACGCATCCGATGAAGTGTATGAGTATTTGGTGTGCAGTATCTGTCCGGTTTCGTTGTCAAAGGCAGGATTAAGTTACAATGCAGAGAGCAATTGTATTCAGGATCGTATCCGGGACTGGGTGGTAGATATGCCGGACAAGGGATTTTTGTTTCCGGCTTTTAATGACAGAAGCACGGATATTCATGGAGTACTCTATTATACGAAGAAATCAGAGGATTTGCAGCCGGAGTTGATTGAGCAGCTGCTGGGAGCAAGGATGCCGATGTCAGCCAACACGCAGAAGGAGACATTTCAGATGCTGATCGAGGATACTCTGGGAGAAGACGGAGATTATGAGACGATCCGCAATATCCATGATACTTTGAATGACATGATTGAGGAACATAAAGAAGAACAGGAACCGCTGCAGTTGGATAAGACCGATGTACGCAAGGTATTTGAAAAGAGCGGCGTTTCTTCGGAAAAAATGGAGTGTTTTGATCAAAATTATGAAGAGACAGCAGGGGAAAAGACTTCTCTTCTTGCAACCAATATTACGGAGACAAAAAAGTTTCAGATTGAAACGCCGGATATTGTGATTAAAGTCAATCCGGAACGGGCGGATCTGATCGAAACGAGAGTGATAGATGGAAGGCAGTGTCTGGTCATTGCTGTAGATGATCATATTGAAGTTAATGGAGTAAATGTAAGGACTCTGAAGCGCAAAAAAAGCACAGAAGAAGAGGAATAAAATAGAACATAACGGGATTTTTATCTGGCGGTCTCAGATGTTGATCAGAGACTGCTTTTTTACGAAATGAAAATAATTAAACATCTAACTAGTTTATTGGCATAAATATTAAAAAAATGTGAAAAATTATATTAATGCTTGATTTTTTTGGAAGATAATACTAATATATCGATTAGATATCTAACTAATTAAAAAGGAGGTATAGCAATGCGCTGTGATCTGGATAAGGTTCCAAGTGTCGGACTCTTTGGGATGGTGGTTCATCAGGGCGGACTGCGGGCACAGAAGATGTTTGACAAGTATGGGCTGAATAAGAGTCAGGCAGGCATCCTGTTTATGCTGCATCATGAGGAAGCTGTTTCTCAAAAGCCTCTTTCTCAGAAGGAGCTGGCAAAAAAGCTGAATGTGACGGCGCCGTCTATTACATCTGCGATTCAGAAGATGGAGAAGGCTGGATTTATCAAACGACAGCCGGACGAAAAGGATCAAAGGATCATGCGTCTGTATCTGGATGAAAAGGGAAAGGCTTGCATTGAACATGTAAAGGAAGTAGCCATGCAGATGGATGAAATCATGTTCCGAGGCATCAGTCAGGAAGAGAAGCTTCTTTTGCGAAGAATTATGATTCAGATTTTTGACAACTTAAAAGAAGAACCAAGGTTTCATACATCAGGAGAAAGTAAAACAGAGAGATAAGGCAGGAAAGGAGAGCGTATGAAAAATTTATTTAAGTATATTCTGCATTACTGGCAGGCGGTGATCGCAATCGTGGCGATTTTGATCGTACAGGCATATTGCGATCTGTCGCTTCCGGCATATACGTCGGATATTGTCAATGTCGGAATCCTACAGGGCGGAATTGAAGACAAGGCACCAACAGCAATTTCAGAAGAAGAATGGAATAAGCTAATGCTGTTTGTGTCAGAGAATGATTTACAGACCGTGAAGGATGCTTATCAAAAAAATGAGGATTCTTATGACAAACCGGCATTTGTGCTCAAGGAAGCTGTGAAAGAAAATGAGACAGAGCTTAAAGAAGTGGAAGACGCATTGGCGCTTCCAATGATGATCACTTCCGGATTTGAGTCCGGAAGCGAGAAGACGCAGGAAGCGGAAGAGATGTTAAAACAACAGATTCCGAAAGAAATGCTGACAGAAGATACGACAGTATTTGATATTTTGCAGATGCTGCCGTCAGAAGCAAGGGAGGAGCTGACGAAGGAACTTCAGAAAGAAATGAAGGATATGCCGGATATGATCCTGGAGCAGGCAGCGATGAGTTATGCAAAAGGGGTTTACAAGGATCTGGGAATTGATGTGGAGGGACTACAGTATCACTACCTCTTTGCTACAGGAGGAAAAATGATCGCATTGGCACTTCTTGGAATGGCAGCAAGTATTCTGGTCTGTTATCTGGCAGCCAGAGTGGGTGCCAGAGTGGGACGCGATATCAGAGGAAATGTGTTCCGAAAGGTGGTCGGATTTTCCAACAATGAATTTGACCATTTTTCTACCGCATCCCTGATTACCAGAAGCACGAATGATATTCAGCAGGTACAGGTACTGTCAGTGATGATTTTGCGGATGGTTCTGTATGCACCGATTTTGGCTATCGGAGGAGTGTATCAGGTATTTCAGACGAATGTTTCTATGTCCTGGATCATTGCATTTGCGGTTGGTCTGATTGCATGTGTGGTATTGGTGCTGTTTGTAGTTGCAATGCCAAAGTTTAAGATTTTACAGAAATTAGTCGATAAGCTGAATCTGGTGACAAGGGAGATTCTGACAGGACTTCCGGTGATTCGGGCATTCAGTACGGAAAAGTATGAGGAAAAACGATTTGATGCGGCAAATATTGATCTGACGAAGACCAGTCTGTTTGTCAATCGTGCGATGACGTTTATGATGCCTACCATGATGTTCATCATGAATGGAATTTCTGTGCTGATCGTATGGAATGGAGCACATGGAATCAGTGACGGCCAGATGCAGGTTGGAGATATGATGGCATTTATTCAGTACACGATGCAGATTATCATGGGATTCTTGATGATCTGTATGATCTCGATCATGCTTCCAAGAGCAGCGGTATCTGCAGATCGTATTGAAGAGATCTTGACAAGCAAATCTGTAATTGAGGATCCGAAAGAAGCCGCAGAGTTCCAGAAATCGGAAAAAGGTGTCCTGAAATTTGAACATGTATCCTTTCGATATCAGGGAGCGGACGAAGATGTGCTTCACGATATCCATTTTACAGCAAAGCCGGGAGAGACTACAGCGATCATTGGAAGTACCGGAAGCGGAAAATCTACGCTGGTTAATCTGATCCCGAGATTTTACGATGTGACAGAAGGATCGATCACTCTGGATGGTGTGGATGTCCGGGAAGTATCCCAGCATATGCTGAGAGATAAGATCGGATATGTTCCACAGAAGGGAGTTCTGTTTTCCGGAGATATTGCTTCTAATATTTTATTCGGAAATCCGGATGGTGGCGAAGCTGTGATGAAGGAAGCTGCACAAATCGCACAGGCGGAAGAGTTTATTGAAGCAAAATCGGAGAAATATCACAGTCACATTGCACAGGGCGGTTCCAACGTATCTGGCGGACAGAAACAGAGATTGTCCATTGCAAGAGCGATTGCGAAACATCCAGAGCTGTTTATCTTTGATGACAGTTTCTCGGCGCTGGATTATAAAACAGATGTTATCTTGAGAAGAGCATTGAAAGAAAAGACAAAAGACAGTACGGTTTTGATAGTGGCGCAGCGAATCAGTACGATCCTGCATGCAGATCAGATCATTGTGCTGGACGAGGGACGAGTTGCCGGAATCGGAACACACAGCGAACTTCTGGAAAATTGTGAGGTATACCGCCAGATCGCGGCTTCACAGCTTTCGGAGGCAGAATTGAATCTCAGTGGGAAGGAGGCGGGAGCAAATGCCTAGACATGGACATATGGGTCCGCAAGGAGCGGATGAAAAAGCAAAGGATTTAAAGGGAACACTTAAGAAATTGCTTCATTATATGAGTGTATTCAAGGTGCAGATGCTGTTGATCGTGATCTTTGCAGTCTGCGGAACAACATTTACGATTATCGGACCAAAGATTCTTGGAAAAGCAACAACGGAAATTGCCAACGGTCTGATGAGCAAAGTATCCGGCGGAAGCGGGATGGACTTTGAAAAGATTGGACAGATCCTGCTGCTGACACTTGCATTATATCTGGTCAGCACATTGTGCTCGTTTATTCAGGGATATCTGATGACGGGGGTTTCTCAGAAAACAACATACCGTTTGCGAAAAGAAATCTCAGAGAAGATCAATCGTATGCCGATGAACTATTTTGATACAAAACCAGTCGGAGAAGTGTTATCCAGAGTGACCAATGATGTTGATACACTGGGACAGAGTCTGAACCAGAGTGCGACACAGATGATTCAATCCGTGACAACGCTGATTGGGGTGCTGATCATGATGCTTACGATCAGTCCTTTGATGACACTTGTGACACTGATTATTCTCCCGATTTCCATGCTGCTGATCGGATTTGTCATGAAGCATTCTCAGAATATTTCCGCG
>ENA-OPYY01000547-OPYY01000547.1-human-gut-metagenome-genome-assembly--contig:-NODE-547-length-11770-cov-1.173752_pt1 | contig 11770 bp, 18 predicted proteins | sample MGYA00242472_ERZ504481 | MGnify/ENA primary metagenome ERZ504481 (study PRJEB26092, sample SAMD00036265) | human gut metagenome | host: Homo sapiens | study: EMG produced TPA metagenomics assembly of...
CGCGGGAAAGTCGGTTTAGAACTGCTTTCGTATGCGCATGGCTATGGGTGTGTCCATGAGAATGTCCATGGTTATGTGTAACAACAGTTCCGTCTTCCATTACATGGGTATGTTCATGATTGCTATCCATAGTTTTCTCCTTTCTCGCACTCCTTTCATTATAACAAACCTGTTAAAAAAAGCAATGTAAAATCCCTGTTAAAATTCTGAGAAAGTATATCTTTGATGTATCGCTGCTGTCATTACATCAAATACTACACTGCCATCTTCCCTGTCAATACGCTCAATTTTAAGCTCTGCTTCGTTTTTAAATTTGTCTCTCACATAAGCTTCTAAATCCGCATCATCGGGAAGCTCTGCCTCCTCAATGAAAGTATCTCTTGTATGGTTGCCCGGACACAGGTTAATAATTTCTCTTATAATTTCGTATTCCTTCATAATTTCTGCTCCTCTTCTCTTTAGATTTGTTAAAAAACAAAAAAATAAATTGCCTTTCTAATAAATATATCGTATGATTGTTTAAATGACAATACACAGGAGGAATACAAATGGAGCTTTTAAAAGAACGAATTTTAAAAGACGGTACAGTAAAACCGGGAAATGTACTGAAAGTAGACAGTTTTTTAAATCATCAGATGGATATTCCGCTGATTAACGAAATCGGAAAAGAATTTAAAAGGATTTATGCAGATGCACCGATTACAAAAATTCTGACTATCGAGGCATCCGGTATTGGAATTGCATGTATTGCGGCACAATATTTTAATGTACCGGTTGTTTTTGCCAAAAAAGCAAAAAGTGTAAACCTTGACGGAGAAATGTATACTACAAAAATCGAGTCCTTCACACATAAAAAAGTTTATGATGTTATTCTGGCAAAGAAATTTTTAAGTCCTGAAGACCATGTCCTGATTATTGACGATTTTCTTGCAAACGGATGCGCATTAAACGGACTGATTGATATTGTACATACTTCAGGGGCAACTTTAGAAGGTACAGGAATTGTAATTGAAAAAGGATTCCAACGAGGCGGAGATATGCTTCGTGAAAAAGGTATCCGTGTAGAATCTCTGGCAATTATTGACTCCATGACTGACACGTCTTTAACTTTCCGCGAATAAAACAGGCTAAACTGGACTGCTTATTTTTTATAAAACTGGCTATTTATACATAGCCAGTTTTGTATTATAGTAATTACATCAAATTTAGATAAAGGAGTCTGATTTTATGAAATTTCAAACAAAAAAATTAGTTCTGTCTGCCCTTTTTATGGCGCTGACCTGTGTAGCTACCATGTCTATTCGCATTCCCACTCCGGGAACAGGCGGTTATATCCACCCCGGAGACGCTCTTGTTATTCTGTCCGGAGCGCTTTTTCGGACCTGTATGGGGCTTTCTCATCGCCGGAATTGGCTCTTGTCTTGCCGACTTATTAGGCGGATATCTGACCTATGTTCCCATTACTTTTCTCATCAAAGGACTGGTAGCTTTTTTCTCTGCTCTTGCCTTCCAAAAGCTTGCTGCTTCTTCTAAAAAGCACTATCTGCCATTAGCTCTTGGAGGAATTGCAGACATTGTACTGGTAGCCGGAGGATATTTCCTCTTTGAGTTTTTCCTGTACGGACAAGGCGCAGCTGCCAGTATTCCTGCCAATCTTATTCAGGGAATAAGCGGACTTCTCATTTCTCAGCTGCTCTACCCTGTTCTTTGTGCAGTACCCGATGTAAAACGCATGCTTGCTGCAAACAGCGGAAGTAATCTTTAACGGTCTTTAATCATCTGATAATAGTGCAGTTCTTTATACCCCAAACGGTTATAAAGAGAAATTGCTCTTTCATTACTGTAAGTTGCCTCCAGACGAAAACGCTTTGCCTGTGGATATTCTTTTTCCACCCAGTCAAATACCTGTGTGCCATAGCCTTTTCCTCTGGAGCTGCTCTTAAAGAACAATTCATCCAGCCAGATGGTAATTCCTCCGGCTTCGTTACTCCATGTAATTGCAATCAGGAAATATCCCACTATGCCTGTTTCATCTTCCAGCATCAATGTACGGGAATATTCTTTACTTCTTAAACATTCCTGCAAAGTCGCCTCAAAATGTTCTTGGGGAATATCGTGGTCACATGCAGGACCTCCATAAAATTCCTTAGCCATCTGAAAAAATTCCGCTCTGTCACTTTCCTGAATATCTCTGATATTTAACACTTCTTTTTACCTTCCCTTTCTTTTATAAATGCAAAGACCTTGTGCATCATTTCGCAGTCTTCACCGTATGGACATTTTCCATAATCACAGTCAATTTGCTCCAGATTTAAAACTCCGTTTTCCTCTGTAAATTCTCCTATGGCAGTTCTTGCCATATCATAATTTTTACAATATCCGTTAAAAAACTCTTCGATTATCTCACTCATTTTTCTTCTCTTTCAATGTTTTTAAATCCACCTGTCTTCCGTCAGGATGGCCGCCTGTCATATTTTCTACCTTTTTATTATCCAGAAAAGAGGCTCGCATAATGGCATTATTTCCGAATTTTTTCCTGATTTTATCCACTGCCATATCCATTTTTTTCCATCTTTTCATAGTTGGTATTCAAATCAAACAAGGACATCTGACGTCCCCGTTCTTCCTTAGAAACACGGCTGGTATGCACGCCTAAATGACGAATAGGCATACCGTCCCACAGCTCATCAAAGAGCACACAGACCGTATCATAAATTTCACCTGTGATGTTGGTAGCGCTGCCATAACCCTCTGGTGAGAAACTGTTTTCATCTCAAAATCCCGAACAGAAACAGACACTACCTCTGCCTTTACATCATCTTTTCGAAGTCTTGCTGCCACTGTTTCACACAGAGAAAGAAGCACCATTTTGGCTGTTCCTTCGTCTGTCACGTCAAAAGCAATGGTGGTACTGTTCCCATATCCTTTGTTTCCCTGACTTTCACTTTCTACCAGCGAAGTATCCCTTCCGTTGGCAAAATTCCAGATGCTCTCCCCCTGCTTTTTTAAATGACATTTTAAAATTTCCACATCTGTATTGGCAAGGTCTCCAATAGTATAAATCCCCAGCTTTTTTAACACCTGTGCTGTTGCCTTTCCCACAAACAGCAGGTCAGATACAGGCAGCGGCCACATTTTTGTTTTGATTTCTGTTTGAAATAAGGTATGTACCTTATCCGGCTTTTCAAAATCTGATGCCATTTTTGCCAGATATTTGTTGCCGGAAATTCCAATATTTACTGTAAACCCCAGCTCTTTGCTAATTCTGTTTTTTAACTTATGGGCAAAAGCCACAGGATTTCCTATGAGCTTTTCCATTCCCGTCATATCCATAAAAGCCTCGTCTATGCTGTACTGCTCCACCGAAGGGCTGTATTCCCTTAAAATATTGAGAAATTTTTGGGAATACCGGCGATACATGCTATGATGAGCCGGCACAACAATCAAAGACGGACACTTCTTTAACGCTTCTGTCAAGGGTTCTCCTGTCTTTACACCGCATGCCTTTGCAGACAGAGATTTTGCTAAAATAATGCCCCTTCTCTTTGTTTTATCTCCGCCTACCGCACAGGGAATTTCTCTTAAATCTACCGTTCCGCCCTGTTCTAAACGGTAAACTGCCTCCCACGATAAAAAAGCGCTGTTTACATCAATATGAAAAATCACCTTTTCGCAATCTGACATATTTTTGCCCCCATTTTCTCTATTTATAACTCAATCTGAACTTCTACCGGACAATGGTCTGAGCCGAAAATATCTGTATGAATAGAAGCAGAAAGTAACTTTTCATCCAGTCTTTTTGAAGTACAAAAATAATCAATTCTCCACCCTGCATTTTTTTCTCTGGCTTTAAATCGGTAAGACCACCAAGAGTAAATCTCTGTTTTATCCGGATAAAAATAACGGAAAGTATCGGTAAAGCCTGCGTCCAAAAACGTAGTGAATTTTTCTCTTTCTTCATCGGTAAAGCCGGCATTATGACGGTTCGTCTTCGGATTTTTCAAATCGATTTCCTGATGTGCCACATTTAAATCACCACACATAATCACAGGTTTTTTCTCGTCTAACTGCTGCAAATACGCTCTGAAATCATCCTCCCATTGCATACGATAAGACAATCTCGCCAGCTCGCTTTGGGAGTTCGGCGTATAGACGGTAACCATATAAAAATTTTCATATTCTAAGGTAATCACACGACCTTCCTGATCATGTTCTTCTATACCAATGCCGTACTGTACGCTTAACGGCTCCTTCTTTGCAAAAATTGCTGTACCGGAATACCCTTTTTTCACAGCATAATTCCAATAACAGAAATATCCTTCCGGTTCAAAATCAATCTGCCCCTCCTGAAGCTTTGTTTCCTGTATACAGAAAAAGTCTGCATCTGTCTGTTCAAAAAATTCTGTAAATCCCTTTTTCACACACGCCCGCAGACCATTTACATTCCATGAAATAAATTTCATTTTCTTCTCCTTTTCTTGTCTATTTGCACATTTACTTTTTCATTATACACTATTTTTTCTCCTTTGCGAAGTGAAAAACTTTCCCAAAATCTCTTTACGAAAAGCAAATTTGGAGTATATAATAAGGAGAAAACTAAATTGGTAATTCCAAGAAAAGGAGAACAGCAATGGGTGGAATATTTGGAGTAACATCTAAGTCCAGTTGTACCCTGGACTTATTTTTCGGAACAGACTATCATTCTCATTTAGGTACCAAACGTGGAGGACTTGCAGTCCATGGAGAAAACGGCTTCAGCCGCTCAATCCATAACATCGAAAACACACCGTTCCGTACAAAATTTGACGGTGATTTAGATGAACTGGAAGGAACCTGTGGTATCGGCTGTATTTCAGACAACGAGCCTCAGCCGCTTTTGGTACAATCCCATTTAGGCAGCTTTGCAATTACAACAGTAGGTAAAATCAACAACACAGAGGAGCTTGTTGATATTTCTTACAAAAACGGCTGTACACATTTCTTAGAAATGAGCGGCGGATGTATCAACCCTACTGAAATCGTCGCATCTTTAATCAACCAGCAGGAAACCATCGTAGACGGTATTCGTTATGCGCAGGAATTAATTGAAGGTTCTATGACGCTTCTCATTTTAACACCGGAAGGCATTTATGCTGCCCGTGACCGCATGGGAAGAACGCCTCTTATTGTAGGACATAAAGACGGCGCACATTGTGTTTCTTTTGAAGCTTTGCTTACCTTAATCTGGGTTATGAAACTTTAAAAGAATTAGGTCCGGGAGAAATTGTTTATCTGACTCCGGAAAGCTGCGAAACCGTATCAGAGCCTTTGAACGAAATGAAAATTTGTTCTTTCCTGTGGGTATATTATGGATATCCTACCTCTACCTACGAGGCATCAATGTAGAAAATATGCGCTACGAATGCGGTAAGAAGCTGGCACAACGTGATGCGCAGCGAGATGATGTAAAACCTGATTTAGTAGCCGGCGTACCGGACTCCGGTATTGCTCATGCTATCGGTTATGCAAACGAGTCCGGCATTCCATTTGCCCGCCCATTTATTAAATATACTCCAACATGGCCTCGCTCCTTTATGCCTTCCCGTCAGGAACAGCGTAATCTCATTGCCAAAATGAAATTAATTCCTGTTGAGGCATTGATTAAAAATCAAAAGCTTTTGTTAATCGACGACTCTATTGTTCGAGGAACACAGCTTCGTGAAACAACAGAATTTTTATATAGCAGCGGTGCAAAAGAAGTACATATCCGTCCGGCATGTCCGCCTTTAATGTTCGGATGCCCTTATTTGAACTTCTCCCGTTCTAAATCTGAAATGGATTTAATTACGAGAAGAATTATCGCTGCAAGAGAAGGAGAAAACGTAAGCCGTGAGGTTTTAGAGTCTTATGCTAATCCTGACTCTCAAAACTACAAAGAAATGCTGGAAGAAATCGGAAAACAGTTGAACTTTACCACTCTGCATTTCCATCGTTTAGACGATTTATTATCTTCCATTCCTATCGAGCCGTGTAAAGTATGTACTTACTGCTTCAGCGGTAAAAAATAAAATTTTATAACGAAACAGGAGCTATTGTATTAAACAGCATTTAGAAATATGCGTCTAATACGATAGCTCCCTTTTTACGTTAGTAATTATTTTCCTGATAGAAACGTCCCAGTAAAGTATCTGTTTTCACAATATTTACAAAAGCATGGGCATCTGCCTCCATAACTTTTCTGGTAAGCATCTTCGCTTCTACTGTGGACACAACAGAATAAATCATTTTTCGTTTCTCATTGGAATACATTCCCGTTGCTGAAAATTCAGTTGCACTGTGATTTGTAACCTCTGAAATAGCCTGATAAACAGCCTCGGCGTTTTCTGTAACTACGAATAACGTAACCTTTTTATAATTTTGATACAGTAAATGTATCATCTGTGTCGAAGTATACTGGAAAATAATGGAGTAAAGGGCTTTATCCCATCCAAAAAGAAAGCCTGCAATAATCAGCACCACTGCATTTCCCAATAAAATATAATTCCACACATCTTTATTTTTCTTTTCCGCAAAGTAAATGGCAATAAAATCTGTTCCGCCTGTGGAAGTTCCTCCAATCAGTGAAATACTGATTGCCGCTCCGTTAATCAAGCCACCGAATATACTAATCAGCAAAATATCCTCTGTAATAGGCACTGCCGGAACAATATCCGTTAAAATACTGGTAGCAACAATCATACAGCTTGTAACAACTGTAAATTTCTTACCTATGGCTTTAAAGCTGATAATTGCCGGAATGGCATTTAACGCTAAGCTGATAGGAGAAAACGGTACTGTAATATCGAAAAATCTATCGCAAATGGTCTGAAATAACAACGTGACACCGTTAAATCCACCCGGATACAAGCCCCCCTGCCCGCACAAAGGTCTTAATATTCACAGCCATAATCACCGCACCGATAAGACCGAACAAAATTCTTTTCGTCTCTTTTTTTGCATCTACCTTAGCACTCACTTTTTCTCTCACTTTCCCTGCACCTTACAGCATTTTTGCACGGAGTTCTTCCGGTGTCTGAAGGCTTAAATAAGCAGGCGCTACATCAAATACGGTTTTGCAGCCGCTCTGACCTTCCTGACTCATGCGATAAGCAGCTCTTGCATAAGCTGTAATAACAGATGATGTAAATTCAGGATTGGAGTCCAGCTTCAGGCTGTATTCTATCACATGCTTATGTTCGTCTTCCCATCCTGTATTTCCGCTGCGGATTACAAATCCTCCGTGAGGAAGTCCTGTGTGCTCTGCTTTCATTTCTTCTTCTGTAATGAAATGTACTGTTGTATCATATTCGTCAAAATAATTTGGCATTGTCTTAATTTCCTGCTCAATTTTTGCTTTATCTGCATTTTCATCAGCAACTACAAATACCTCTCTTGTATGCTTCTGACGTGTGGAAAGCTCTGGATTTTTTCCTTCTCTTACAGCGTCTAAAGCTTCTTTTACAGGAATTGTGTACTGTCTTGCATCCAGTACCCCATCTATTCTTCGAACTGCATCAGAATGTCCCTGACTGACACCCTTTCCCCAGAAAGTATAATCTTTTCCTCCCGGTAAAATTGCATTTGCATATAATCTGTTTAAAGAAAACATACCCGGATCCCAGCCTACGGAAATCATCGCAACCTTATTTCCCTTCTTAGCAGCTTCGTCTACTGCCTGAAAATGCTCCGGAATTCTTGCATGAGTATCAAAGCTGTCTACCACATTAAAATACTGTGCAAATTCAGGAGTCTGAACCGGTAAATCTGTGGCGCTTCCGCCGCAGAGAATTAAAACATCGATTTCATCCTTCATTTTTACGGCTTCATCTACATGATAAACCTTTGCTGTCTCTGTCAAAATCTGAACATCTGCAGGATTACGGCGTGTAAATACTGCTGTCAGCTCCATATCAGGGTTATGCTTCACAGCACACTCCACACCGCGACCTAAGTTACCATATCCCAAAATACCAATTTTAATACTCATATTTCACTCTCCTATCTGTTCTTTGACACATTATTTACTCTCAAAGTATATCAAAAACTTGGTCTTTGTCAATGGTTTTTATGCCGTGCATATCAACTTCCCCAAAAGAAAAAGACACCCGAAGGTGCCTCTTTTCCTCTTAGTGGTGGAACAGGCGAATACCTGTAAACGCCATCACCATATTATATTTATTACAGGTTTCAATTACTGCATCATCACGTACAGAGCCACCTGGCTGTGCAATATAAGCCACACCGCTTTTATGTGCTCTTTCAATGTTATCAGAAAAATGGGAAGAATGCATCAGAGCCAAGAATAACATCCTGCATTTTATCAAGCCATTCCCTTTTTTCTTCTCTTGTAAATACTTCCGGTTTTTCTGTAAAAGTATTTTCCCATGCACCATCTGCCAGAACATCCATATATTCTTCCCCAATATATACATCAATGGCATTATCTCTTTCTGCACGACTAATGCTTTCTTTAAATGGTAAATTTAAAACTTTTGGACACTGTCTTAACCACCAGTTATCTGCTTTCTGACCTGCCAAGCGTGTACAATGTACACGAGACTGCTGTCCAGCACCTACGCCGATTGCCTGTCCGTCCTTTACAAAGCATACAGAGTTAGACTGTGTATATTTCAAAATAATCAGAGAAATTTTTAAATCTCTTTTTGCTTCTTCTGTCAGTTCTTTGTTTTCTGTAACCACATTGGAAATTAGTGCATCATCAATACAAAGTTCCTGACGTCCCTGCTCAAAAGTAAATACCAAACACTTCTTTATGCTCTAACTGAGCCGGTACATAGTTTTCATCAATAGCAATCACATTGTAATTTCCTTTTTTCTTCTGTCCCAGAATTTCCAGAGCTTCCTCTGTATAACCCGGTGCAATAACACCGTCAGATACTTCTCTTTTAATCAATAATGCTGTGTCTTTATCACATACATCAGACAATGCAATAAAATCACCGAAGGAAGACATACGGTCAGCGCCTCTTGCTCTTGCATAAGCGCAGGCGATTGGTGAAAAATTCTTCCAATCCATATCATTTACCCAGTAAATTTTTGCCAGAGTTTCTGTAAGAGGAAGACCGACTGCTGCACCTGCCGGAGATACATGCTTGAAGGATGTTGCAGCCGGAAGACCTGTTGCTTTTTTCAAATCTCTTACTAACTGCCAGCCGTTAAACGCATCTAAGAAATTGATATATCCCGGTTTTCCGGATAATACCTGAATAGGAAGCTCACTGTCATTTGCCATATAAATTCTGGATGGTTTCTGGTTTGGATTACAACCGTATTTTAAAGCTAATTCTTTCATGATTTTCTCCCTTCTTACTTCTTATTTATTTTTATTCACAATTCTTGTTTCATATTTACCTGTTTCAATATCAATAAAACGAACAAATAAAGAGACTTTATTTTCTTCATTCAGACTTTCCCACAGGCTGTCTTTAAATTCATCAATGTCGTTTTGAATACTTACCAGCTTTGGTTCTCCTTCAAAGCTTGGAAGGGGATTTCCGTCGTGCATATAAGTATGAATAAAATGTCCTTCTCCTGCTACCGGATTTTCATAGGCAAATGTATAACGGTTACATGCCTGTGGATTTCCGTTATTGCTTTTTAAGATAGACATTGCATAATTATATTTTCCGTTTTCAACGTGCATAATTCCTGAAATTCTAGGTGTATAGTTCGGTCCGTCCGGTTCAAATTCACGACTTCTTAAAGACTGCTCAAAAGTAAGCTGTTTATCCATACCTTCGTAAATCGTATCTGTTTGGTCTCCGTTTGTCACAATGGTTTTGTTTCCTAAAACACGTACAGGAGCGTAAATAATCAGACTTGGATCAACCAGCTTAGAAGGGTCAAATGCCTGTGTACGAATTCCTTCGCCATCTTCTACAAATACACGATTTCTGCTGTTTTCACTTCTTCCCATGATAAAGTAAGCAGCTACTGCTTTTTTTCCGTCCTCTGATTTTCCCAGAACAATTCCTCTGCCAGGATATGCGTTTTCTTTCAATTCTTTTGTTAATGATAACATTTCCATGAATTTTTCTCCTTTTTTTCAATGAACGATATACTCGGTAAACCAGAATAGGATTTTCTGATACACAAAAAAGCCCACTGCCCGAGCATATATGCCCAGACGGTCGGCTTCCTTGGCTTATACTCCCTGTGGTCATTTCCACTTCCGTCAGTCATATAAGCAATTACAACATACCATTAAAAAAATAGAATGTCAACCCTTTTTCTTTTAATAACAAATAACTTCGTATCCCTGTTCTGTCACCAGCACCATAATTTCCCACTGGGCAGATGGTTTACCGTCTTCTGTATAAATTGTCCATCCGTCTGTATCATCTACAAATATCTCATGACTTCCCATGTTAATCATTGGTTCAATAGTAAACATCATACCCGGAACTAACAGCATCCCCGTACCTGCTTTTCCAATATATCCTACCCACGGGTCTTCATGAAATTCCAGTCCAATTCCATGTCCGCCAATCTCTCTTACCACAGAATATCCGTTGGCATGGGCGTGCTCATAGACCGCCTGACTCATATCTCCCAAATATCCCCATGGTTTTACCTGTTCCAACCCCTTCTCCACGCACTGACGTGTGACTTCCACCAGCTTCTTCTTTTCCTCGCTGACATTTCCAATGCAAAACATACGGGATGAGTCAGAATAATATCCGTTTAAAATCGTAGATACGTCTACATTGATAATATCTCCCTCTTTCAGCACAATATCCTCTGAGGGAATTCCGTGGCATACCTGTTCGTTGATGGATGTACACACGCTCTTTGGAAATCCATCATAGTTAAGAGGCGCTGCCACCGCTCCAGCTTTTGCCGTAATATCTGCTACCCAATTATCGATTTCCTGTGTGGTAACACCTTCTTTTATGTGCTCCGCCACATAATCCAAAATTTCAATATTTACTTTTGCACTTTCTTTAATTCCTGCAATCTGTTCCGGTGTTTTAATAATATCATGAGATGGAATTAAAACACCTTTACTTTCATAAAATTTTAATTTCTCATCAAAATTATAATGACATTTTTTATATTTCTTTCCACTTCCACACCAGCATGGTGCATTTCTCTCTAATAATTCCATTTTCTAATTCTCCCTTTGATATGCAATTCTAGGCGTATTGTTTTCTACATAAATAATTCCGCAGCGTTTAAAACCATTTTTTTCAAACACATTTTGCATCACATAATTATCATTATGCGTATCTCCTCTTACATTCCCACACTGCTTGAAACACCAGTCTAAACAAAAAGAGGACACTCCCTTTTGAATGCCTGAAGAAGCCATTCGGTGCATGGTTCCGTAAGGCTTTTCATTTAACCATTTTCCCTGAAAGATTTCTCTGTATGTAATATCCGGCTTTTTGGTAAACATAAAAACACCTGCAATCTGTTCGTCAGAAACACATACATACAATTCTCCGTTTTTACAATCTTCTGTCACCAGTTCTTCCGAGGATATCCGTTTACCCACTGTGTGGGTTTCCGTGTTCTGCCATAAAACACCTTGCTGCTTCATATATTTTCATAATTTCAGAAATTTCTTCCAATAATGCCTGTCTTACTTCCATATTCTGCGACCTTTCTTTTGTTTTCTTTTAAATGTTATTGTATCATTTATTTTTTCTTTTTTTCCACTTTTGGATTTTTCTTAAATTTTCTGATATTTTATAATATATATCATTTTAATACAGTTTTTTAATTTTTT
>ENA-OPYY01000548-OPYY01000548.1-human-gut-metagenome-genome-assembly--contig:-NODE-548-length-11718-cov-1.057631_pt1 | contig 11718 bp, 20 predicted proteins | sample MGYA00242472_ERZ504481 | MGnify/ENA primary metagenome ERZ504481 (study PRJEB26092, sample SAMD00036265) | human gut metagenome | host: Homo sapiens | study: EMG produced TPA metagenomics assembly of...
CATCAGGATTATACACAGCTGTATCCTCTGACCAACTATAACAGGTATCTCCCACCGCAAAGTGTGGTCCCATTTTTCTGCAATCAAAATCGGAAGTAAGTGTGCAATATTATATTTCTGTGCCATTACATAAGCAGTCGTATTTGTTCCGATTGCAAATTCTCCAAGAGGAAGTGTTTCATGATGATGAAGAAGATTTTCTTTTAAAAAGCTTTTATTTTCGTCTTCTGTCTCAAAATTTTTACAAGTATACTCTGCAATCTTTCCGTCTTTAAAAAGAAGCTTCAGACCTCTGTATTCCAAACCATTTAAAAATACTCTGGATACTGCCAAAGTACCGTTTGTCCCTTTCAACATTGGTGAAGTAAAGACTTCTCCCACCGGAATATTTACATCTGCTACACAGTTTTCAAAATTAGTCTGCTTTTCCGGATTTTCCAGTGTATGAAGAGAAACTGTTAAATCTGTTTCATTCTCTCCCTTTCCCAGAATATGCACACAAATTCCTCTGTCTAATGCGTCAATGATACTCTGCTGAATTTTTCTGTATAATTCATTATCCAGTGTATTTAATTTTACAGTTTCTTCAAAAATCTCCTCAAATTTTTCTCCGATTTCTTTTACCGGATATGCAATAATAGTAAAGCTTCTCTCTTCTCCCTTAATATAGCGGTTTACAATCTGACCGGACTCATTGTCATAAGATACCTGAGCTTTTGCTGATGTGATGTTAAAGTGCAGGCTTCCTTTGTTTTTTTCGGTACAAAAGGGTTTTCGCCAAAGGTTTCCATACATGCCGGACCTCCGTGAACAGCCGCCAGCTCCTTCACCTGCTCATAGGCCACCTGTAAAACTCTCAGCTTTCTCTGAATAAATTCATGGTCTAAATACAGTGCAGCATCATCCTTATGGTCATATTCAAACTGCTGATTTGGAATTGCCCCATAATATCCAATTCTATGATGCTGTTTTTTATTTACAGAGTGAACAGCGCTTCGGTAAATAACAGGCTGTAAACCCATTTCCGCAAACTGTCTGATTTCTTCTTTTACAATCCGCTCAAACCCCAGCTGAAAGCGAATATTTACAGTCTTTTTCTTTGTAATATCCTTTCCTCCTAAGACAAAACCTTCTCTGTATCCTTCTGTAAAGGTTCTTGCCATTGCCTGAATTTTTTCCTCCGGCAGAGTATTTAGGAAATTCGCCATACCGATTTCATTTTCTGTAATATATTCCCCGAATTTATATAAATAACGAAGGTCTGTCAAATCGCTGTCACAGATAATTTTTACAGCAAAATCCAAAGACGGGTCAATTCCTTCTCTGACTCTGTATCCTACCATTTCGTCACTGTAATCACTGATATACCAATAAATAGCATCTTTTACATCCTTTGCAGATATTTCTTCTTCCTCAAAGAGATTATAAATCTGCACAAAAAGCTCCAAAACAACGGTCATATCAAAAAGGCGTTTCTCATAAACAAAAACAACCATTCCACGAATTTCTGCATACAGAAAACTTAATAATACACCAAACTCTTCTCCCAGCATTTTTTGTGCATAAGCAGGATTTCCATAGGAAGCACCATAATTTTCCGGCAAGATATCCTTATACAGAGCATGATTATTTTCTTCCAATTCTTTTTGTGAGGCGCTGTCTAACCAGCCTTTTTGTATCTTTTCATACAAGTTATCCACCATCAGAATAAAATCTGCTGTTTTTCTGAAATATTCACCATAAGGTTCTTTTACTACCTCTTCTTTTTGAATTTCCTGAATTCTTCCCCTCATTAAAGCATAGCGTTCTTCAAAAAACACATCATTCATCCTTTTAAATTCCCCTTTTCTACATTTAAATCTATAATTTCATGCACATAAGACTCCATGGTTTTTGACCCTTCCCCTGTGCGTTCATTTCTTTTTAGTACCTGTGATTTCTTTATTCCACGCTCTCTCCATGATTTTCCGCCAGTGGCGTGATTTAACATTAAAGGCTGAATATTATCACAAACATGAGCGAATTTTGCCTCCGGTGTCTGCTGCTCTTCAAATTCGTCCCACAGTAACCTTAACATTTTTGCCTGATCTTCCGGTAAGATATTAAAAATTCTGTCTGCTGCCTTTAATTCTCTTTCCCTCTTTGTCTGATTTCCAACTGCATCATAGGCATAAGTATCACCAGCATCGATTTCTACTAAATCATGAACCAGCACCATAAGCATGGTTTTTGCCAAATCAATCTTTTCCTCAGAATATTCTGCCAAAAGCGCTGCTGTCAAAGCTAAATGCCATGCGTGTTCTGCGTCATTTTCCTTTCGAATTCCGTCTGATAAATAAGTCTGCCGGCCAATAAATTTTTCCTTATCCACTTCCAATAAAAATTCCATCTGTTTTTTCAAACGTTCTTCCATATCTTTATCCTGCCTTTCTGTTATTAAGAAATTCCAACTAAGAAAAGTGCCAGCCAGATAACCATAAGCACCCCGTTTCCTACTGCTCCGATTTTACAAAAAAGCTGGTCTCTGTTTTTCTCAGAAAAGCTTTTTAATCCCACAACAAATCCATAAGCGGAAAGACCAATGGCAATCAGTCCCAATGCCCCCAGATACATACCGCCTTTTCCATGAAAAATCAAAGCACATAATGCGGCGGCACAAAAAATCCCCAGAGAAATTCCTGCAAAAACCGTTGAAGCAATTCCCTGTCCTGAATGTTTCTTTTTTGCAAAAGAATATTTATTTTTCTTCTTTGCCATTACTTGTTTCTCCTTTTTGTTCTTTTATATATGAAATAGCTAACGGCAAAAATATGTATCCCAATGCCGCACCTAGTGTATTCATAATCAAATCATCTACATCAAAGCATCCCAGCTTTGTAACTAACTGTATGGTTTCCACACAAAGACTCAGTGCAAAACCTGAAAATGTGATAAAGAAAAAATTTCTTGTATCTCTATGGATAATGGGAAGAATAAATCCAAACGGAATAAATCCCACAACATTCCCCAACAAGTTCAATACAACCGGCCACACACCCAACTGTTCCCTATACGTCCAAAATCGTTTGATTTCCTGAAGAAATACCAGATTATAATGATATTCTCTTTCCTCAAAGCTCTGTATACCAAATCGCTCTGCAAAGAAAAGAAGATAAATCAGCAAAAAAAGATACAGCACAAATAAAATGGTACTGAATGTTTTTATTTTTTTCTTCACATTTTTATTCAATTTTAACCCCTTATTTTTCTAAAATAACATAAAGACGGGAGAACCCATTCCCCCGCCCTCTTTTGTCCTACACATTAAAATGTAATTTCTGACTTTCTTTTTAATAATCTTGCTCCGCTTACCAGCATTAAAATCCCTGTGGTAATGCCTGTAACCAGCACAATTATTCCTACTGCAATGCTCCCCGCACCGCATCGTGTCATGGTTTTATAAACCTTTTCATTCATTTAGGAACACTTCCTTTTCTGATTATTTTACTCCGTAGATTTGGTAGTATGCGTCAATGGCTTCTTTTGTCTTGTCATCAATTACAACCCTGCCATTACATTCTCTGTTGTATAAATGCTCTACTACCTCTTCCATTGTTACAATAGCATTTGTTTCAAATCCGTAAGTTTCTTTGATTTCATCAAGAGCGCTTTTGTCGCCTTTTCCTTTTTCCATACGGTTTAAAGAAACCATCAGACCTACGATTTCCACATTTGCTGCTCCTCTTACCTTTGGAACAGTTTCTTCCATAGATTTTCCGGAAGTTGTTACGTCTTCAATCATCACTACTCTGTCTCCATCCTGCAGCTTACTTCCCAAAAAGCTTCCCTTATCTGCGCCATGGTCTTTTTCTTCCTTACGGTCCGAGCAGTAGCGTACTTCTTTTCCATATAATTCACTGTAAGCAATAGCTGTTACAACGCTGATTGGAATTCCCTTGTAAGCCGGTCCAAATAATACGTCAAAATCATCCCCGTATTTGTCATGAATAGCTTTTGCGTAGTATTCGCCTAATCTTTTTAACTGAGAACCTGTTACATAAGCTCCTGCATTCATAAAGAAAGGAGATTTTCTACCGCTTTTCAAGGTAAATTCTCCGAATTTTAAAACATCACTTTCCACCATAAAATCAATAAATTCCTGTTTATATGTTTCCATATCTTCTAAAACCTCCGTATTTATAGGCTTTTCTCGCCCTTATTTTCTATTTTTATCCCTTAGTACACCATTTTTACACCATAAAAAAGAGCTTTTAAATCTTCTCAATTCTATCACATATTTCCTGTTATTTCAATCAAAGAACAGGCTTAAAAATACCTACAATAATTATCAATAGATATTGCATAAATTCTTTCTTCTTATTTATCACTATCCTTTTTGTTTAATAATTTTCTTATTCTCTCAATAGGAAATTTATCTTCTATCTCCACCACCTCAAACCAATTTAATGATAATTCTTTCTCTCCAATTAGCGAAAGATACTCCTTCACAGCTCTTTGGTCAATCATAATTTTACCATGTCCTGCCCAGTGCCTATTACTCTCTCTCCTTTTCAAACCAGAAATCCAATATTCGTCGCCAGTCTCAACGTCTATATAATTAGAATAATTCCCTATATATTTCTGAAAAGCATGGTCGTTAAAATAAATTGTCTTTTTACTTTGTGAAGTCTTCACATATCCAATCCACGCCGGTCCGTCATCAGAATATCCTGTTTTTAATTCTATATACATCAAATCATAAATCACTTGCAATCCCTCCGAATACAATTCTAGCTTTTGTGTTAAATTATACATGTTTTCTGCAAATAGAACTCGCTAATTTTTAAGTTCATAATACATAGATGTACAAAGTTCTGAAAACATTAAAACACACAGTGCAAATGCTATACCTACTCCCATAATAATAAACTCTTTATTGCCTGATACTTTCCCCATCACTAATAAAAAAAACATAAGTACAAAAGATACTATCTGCGTTATCTGAAACGATTTACTTTGAACTTTCAATTTAATCAGACAGTTTCTTTCATCTAACTCGTCCAATTTATCTTCTTTTGTCTTTTTACATGATATACTTCGTATCACAGAGCTGAACCCAAATGCAGATAACGTTACAGCTAAAATAACGATATTTACATCTACGTCTTTTTCTAATATATTTATAATTAAAGTCGGCACACCTAAAACTATCAGGAATACTCCGGACATAAATGTCTTTTTATTATAAATCTTCATATTCCTTATCCTCCAATTCTTTGTTTTCTTTTAAGCAACACAATTCTTCTACACTTACTCCAAAAACCATTGCCATACGATATGCAAGCATTAATGAAGGATTATATTGTCCTTTCTCAATAGAAATGATAGTCCTTGATGATACATGAACCAAATCTGCCAACTGTTGTTGTGTCATTTTGCCTTCTGTACGCAACTCTTTCACTTTTGTTTTCATTTTGAAGTTTTCATATATTCAAACTTTCCTTACTGATATAACTGGATTTCTCCACATTCATCAATATTCTTTATATACTCCGTAATACCAGAAACAGGTTCACCACCGCAAAAACCTTCTTTCTCTAATTCTTCTATTACAACTGTTGGTGTAGCATCTGTCACTTTGACCTTTAATGTCCCGTTATAAGTATAAAAAAGTCTTGTAGTTGGATAAGTACCCTCGGCACTCCAGACATCTATATTATAATCTTCAAATTCTATGTAAGGAATATCTGATGTTACATTTAAGTCATTTCCTATAATTTTGTTAATTTGTGCATAAGGTCCGTCAGACCAGACATCCGCCGAAACATTTAGCTCTATTTTTGTATTTCCAATATTGTTTGTGCATGTAAAGTTTTTTATATAGCTCTTATCCATCCCGGAAGCATTATCTGCTGATACCATTGTAAAACCGGAAATCCATAGACAAAATGCGAAGCCTATACAAAATATTTTTTGTCTACTTTTTCTTTTACGCATCTGTTTTCCTCCTTTCACCTGCTGCAAAAACTCTTTTTCTAATTTTATTATATCAGATTTTAGAAGGATTTCCTATTTATTTTCCCATTTTTCTTATAATAACTTCCTATTTTTCCATACTTGATACAAAATATCTTTTAAATATTCTTCTGTAAAATCCTGTTTCCATGTAAATGGAATGTAACAGCCCTCTACAATCAAATTTTGTTTATTTTCTACTGCTGTTTTTACAATTTCCTTAACAATTTTCCATAGATAAAATTCCAATTCTTCGTCATCTTCCGGTGTCAAATCTGTATTTTTGCTCCGAATTAATCCCATTTTTAACAAGTCAATCGAAAGAACTGAACACCTATATTTTTCCAACAACTTTTGCGCCAATAAAGTTTTTCCCGTATGAGACGCCCCTGTAATTAAAACAACCATTTTATTCTGCAGCTCCCCATTCTACTATTAAAAACAAGCCTAAAACAATTCCGCCAATAAGTAATATAACTCCCACTGCTTTTCCTTTTACAAGTTCAATAATTCCAAATATTGCCAGTACCACAGCTGCTATCACTGAACCGTAAAAGAAAAGCGCCGATATTTTATTACCCTTATGTTTAAAGAACTCCCTTCTTTTTTCACTGACTTTTATTTCTGCCCAGTTCTCAATTATACCGCCGACTAGTATGGTTACTATATCTTTAACAAAATCTATAAAATCTCTCACTTTTTAACACCTGATTTCCATAATGAAATTCCATTGATTACCATAGATAATACTGTAAATATCCATGTAAATTTTTCCATAGTAGGTGCTGTATCCGCTAATGCACTCCAATCCTCCTGTATCACTGAACCTGCTGCTAACTGATAAATTGCACACACAGTCAATGCTGTAAGCGAAAAGCTTAAAAATCCTAACCAACGTACTGATTTTCCCATGAATGAAAAAATCAAATTAAGTAGTGCTGTAATTACGGCACTAATTCCTAAAATTATCCACATACGCTTTTCTCCTTTACATATAAATACATTTCTCAATCTCCGGCAGCACAGTATAAATGGATTTACCCATACATTCTTCAAAATATTCCTTAAATTTGTAGGTATTATTCCACCTATCCAGAGAAAAAGGATAAAATCCATATCGCCTTGCTGTGTCAACAAATCTCTTCTCTAAAATACAAAAACCCTTTGCATCTGCCAAAGCATCACATAAAATAATCAGTTTATCATAATCATCATACTCCATCTGTTCCAGATAATTTTTTATAAATTCATATTGCTCCGGGCGTATATCTTTCTTTCCAATATCCGCTTCGATATCTTTTACCGGAAAGGAATGTGTCAGACATACTCTTGCCACCTCATCCCATCCCTTGGAAATAGCATAATCATAGCCGTCAATGGTATGTCTCAACTGTGCAATTCCCGTTCGTCTTCCGATATCATGAAGCAGTCCACATACAAAAGCCTTTTCTGTATCTAAATTTCCACAGGCTTCTGCAATCAATTCTGCTACCTCTGCCACATGATAAGACTGTGCTGTCCAAAGCCCCGGATTTTTCTCTCCTGCAATTTTTAATTCCTGTATTGCAAGTTCTCTGTTTGGAAGCATTTCACCACCCCTTTTTATAGCAATAGGAGGCTGCCTGTGTATTCACAGGTTACAGCCTCCCTCATCTTTATTTTACAACTCCGATTAACTCTCGGATATCTTCAATTTTATTTCTTTCCATATAAGCCTCAATGCCTCTGATTGTTTCTATCGTTGCATAAGGATTGGTAAAGTTTGCAGTTCCGATTGATACTGCCGTAGCGCCTGCCATAATAAATTCCAGAGCATCCTCTGCATTCTGGATACCGCCCATTCCGATAATCGGAATGTTGACAGCCTGTGCAACCTGATAAACCATACGTACTGCGATTGGTTTTACACATGGACCGGAAACACCGCCTGTCTTATTAGCAAGTGCAAAAGTTCTTCTGTTAATATCAATTTTCATACCCGTCAGTGTATTGATAAGTGAAACTGCATCTGCTCCACCTGCTTCTGCTGCTCTTGCAATTTCTGCTATATCGGTAACATTCGGTGTCAATTTCATAATTACCGGCTGTTTTGCAATTTTTTTAATCTGTGCAGTAAGCTCCTCCACATGCTTTGGGTCTTGTCCAAACGCAAGGAAATTCGCATTTACATTTGGGCAGGAAATATTGATTTCCAGCATATCTGCCGGCTCATCCGCCAAACGTTCTACTACTGCCAGATATTCTTCCGGTGCGTGTCCGCATACATTTACAATTACTTTTGTATCAAACTGCTGAAGATAAGGTAAATCTCTTTCACAGAACACTTCCATTCCCGGATTTTGAAGCCCGATGGCATTCATCATACCGCTGTGAATTTCTGCAATTCTTGGTGTGGGATTTCCCGGCCAAGCTACATTGGCAACACCTTTTGTCACTACTGCGCCTAATTCATTTAAGTCCACAAACTCGCTGTACTCTGCTCCTGAGCCAAAAGTACCTGAGGCTGTCATAACCGGATTTTTCAATTCAATCCCGGCAATCTTTACTTTTGTATTCATTACAGTTCCACCTCCGTACTTAAAAAGACCGGTCCGTCCTTGCAAATTCGCTTATTATGTACATGAGAATGATGGTCTACTTCTTTTGATTTACATACACACGCCAGACATGCACCCACTCCGCATGCCATTCTTTCTTCCATAGAAATGTAGCAAAGGATATTATTTTCCTCAGCATAATTCTTGATTGCACGCAGCATTGGTGTTGGACCACAGGCAAAAATCACATCAGCAGTAAGATTATTCTCACGAATAGCATCCATAACATTTCCTTTTGTTCCTACACTTCCATCTTCTGTAGCAACTACAAGACGGCCATTTTTTTCTAAATCTTCCTGCAGGAAAATCTCACTATTACGATAACCGGCAATAATTGTTACATCTGCTTCTGCTTCTTTTGCAGTCTGTACCATTGGAGGAATACCAATTCCTCCACCCATCATAAACACTTTTTTCCCTTTGACTTCTTCCATCGGAAATCCATTTCCCAATGGGCCTAAAATATCTATTGTATCTCCGCTTACAAGAGAAGAAAATTCCTTTGTACCTTCTCCTGCAATTCGATACACAATGCGAAGCATTCCTTTTTCCTTATCAATTTCACAAATACTGATTGGTCTTGGAAGAATTTTTCCAGAGTCCTTGCAATACACTGAAATGAATTGTCCCGGTTTTGCCTGTACTGCAATTTCTTCTGCTTTTAACCACAGACTGTAAATATCTGTTGCTATCATTTCCTGACTTACCACGGTACTTGTCATTTTTAATTTTGCCATGTTTCTTCTCCTTATTTTGCAGCTTCCAATGCTCCTGCAATATCTGCAATCATATCCTCTGCTGCTGCTCTTGACGCATCTGCAAAGTTTTCCTCTCCAAATTTTGCATATTTTTCCTGTTTATAAGCTGCAATAATTCCACGAGAAGAATTTACAATAGCGCCTAAACCATCTTCATTGAAGAAATGAACTAAATCCTTGCCCTGTCCGCCCTGAGCGCCGTAGCCCGGAACAAGAATATAAGCCTTTGGCATAATTTTTCTGAGTGTTTTTCCCATTTCAGGATAAGTAGCGCCAACAACAGCGCCAACATAGCTATAATCGTCACCCATGCAGGTTTCTCCCCACTGTGCAACCTTCTCTCCTACTAATTCATATACAGGTCTGTCTCCCACCATCTGGTCCTGAAAATCTCCGCTGGAAGGATTGGAGGTTTTAACAAGAATGAAAAGTCCTTTCTTTTCTTCTTTGCATACATCAATAAACGGTGTAATACTGTCTGCTCCCATGTATGGATTTAAGGTAACAAAATCTTCGTCAAACGGCGCAATTTTATTTGCTCCAATCTGCACTTTTCCAATATGACCGGTTGCATAGCTGCAGAAGTGGAACCAATATCTCCACGCTTAATATCTCCGATTACTACAAGGTCTTTGGATTTACAGTAATCTACTGTTTTCTTAAAAGCCATAATTCCCGGAATTCCGAACTGCTCATACATAGCAATCTGTGGTTTTACTGCCGGAATTAAATCGTATGTTTTATCTACGATTTCTTTATTAAACTGCCAGATGCTTCCGCAGCTCCTTCTAAAGTTTCCCCAAATTCTTTAAATGCCTTTTCCTGAATGTGTTTTGGAATGTAATTTAACATTGGATCTAAGCCCACCACAATCGGCGCTTTTGTTTTCTGAATTTTCGCAGTCAGTTTGTTAATCATGATTTCTCCTCCAATAGTTCTTCTTTCTTACTCTTTTCTTTTACTCTTCTATATACGCAATTTCACCGTCACAAATCGTAGCCTTTACCATACCTTTTACTTTTCTTCCGTTAACTGGATGTATTTTTTCCTTTTGACTCAAAAGTTTTGCTGTCAATTACATATTCTTTTTCCGGATCAATAATCGTAATATCCGCAGGACTTCCCACTTCCAGACGACCTCTGTCTGAGTGAATAATCTTTGCCGGATTATAGCTCATTTTTTCAGCCATCTGCATTGGTGTTAAAATTCCTTTGTGTACCAGCTCTGTCATAGTAAGAGGCACTGCCGTTTCCAAGCCTACTATACCAAATGGCGCTTCTGTCATGGAACGCTGTTTTTCTTCTCTGCTGTGTGGCGCATGGTCTGTGCTGATTACGTCAAAAATGTCATCTTTTAATCCTTTTACCAGTGCATCTCTGTCCTCTTTTGTACGCAGAGGCGGATTCATTTTATAATTAGCATCACCTGCAACCACATCATCTGATGTTAAAATAAAATGATGTGGGCAGACTTCACCTGTAACAGGAAGCTTTTCTTCCTTGGCAAGTTCAATCATACGCACACTGTCCTTTGTAGAACAATGACATAAATGCAGACTTGCACCTGTCTCTTTTGCAAGCATAATATCTCTTGCTACAATAATATCTTCTACTGCATTGCTGATACCCGGAAGTCCCAGCTCTTTTGATTTTTCATCTTCATTTACGCAGCCGCCGTTTACCATATTCTGGTCTTCACAATGGGCAAACACCGGAATATTATGGTCTGCTGCAATCTGCATTGCTTCTTTATAAATTCTGGTATTCATTACGGATTTTCCGTCTTCGCTGATTGCCGGAATTCCGGCTTTTATCATCCCTTCAATATCTGCCAGTTCTTCTCCTTTTTGCTGCTTTGTTACAGCTCCGACCTGAAGAACATGAATAGGAGCAAGTTCTTTTGCTTTGTTGTGTACATAATTTACTCTGTCAGCGCAATCAATTACCGGTTTTGTGTTAGGCATTGCTAAAATTGTAGTAAATCCACCTTTTGCCCCTGCCTTTGCACCGGTTACAACGTCTTCTTTATAAGTCAGTCCCGGGTCACGCAAATGTACATGCAAATCAATCAGTCCCGGCATTATGTAACAACCTTTGGCATCAATAATTTTCTCAGGTGTTTCCTTACACTCTATCTCTTCTTTCATTTCCTTAATCACACCATCTTCAACAAGAATATCGCCGATTTTATCGGTCTGGTCTGATGGGTTTAAAATACGTCCTTTTTTAATCAGTATTTTCATAGATTTTCATATCCTTTCTGATTATTATATAAATAGTAACACACACATTTTCTTTCGTCAATTACACTTTTCCCTTGACTTTTACACATCGAGGAATATACTAATCATGTCAAAGATATATTGGAT
>ENA-OPYY01000549-OPYY01000549.1-human-gut-metagenome-genome-assembly--contig:-NODE-549-length-11711-cov-1.107994_pt1 | contig 11711 bp, 13 predicted proteins | sample MGYA00242472_ERZ504481 | MGnify/ENA primary metagenome ERZ504481 (study PRJEB26092, sample SAMD00036265) | human gut metagenome | host: Homo sapiens | study: EMG produced TPA metagenomics assembly of...
TTCTGTGATTGCAGTTAAGGTTGATCTTTTCGTTCCATTCTACCAAGAGCTCAAAGTAGCGTTGGAATTGGTCTTTTTGTTTTTGGCTGAGATCGAACCCTAGTTCTTTCAAAGCCTTGTAAAAATCTTCAGGTGTCATTTTTATATTCCTTTTATCTAGTTTCAATGCTCTTATTTTACCATAATTAAGAGCTTTCATCTAACGCTATAAGACAGATGGAAACTAGGTCTGAATAAGTTTCTCATTAGCTGTGAAAAAAGTTCTAAGTTTAAGAAATATGTAATATTAAAGGTGTTATTTTTTCTTAAAAATTTGATATAATACTAATTAAGTCTAAAATCATAATTACTCGCTTTAATGAAAAGTGAATATAGGGGATTATGGTCTTATGGATTGAAAATAGATTCCTATGGGAAAATTTAATTTGAGGATTGAAAATGATTTATCTTTCAGAAGTTAGAAAGTCTCCAGAAGGGCTCGCCTTTAACGAAGCACCTTCTTTGTTGGAGTCTATTAAAGAACGCTATGATCAAGTTTTAAATCTTGAACAGATTCAAGCAAGTGGGCAGGTAGCCTATGACAATGGTTTGTACCTTTTGGATTATCAACTTAGCTATGATATTACCTTGCCATCTAGCCGTTCACTTGAACCTGTGACCCTTAGTTTTAACTATCCGGTTTCAGAAACTTTATACAAGAGGCAGATGCTGCTCTGCAAAAAGAATTAGTCGAAGAAAATTTAGTTCTTATCTTGGATGGGGATACTATTAATCTTGATGAGAGTATTCTAGATAATATTCTTCTTAATATTCCTTTGAGAGTACTAACACCTGAGGAAGAATCAGGACAAATTTCGCTCTCTGGGAATGACTGGGAAGTCTTGTCAGAAGAGGATTTTGCCGCTCTTCAACAGGAGAAAAAAGAGGCAAGTAATCCCTTTGCCCAATTGAACGGTCTCTTTGATGAAAATTAATTCAAAATAATTTCCCCTTCATATATCTGTAGGGGACTATCTATCTGAGTTTCAACGATGGTTTTCTAAAAGTTTTTCAAAAATTCATCCTCCTACTTTTCTGGTGGGGACGGAAATTAAGCGATTTGGTGTGATTTCTATAAAATTTTTTTAATATTTCCCTCTACCTTCTTTATGGGGATGAAAAACAGCTATTCTAACGATAGATTTTGAAAGTTTTTTTATTTTCGTACACAAAAGAAAAATGCCCTGATCAACCAACATTTCTTGTCAGTCAATCAAGGCATTTCCGCTTAACTAATAAATATTCTGTTGTAAATAATCTCAGAGCAAGTTCCACCATGTTTAACGAAAATGATTTTATCATTCTTCTTACATTGTCACTTGCTGGAGATTACGCATTCCCCAGACCCTCGTTCTATACAGTCTCTGTAGGTTAGAGCAAGTTCCACCGTGTCTGACAATAACTCATTTTCATGAATTTTATCACCACGAACTTGCTGGGGATTATCATTCCCCAAACCCACAAGACACAGTATTTTTCTAGAGCAAGTTCCACCGCGTGATACAGAAACTCAATTTATGGTTCTTTAATCACACGAACTTGCAGGGATATTTCTATCCTCTAAGCCTCGAAAAATAACTGTTTTATCTTTAGTTCCTGACGTCACAGTCTTGCAAGCAAGGGAAGGTTATAATTGTTATTTCAATTGTGTGTACTTTTCTTTACTTCCAAAGGCTTTCTCAACTGGATATTTTTCATTATTTCTTTTAACTTTTTCAGAAACAATTTCATCTAAATCTAATCCACAAGCGTCAGCCATCAAAATACAATAATTAATAACATCCGCTAGTTCCTCTTTTATCTTATCCAGCTTATTTTCACAAACAACATCTGCAGCACTCCACTGAAATACTTCTAATAGTTCTGCAGCTTCCAAACTGATTGAAATTGCCAAATCTTTTGGATTGTGAAACTGTTTCCAATTTCTGTCATCTCTGAACTTTAGCACCTTATTTATAGTCTCTTGTGTCATTTCGATATACCTCTTCTCCCGTTATTCTGTGTCTATATAGTGTGAAATATAATCTCGTAATTTGGGGTCACATACATACAAATATGTTCCTCGAATCCCCCTTGTCATAAGAACATAATATATATGCTGAATATACTCTTTTAGTTCTTCATAACTAGCTGTCTTTTTTCCGTTTTGATCATAATAATGTTCTCCACGAACTATGATACTCTTCGTGTCCGGATTATATCCAATTTCATTACCTAAAATGATAAATGCATAATTTAAGTCATATCCCTGTGTAGAATGAATACATCCAACTTCATTTATTGCGTTCTCTGAATGTACCCAGCCTTCTGTACAATGATTCCATTGTTTCTTTATTCCTTGGATTTCGATGTCGTAAACATCTTTATCATTTTTACTAGCCCAATCCCATGCATATCCAGCAGCCATTCTTACCAGACCAGTTTCTTTTTCTTTCTGGTACATCAAATCATTGAACTTTGCAAAATTAGTCATTAATATCAAGTCATAATTTTTGAAGTTTTTCTTTTCTTTTACTTCTCCAGCCAAGATAGCTTTTACATAATCAATATAATCGTTTCCACCTTTTACACGCATCTGTGTAAGCAGATTATAATAAATCAGTAAACGTTTTGCCTGTTCCATTTTCATTTTACTGCGAAATCTTTTCACATCTATTCCTGATGGACCAACAACTTGCATCGCATCATAGAAAAGAACCGGACATTTGCATTGATGAAGTATCCAGTCTAACTCATCACTATCTGTTGTCAAACCAATTCTTTCACAACTTGCTTTAAATGCACCCATATATGAAATATTTTTGTACTGATGTAATCTATGCGCTTCATCTACAAGTAAAATATCATAATATTGCTTTGTCACATCAGAAGGCGCCAAAACGTCTGATGCTTTTAGTCCATAAATACTTCTAAAAATTCCTTTTAACGTTTTTCTCAAAGAAGTTTGTGGCACTACAAAGCCAATTTTTTTGCCTTTAAACTCTTCGCTATCTCTTAAATATTTTAATAAGAAAATTGCCACAATTGTCTTTCCACTACCAGGCATACCATTTACAACAACCGTTTGATTTTCTTCTTGTTTTAAAGACGCGATAATTTCTTCTACCGCTGTTCTTTGATCGTTATTCAACTCTTTAAACGGAGAATATTTGAATAAATCAGAATTTTCAAGTTCTTCTAAAGAATGCTTTACCAACTTTTCACGTTGCAAACTACGCCAAAGCAACTGAAATTTTTCATCATATTCTTTCTTTCCGTAATACTCTTTGTCTGCCATTCCAGCATTTTTATTACGAACTTCGTAAAGTTCATCAGCCACAATATATTGAATTAGCTTTGACTCATAATCAAATGTAACTGATTGGTTAAACTTAGAAGAATAAATAAAATGCACTTTATCAAAAATTCGTTTATCCACGGAACCATGATGCTGGGACATGCGATTTTTTACATGATTTGATTCCCCAATATAAGCTTGTTTTCCATTTTCTAAAATATAAAGCATTGGCCAATTGGCTAGATAACTTTCATCTCCATATATTTGATTTTTAAAGTCACCTTCTGTAATTTTAAACATGTTAATCTTCCTTCAAATAATTTTCGATTCTTTCAATTAATCCCTGATCCGCCGGCAGCCAGTCCACACAATGCAAAGTTTCCTTAGTCAGCCATGCAGCCGCTTCATGTTCCTTCAACACTAAATCACCTGATTTAATCTTACAGATAAAACAGTCCATAGATAAATGGAAGTTGGATAATCGTATTCAACGGTATCCAGTAATTCTTTCACTTCCACTTCTGTATCCAGTTCCTCTTTTATTTCTCTGACAAGTGCTTCCTCTGGTGTTTCGCCAGTATCAATCTTTCCTCCCGGAAATTCCCAACCATCTTTGAATTCACCATATCCGCGCTGAGTTGCAAACACTTTGCCATCATCAATAATAATTGCTGCTACTACTCTAATTGTTTTCATGTTATCTCCTATCGTTCCATTATCCATTCACAATATATTCGTAAATATCTTCACGCACCGGAGTATCCAATGCCCATTCAATTTCCACTGCTGTTTTATCCGTATTAGGCATCACAAATTCTTTTACAACTCCAGTTGAAGTCATCCTCCCAAGATAATAGAATTCTTTTGAAATTCTATCGTCTTTATTCTTTCTTACAAAAAGCTGTACATCAATCCCTCGTTCCTTTGCATTCAAGAAATTCTGCACATCTTCTGACTCAATACTACGTCCACTCTTTGAAATCGCAATCAAACGATTGTAACTCGTAAAATGGTCTTCGTATTTTGTCGTATCACTGATATCATCCTGTTTATCGTAGTTAATAAACACCGGAAATGTCTTTGTTTTCTTGTCATACTTGTAACCACCGATATTTAATGGCACTTCGTTTCTCTCCCAATTCAACAAACGACAAGCATCTTCGTATGTATACTTCTGATAAAGAACCAAATCTGTATCTTGATATCTCATACTAAAATTTTCTTTATAACGAGAAATACCAAAATCAATAAGCTCTTCTAAAATATTGTAGAAATCTTCATTCTGTAACATTTCCCCGAACAACTTAGACACTTTATAATCTTCGCCGTCTTTTTCCAGAAATACACATTGAGAATATGTTTTCTTCGCTGCACTTGTTGGAAATTCATTTGTCATCATGTTTACAACATTTTCTGCACAGTTATCATCCATGGAACAATTATAATTGTCCTGCAATGATTTCTTTAACAGCCCCATAATTCCATGCTGATATTTAAGTAAACGTTTCAACATTTCCAACTCATGAATTCGTTTTCCACTTGCCAGCTTTTTAGAAACAAATTCAATTACAGTTTCCTCATCTTTTGACAATCGGATTGTGTACTCTTTTTCATATTTCACAAGGAACTTATAATATGATCCCAAACTGCCATTATCAAAAATTCTCAGAACATCCATCTCGCCATATTTATCAAAATCTGCAAGTGCTGGAATATGTCCCAATTTATTTTTCAGATTCGTATAATTCTCACGAATCAACTTAATATCACTAAAGTTCGCATTATCAATTGCCTGGAAAATTCGCTTACGAGAAATTTCATCAAAATGGATCGTGCTCGAGCCCGGAATGACACGACCGCCTTCTGTTACATAACGGCGGATATTATCCTTGTTGTAACTTCTATCTCCAGAAAGCGCAATCGGAATCATAAAGTTATTACGATAATTACCGATAAAATCAATAACAACTACATATTCTTTGTCCTCAGCTTTACGAAGTCCACGACCTAACTGCTGGATAAAAATAATTGGAGATTCCGTCGGACGAAGCATAATTACCTGATTAATTTCCGGTACATCAACACCTTCTGAGAAGATGTCCACGGAAATAATGTAATCCAAGGCATCTTCTGCTTCATCACCTGCAAGTCGTTCTATCGCTTCTGCTCTTACACTCTCTGAATCGCTACCGCTGAGCACAAGCGTTTCTCCCATCCTTTTTCATTAAACTTAACAGACAGCTCTTTTGCTTCATCAATACGGCTACAGAAAATCAATCCTTTGACTCTATCTCCACTATATCCAAAGAATTCTGCCTGTTTCATTACGTTCAACACACGTTCATCTGAAGTTAAATATCTGAAATTCTCAACCTTTTCTTCCGACGATTTTCCTGCATCTGCAATAACTTCCAGATCAGTAATTCCAAAATAATGGAACGGACACAGCAAATCCTCTTCCATTGCATTTTGCAAACGAATTTCATACGCAATCTGATGGTTGAAAATCTCATAAATATTTCTGCCTTCCAAATTATCGTCACGCTTGTCCGGTGTTGCTGTCATACCCAGCCATAACTTCGGTGTGAAATAATCCATGATTTTCTTGTAACTATCTGCGGAACTATGATGTGCTTCATCAATGATAATCAAATCCCAATATTCTTTTTCATATCTGCTCAGAGTATCTTCTTTGCTTAATGTCTGAACTGTTGCAAACACAAAATCAGCATCATAATCCTGATACTTACCAGTAACCATCCCCATAGAAACTTTACCATCAAATACTTTACGGTAAGATTTCAATGCCTGCTTTGCAATCTGGTTGCGATGAACTAAGAATAACACTTTCTTAAATTCCAGTTCTCTTGCTGCAAATGCAGAAGCATAGGTTTTACCGGTACCTGTAGCAGAAATCAATAATGCTTTATCTTCTCCTGCTTCATATATCTTTCTAAGATTATTGATAAATCCAACCTGCATGGAATTTGGCTGCAAGCGATACACTTCCAAAGACGGAACTTCTGCTTGTTTCGCAATTTCTTTCTGTCTCTGAATAATCTTATTCTTTGTATAAACATTTGTATAGGCTTCAATAAACTGTTCAAATGACAATGACTGCGGTGCATTCCATAACTGCTCGAATTCTGCAACAACATTCTGTGTATATTCGCCTTGTTCTGTAGAAACAATCTTTGTGTTCCACTCACGATTTGTTGTAAGCGCACTAAGTGTCATATTAGAACTTCCGACAATAATTCGATACATTTCCTCTTTCTTGAAAATATACCCTTTCGTATGGAACCCCTCTTTCGCATTCTCTGTTACAAACATTTTCAATTCAATATTCGTAAAGTTTGCAAGGATGCGCAGTGCTTTCGGATCACTGAAAGTCAAATAATCCGTTGTAAGAATCTTGCCAGGAATACCACGCTGTTCCAGTTCTCTAAATGTTTGCAGAAGCGGTGTAATTCCTCCCATAGTGATAAATGCAACGCTAATAGCAAATTCTTCACATGACAAAAGCTCATCCTCAATAGATGAGATAACTTTTCGTCCTTCTTTATAGTTGTTTGATACGAACTGTGGCTTATAGGCCAGGTTTGATGAAATGTTTTGATTTATAAAGGCTGTAGATAGGCCTTGGATTAATTGATCTATTTTTTCCCTCTTCATTTTTCACCCTGTTTTCCTTTGGTGTTTTTTATTTATTAGACACTGACAAAACATATAATGAATCATATATAAGGACATTCAGATTTTTTAATATTTATCGTATTTGAAAAAAAATCTTCTATGTATCCATTTTGCGCTAACATTAATTTTATATCTATAGGATTTATTTTGCATTTAGGCCCTATAATTATTTCTTTAATTATATCCTTTTTACACTTTGTGAATCCCAATTCAAAATAGACACGTATATCATCTTCTGTACTCCTATATTTTAATTCACTCCTGGTAAAATCACCCAAATATTTCACATTATCTCTAAAAAATCCTTCTAAAAAACCAGCGTAACCATAATCATCCACACCATCACTATCGCAATAATTATCTGTTTGTAATTTCCGAAACAAACGCCATTCTCTTTCCTCCGAAAATGTATGATTTTTATACACAAAACCTTCTTGCCATATGGAATATATCAATAACGATACATTCATCATCAATTCTTTTTCATCAATTTCTTGCGTTTTTCGATCTATACTACTTTCAATTGCCCATTTCAATGGTTCATCAATCGCCGTATGTAAAAATTTCAGGGTCTCGGAAGAGTCATATATTACTTTCGTAAAAATATAATCAGAGTCTTTTAAAAACCCACGCAACAATTCCGTATTAAATCCAATGGCTATTCCTTCTCCATCATTTCCATAAGCTCTCCACTGACTGAGAAGATCTTGTGATTCTGACATACATACAAAAAAATTTTTGGCATTCTTTACTATAGGAGCCTTTTTTAACAATAAATCATCTGATATTTCACATGCAATCATCTTTGCTTTCTGCAATACTTCTGTTGGGAAATCCACCTTGTACATCTCTACAGCTTGATCTATAACCTCTTTAATTCTACTAAACAGCCATTTCATTTCTGTATAGTCATTAGTCTTTTCGGCATCAGATAACCATAAATTTTCATTCTGTAACACACTTATAAATGTATTTACAGAACAGTAATGATACAGAATTGGCGGTAATTTCGGATAATAATTCAAATACTCATTAGTTAATATTGGCATTTTCTTCTCCTCTTTTGAATAAGTAGTATATTACTATTCATAGTATCCAAATCTCATACCCCTGCCTTCTGGCAGAGTCATAAACTGGACGCATATTTCTTTCTAATATTCCATAGAATTCTTCTCTTGAATTCCCTTTTCGATATAATTCCTGGCTTGCCCAGATAGAATGTAGATTATCTCTATAACAAGACTCGTACAATTTTCTAATTCCTGTCTTCTCATGAACCAACTCATACATCGTATACTGGTTCTGAGCAAATCTCATAAAGAACTTGTCCCATTGAGGCAAACGATTGCTTTTTGAAGAATTCAATCAAGAATCCATCGGCATCAGATTCCACAGTTCATCGTTCATAACAAATGACCATGGAATAAAATGATCCACATCATACGCATCTTTCTTAATCGGCTCATTCTTAAAAACATCTATAATGCTGGTCATATCCAAGACACCTTCCCACAATTTTCGAACATGGCCAAGTTTTCGCATTTTATCATCTAATGGTGCAAGTTTATATACTAACCCCGGAACTTCTGGATTATTATTCTGTAACCAGCGCACTTTCTCATACTGAATCCAGCCTAAAATTGCAACCATATTATCCTGAATCATCTTAATCCATGATTCGTGAAATATGATTTTTCGTTCCAAACCTTTTTGATCACCAAATGTATATGGAAGAGGGCTTTCAATTCCGTTAATTCGATTATAATAAGCCATCATTCTTCCTGCACTACTGTTTAAATCGATATGTTCAGAATATCGATTAGCAAATCCAGACAATGCCTTGTATGGTACATTTTTGCGTAAGAGTCATCTTTTCTCCGTGTAATTCCTTGTCATACTCAGCAATCTTATTCTTTATTTCTACCTTTGAAGCATTACTCGACAAATCACTCAGCTTATGTAACTTTGAAACAGCCTTTTCTAAGCTATCCTTAATTTCTCCATCGCCCCAAATACCACTAAGATGCACATGAAATTCCAACACAGAATACCAGGCATTAGAAATCATTTCATTAATAATTTCATCATAAGAAGCATCTTTCCGATCTTCTGAAATCAATTGAACAATGGCCTCTAACCAATAAAACTTATAGCAATATGAAGGGTCTTTCATCATTCGAGAAAAGCCTTCAATATCTAACGTATTATAATACCCAGAATCGATATGTAATTGATAATCTATTTTCTGATAATCATATTTAACCATCTTTCGTCTCCCCTACCGGCTCTTACATCGCCGGTAATCCATTGTTTTTCGACTCTAAATTCAGGAAAATCTACCAGTAATTCTGCCACAGACTCCTCTGTCATATCTGTAAAATATCTACCATTTCTTTCACCTTCAAAATCTCCATATTTGAAAGATAGATAAATAATACCTTTGGCTTTTGCAGCCAACCCCATTTTACAAATAATCTCCGGTAATTCTTCTCTCTTTACATGTACTATAGATGCACATGCCCAAATACCATCATATTTTTCTTTTTCATTTAATTCCTGAAAAAGCATATGTTTTACGTTGATACCTGTATACTCACTCGCTGCCTTACACAACTCTAGTGAACCGTCCATTGCATCAACACTGCATCCGTGCTCCAAAAAATATTTTGTATCTCTTCCAGATCCACAACCAAAATCAAGAATCTTTGCATTCTCTGGTAATAATTCTAAAAACGTATCTTGAATATGTTTAATATCAACAGATACTGTTCCATCAATAAATGTTTTGGCATTTTTATTGTAATAATCTATTGTATTTGTCATGAAGCAGTATCCTTTCTCAATAAACAATTAATCAAATTCTATCAAAACTTCCCATTTCCCATTTCGTTTACCATTCAGTCTTCGTATGTACCCTTTTTCTTTCAACGAAGCGACTTTATTTTTAACGGTTCGTTCTGATTTTCCTATTTTATTTGCAATCTCTTTCTGCGTAATATTCGGATTATCAACAATCAGCTTTAAAATCGCCAATTCATCCAAAGGGCAATTAAAAGTGCAATTTTTGCCCTTGAAACTTCTTCCATTGCACTTTGATTGGTATTATCATCCTGTTCCAGAACATAATCCACATGCATATATCGATTCTTCAACTCATAATCTGTTCCCATCAACAGATTACTGAAAAACATTTCCAGATACTTTGTCGTGGCATGAACTCCATTCTTCAAATCATTATAATTTGCTCTTACCAAAGCATTTCTGAAATACCAGGAATGTTTCTTGAACGCATCATTATCCACTTTCAACCCAAATGTCTTCATATATTTGATAATAAAGACCGCTGTTGCTCTTGTATTTCCTTCTGCAAATGGATGAATCTGCCAGATATCAGAAGCAAATTTCACCAAATGCTTGATAGACTCATTCAAAGACAATCCTTCATAGGAAAACTCTTTTTCCGTTCTAAAATCATAATCCAGCGTGTCTTTAATACTATTCCATGATGCATAAATGACCGTATCTCCTTTCAGCACCCATTCTTTTTTCGTAATATTATAGGTTCTGATTTTTCCGGCATGGTCAAATACGCCTTCAAAAAGGCGGCGGTGAATCGTCATCCATTCTGCCGGTGAAAACTGAAATGTTTTTTCTCCCAGAAGCTGTGTAATTCTCGAAGAAACAATATCAGCCTCTTTTGTTTCATCCTCAGTTTCTTTCCGATCCGTTCTTTCTTCATAATAACTCTGGATTCGTCTCTGAGCCTCATCAATGCTGATTCTACCTTCGATATGCTCTTTTGCAGTATCCAGCAAATATGCAGAAGTCTTCAGACCATCCACCTGCTGCAAACCAATCGCAATCTGCCATGCTTCACTTTTCTCTGCCTGATCCGGCTCTCCCTGCCGGATATATTCCTCAAGTTCAAATTGCCATCTCTTATCTTCCGACATATTTGCACTCCTTTTCATTACATCAAATGTTATGTATCATTCTTCCCAGATTTACAGCTAAACAATATCCACGATATCATCTAATTTACAATCCAAAGTCTCACAAATCTTAACCAACACACCCACACGAACATCTTCATTCTTTCCGAGCTTCGCCATTGCATTGGTACTAATTTTCGTTGCTCTGATTAAATCTGTTTTCATCATTTCACGTTCATTTAAAATTACCCATAATTTATCGTAACTAACAGCCATTGGTTTTCCTCCATTTTCTGTGTAATCAATAAAGTCATTACATATATTTTAGCACTTTACCAGGATAAGTACAATTGAATTTTGAAAATTGCAATATTCAATTTCATCGTTTTTGATTCCGTTTATATGCACCATAAAATGCGTTTTATGCTTCAAAACATGGAACAACAGTTCCTGTTTTGGAAACTTAAATTACTTAGGTATACATTTATATAGGCTAAGAGGTTTGAATGTCTATTTCTAGAGTGTTTACCCTAGAAATAAAGTAAGAAGGAGTTGTTGCAAACGTGGTGAAATCTGAATGATTTCACCATTGGAGCACAGCTCCTTTGCTTTTTATCAGAAAATCGGGAAAAAAGACCGCGAGACGGTTCTTTTGCCCGATTTTTGGCGTACTTTAATAGACCTTGGCTTTTCAAGGATAAAATCTATGCGGTCTTCAGATCGAACAGATGGCTTTTTAACCGGTCATTCTGGATCTTGGCATGAAG
>ENA-OPYY01000550-OPYY01000550.1-human-gut-metagenome-genome-assembly--contig:-NODE-550-length-11700-cov-2.668971_pt1 | contig 11700 bp, 7 predicted proteins | sample MGYA00242472_ERZ504481 | MGnify/ENA primary metagenome ERZ504481 (study PRJEB26092, sample SAMD00036265) | human gut metagenome | host: Homo sapiens | study: EMG produced TPA metagenomics assembly of...
CGCTTTGTTTCTCAATTCGAGGAGTTTGAGACTGTATGTTGAAGATTCCTGCTATTCCACACATGAGAATTAAAAATTAAAGGTTAAAAATTAAAGAAAGGGAAATCATTTCTTGTTTTCTTTTAGAGGTTCGAGGTAACGATCTATTTCTGTTGCCACTCGTCGTCCGTCGGCCAAGGCACGTACTACGAGGCTGGCGCCGTGGGCGGCATCGCCTGCCACGAATACGTTCTCTGCAAACTTCGGTTGCTCGGGCTTGAGGAAACCCATGGCAAGAAGTACCATATCGGCTTCGATGACCTCTTTCTTACCCGTAGATTTCATGGTAGGGCGGTTACCGTCTGTTGCCGGAAGCCACTCCACTTCTTCCACTTCCACACCGCATACCCTGCCGTTCTTTCCGATGAACCGGGTGGAGGCGAGGGACCATCGACGGGTACAGCCTTCTTCGTGGCTGCTGGTGGTTTTCAGTACGACGGGCCATTGCGGCCAGGGAGTATCCGGGTTGTGTCCTATGGGCGGTTGGGGCATGATTTCAATCTGGGTTACGCTGACGGCTCCCTGGCGAATGCTGGTGCCTATACAGTCAGACCCGGTATCGCCGCCGCCGATGACGAGTACCCGTTTGCCGCGGGCGTTGACGAGCTGGTCTTTCGGGAAGGTATCTCCATCCAGAATATGGTTCTGCTGTGCCAGCATGTCGAGGGCAAAGTAGATGCCTTTCAGCTCCCTGCCCGGAATGGAGAGGTCGCGGGCGGTGGGCGTACCGGTACAAATGGCGTAGGCATCGAATCCGACGGGCAGTTTCTGCACATCGACATGGACTCCCATCTTGAACAAGATACCTTCGGCCTCGAGGATTTTCATGCGGCGGTCGATGACGGCTTTGTCCAGCTTGAAGTTGGGGATGCCATAGCGCAGCAGTCCTCCCGGCATCGGTTTGCTATCGAATAGGGTAACTTCGTAACCTTTGGCGTTCAGCCGTACGGCAACGCTCAATCCGGCAGGGCCGGCGCCGATGACGGCTACTTTCTTTCCGTTGCGTTCGGGCTGGAGGGGGGTGATGTAGCCCTCGCGAAAAGCAGCCTCGGCAATGGCGGCTTCGTTCTCGCGGATAGTGACCGGTTCGTTGCACGAGAGTTTCAGTACGCACGACTTCTCGCAAAGGGCAGGGCAGATGCGTCCCGTAAATTCCGGAAAATCATTCGTACTGTTCAGTATTTGATAGGCTTCGCGCCATTTGCCCCGGTAGAGCGCGTCTTGGAATTCCGGGTCTTTATTGCCCAGCGGACATGCCCAGTGGCAGAAGGGTACGCCGCAGTCCATACAGCGCGAGGCCTGGAGCTTGCGGTCGTGGCTGTTCAGTGTCTGTTCCACTTGGCTGAAGTCTGTGATACGTTCGTGTATCGGACGGTAACCCGCCTCTTGGCGGGGGATATTGAGGAATGCTTTTGGATCTCCCATGATGAACAAATTAAAAAGTTAAAGAATTAAAGAATGAAAGGGGAATTTCCTCAGTCTTTCATTCTTTCATTATTAATTCGCGATTCAATAATCGCGTTGCATTTCTGCAATCTTCTGTTGCAATTTCTGCATCTGCTCCTCTTGCAGCACTTTTTTGTATTCGATAGGGACTACCTGAATGAACTGGTCGGCATAGCGTGGCCAGTCATCGAGCATGGTGCGTGCCAGTTTGGAACCGGTGTACAGGTAGTGCTGGCGGATGAGCTCGTGCAGTTCCTTGCGGTAGGAGGCCTCTTCGATGAGACTCAGTTCTACCATTTCCATGTTGCAGAAATAGTCGAAGTTGTCGTCCCGGTTCCATACGTAGGCCACACCGCCGGACATGCCTGCGGCAAAGTTGCGTCCCGTCTGTCCGAGTACTACCACGCGCCCGCCGGTCATATACTCGCAGCAGTGGTCGCCTACACCCTCCACTACGGCTGTGGCACCGGAGTTGCGGACGGCAAAGCGCTCGCCTGCACGGCCGTTGATGTAAACTTCACCGCTTGTGGCGCCATAAAGCAGGGTGTTGCCTGCAATCGTGTTTTTCTCCGCCTCGAAGTTGCTCCGTACCGGGGGCAGGACTGCGATGCGTCCGCCACTCAGACCTTTGCCCAGATAATCGTTGGCCTCGCCTTCCAGCTTGAAGTTGACACCCGGGACAAGGAATGCCCCGAAACTCTGCCCGGCGGAGCCTTTGAACTTCACGTTCAGCGTATGTTCGGGCAGCCCTTTTTCTCCGTATTTTGCGGCAATGACACCAGAGAGCATGGCGCCGCAGGCACGGTCGGTATTGGCGATGGTGTACTCCAGCGAGATTTCCTTCTGGTTCTCTACGGCTTCGGCGGCGGCATGTAGCATCTCTACATCTTTCACATGGTCGATGCCATGCTGTTGGTCGGTGACGTGGCGGATGGCGGCTTCATTGTCTACGCGTGCCAGTAGTTTGTCGAAGCTTATCAACTGATGTTTCCTGATTCCGTCATCCGGCTTGCGGACGATAAGGTCTGTGCGTCCAATGATGTCATCCAGGTGTTCCACACCGATTTCCGCCAGGTATTCGCGTACTTCCTGCGCCAGGAACGTGAAGAAGTTCACCAGATACTCGCTGCGTCCGCGGAAGCGTTTGCGCAGTTCTTCGTTCTGTGTCGCCACCCCTACGGGGCAGGTGTTCTGGTGACATTTGCGCATCATTACGCAACCCAGTACAATCAGGGCACTGGTGGCGAAACCGAATTCTTCGGCTCCGAGCATTGCCATCAGTATGATGTCACGGCCTGTTTTGAGCTGTCCGTCCACTTGCAGCATCACTTGTCCGCGCAGGCCGTTCAGCACCAGTGTCTGCTGCGTTTCGCTCAAACCGAGTTCGGGCGAGATGCCGGCATAGCGGATGGATGATGCAGGAGAGGCTCCCGTACCGCCCTCTGCACCCGAGATGACTATCAAATCGGCCTTTGCCTTTGCCACACCGGCGGCAATGGTACCCACACCGCTTTCTGCCACCAGCTTCACGCTGATTTTTGCCCGTGGGTTCACGTTCTTCAGGTCGAAGATGAGCTGTGCCAGGTCTCGATGGAGTAAATGTCGTGGTGGGGCGGGGGGGAAATCAGCGAGATGCCCGGAATGGAGTGGCGTGTCTTGGCAATCACTTCATCCACTTTGAAGCCCGGCAGCTGTCCGCCTTCGCCCGGCTTGGCGCCTTGGGCAATCTTTATCTGTATTTCGTCCGCATTCACCAGATATTCAGCGGTGACACCGAAACGTCCTGAGGCCACCTGCTTGATGGCGCTGCGCAGACTGGTGCCGTCTTCGCGCGGCATGAAGCGTGCCCGGTCTTCGCCTCCTTCGCCCGTATTGCTCCGGCCATGCAGCTTGTTCATGGCAATAGCCATGGCTTCGTGGGCTTCGCGGCTGATGGAGCCGTAGGACATGGCGCCGGTGACAAAGCGCTGTACGATGTTCTCTACCGGTTCCACCCGGTCTATGCTGATAGGAGCGCGGTGGAAGTCGAGGAAATCGCGCAGGAAGATGGGAGATTCCTTGCTGTCTACCATGGCAGTGAACTCCTTGAATTTCTTATAGCTTCCCAGGCGTGTGGCAAGTTGCAGTGTGCTGATGGTTTCCGGGTTCCAGGCGTGCTTCTCACCATCCTTGCGGAAGGCATACAGTCCGCGGTTCGGCAATAGCTCCGCTTCCCCCTTCTTTTTAAGAACCTCCATCCCTTCCTTGTGGAAGGCGATGGCGTCGCGTGCCACTTCATCCAGGCGTATGCCTCCGATGCGTGAACTCAGTCCGCCAAAGTAGGCATTGCTCAACTCCTCGCTCAGTCCTACGGCCTCGAAAATTTTCGCGCCCCGGTAAGAACGGATGGTGCTGATGCCCATCTTGCTCATAATCTTGAACAAGCCTTTGCAGACGGACTTGATATATTTCTTTTCGGCAGTGGCGTAGTCGAGCTGTATTTCCTTTTCGTTCACCAGTTTGTCGATGACGGCAAAAGCCATATACGGATTCAGTGCGCTGGCTCCGAAGCCCAGCAGCAGTGCGGCGTGCATCACTTCGCGGATTTCGCCGCTTTCTACAATCAGTGCCGTCTGCACCCGTTTGCCCACGGAGATAAGATGGTGGTGTACCGCCGACACGGCAAGCAGTGACGGAATGGCGGCATGGGTGGCGTCTACGTCGCGGTCGGAAAGCACGATGTAGTTCACTCCTTCGTTGACGGATTCTTCCGCCTGCTTGCAGAGGGTTGCCAATGCTTCCTGCAATCCCTGGCACCCTTTTGCCACTTCGAAGAGCAGGGGCAGCTTCACGGTCTTGAAGCCTTTGTACCGGATGTTGCAGAGAATATCCAGCTGGGCGTTGTTCAGGATGGGATGGTTCAACCTCACCATCTTGCAATGGTTTTCGCTGGGTGTCAGTATGTTCATGCCTACGGCTCCGATGTATTCGGTCAGCGACATTACCAGTTCTTCGCGTATCGGGTCGATAGGAGGGTTGGTGACTTGGGCAAACTGCTGGCGGAAATAGTTGTACAGTAGTTGCGGCTTGTCCGAGAGTACTGCCAGCGGGGTGTCATTGCCCATGGAGTTGATGGGTTCGGCACCGGTGGTACACATCGGGACAATCAGCCGTTCCACGTCTTCTTTGGAGTAGCCGAAGATGCGCAGCATGCTGTCGTAGTTCTCCACGCTATGGGAGACTTTGCGACCGCTTTTCAGTTCGTCCAGCTCGATGCGGTTGCCGGCCAGCCAAGTGCGGTATGGTTTGGCTTCGGCAAGTTGTTTCTTCAGTTCGCCGTCATAATATATTTCGCCTTTCTCGGTGTCTATAAGCAGTATCTTGCCCGGTTGCAGGCGTCCTTTTTCCTTGATGTCTCCCGGCTCGAAATCCATCACGCCGACTTCGCTGGCCACTACCATCATGCCGCCCTGCGTAATCAGGTAGCGTGCAGGGCGCAGTCCGTTCCTGTCGAGCATGCCGCCTGCATAGCGCCCGTCGCTGAAAAGCAGTGCCGCCGGTCCGTCCCACGGCTCCATCAGGATGGAGTGGTATTCATAGAAAGCTTTCAAATCTTCGCTGATGGGATTCTTTTCGTTGAAGGATTCCGGTACGAGCATGGCCATGGCGTGCGGCAGGCTCAGGCCCGACATGATGAGAAACTCGAGCACATTGTCCAGTGAGGCACTGTCGCTCATGCCCGGTTGCACGATGGGGCGTATCTCCCGGATGTCTCCCAGGGCGGGAGAGGAGAGTACACTCTCACGGGCTTCCATCCAGCCGCGGTTGCCGCGGATGGTATTGATTTCGCCGTTGTGTGCCAGCAGGCGGAAAGGCTGTGCCAGTCCCCAGGTGGGGAAAGTGTTGGTGCTGAAACGGGAGTGCACCAATGCCAGCCCGCTGGTGAAGTAGCTGTTGGTGAGGTCGGGGAAGTAGTTGCGCAACTGCAAGGAAGAGAGCATGCCCTTGTAGACGATGTTCTTCGTAGAGAGCGAGACGATGTAGAAATCCTCGCGGGTGGGGATGTCCGACTTGCGTATTCTGTTCTCTATCCTTTTCCTTATTATATAGAGTTTGCGGTCGGCGGTTTCGCTTTCCGTAAATCCGGTGATGAAAATTTGCTTGATGTCCGGTTCGTTGGCAAGAGCCGCTTCTCCCAATATTTCGGGGCAAGTGGGCACGTTGCGCAGATGCATCAGGGTCAATCCCTCCTTTTCAATCTCTTCGATAATGACGCTCAAGATGACAGCCTGGTCTTTTCCGTCTTTGGGAAGGAAAAGCAGGCCGGTGCCGTATTTTCCCTTCTCGGGAACGGGAATGCCCTGCAACAGAATGAATTCGTGCGGTATCTGCAGCATGATGCCGGCGCCGTCTCCGGTTTTGTTGTCCGCCCCTTCCGCTCCACGGTGGCGCATGTTTTCCAGTACCTTCAATGCCGATTCTACCAGTTCATGTGATTTTCCTCCCTGGATATTGACCAGCATGCCTACTCCGCAGGCATCGTGCTCGTGGAATGCCTCATACAAGCCCAACTGTTTGGGCTGTCGCTGGTAATCCTCTGCTTTTGTTTTGTTGTTAAAAAGTTCTTGTTTCATGATTCTAAGCTTTCTTTATTGCTGTATAATATTGTTTGTGGTTTCAAAATGTTCGGCAAATATATGGTATTAATTGCAAAATGCTAATATGTGTTCCTGCCTTCTTTCTTGCAAAATTCCTGCGATAGAAGATGAAGTTATGAATTGATAGAAAACACCCTCTGTTTTCTTTTAATCCTAAATCAAAATCAGACGGTTTGATTTGGATTTGTAAATTAAGCCTTTTGCTTTTAAAATAACACTTTCTTTAACTTTTTGATGTAAAAACAACTTTTTTCTATTCTTTTGATAAATAAATAGTGGAAAGATTAACTTTATGTTCTTAAGAATATGTATATTTGCAGCGCAAAATCAAATACTGATACATTATGTGTGGAATAGTAGGCTATATAGGTCAAAGGAAAGCCTACCCCATTCTTATCAAGGGTCTGAAGCGGTTGGAGTACCGTGGATATGATAGTGCAGGGGTAGCATTAATCAGTGATAACCGACAGTTGAACGTGTACAAAGCGAAAGGTAAGGTTTCGGAACTTGAAACTTTCGTTGCTCAAAAAGATATTTCCGGTAGCATTGGTATTGCACATACACGTTGGGCCACTCATGGAGAACCTTGTTCCGTCAATGCCCATCCCCATTATTCCTCTTCCGAACGTCTCGCCCTCATCCATAACGGCATTATTGAAAACTACGCCGTCCTTAAAGAAAAACTTCAAGCCAAAGGTTATGTATTTAAAAGCAGCACTGATACCGAGGTGCTGGTACAGCTCATTGAATACATTCAGGTGACAAACCATATTGACCTGCTGACGGCGGTGCAACTTGCCTTGCAGGAAGTGATTGGGGCGTATGCCATTGCGGTGCTCGACAAGGACAATCCGGATGGGATAATCGCTGCACGCAAGAGCAGTCCGCTGGTGGTGGGCATCGGTGAAGGAGAGTTTTTCTTGCTTCGGATGCCACGCCGATTGTGGAATACACGGATAAGGTGGTGTATCTGGAAGACGAAGAGATTGCCCTCATCCGTCGGGGAGAGAAGCTGAAGGTTGTTAACTTGAAGAATGTGGAATGTCCGCACGAGGTAAAGACGGTAGCGCTCAATCTCGGCCAGCTGGAGAAGGGCGGTTATCCGCACTTCATGCTGAAGGAAATCTTCGAACAGCCCGGCTGCATTCACGACTGCATGCGCGGGCGTATCAATGTGGAGGGTACGAACGTGGTTCTTTCTGCAGTGATTGATTATAAGGAACGTCTGCTGGCGGCCAAACGCTTCGTCATCGTGGCATGTGGTACGTCATGGCATGCCGCCCTCATCGGCAAGCATTTGATTGAAAGCTTCTGCCGTATTCCGGTGGAGGTGGAGTATGCCAGTGAGTTCCGTTACCGCGACCCGGTGATTGACAGCAACGATGTGGTGATTGCCATCTCGCAAAGCGGAGAAACGGCCGATACGCTGGCAGCCGTGGAGCTTGCCAGAAATCGTGGGGCATTTATATATGGTATCTGCAATGCCGTCGGTTCCAGTATTCCCCGTGCCACGCATACGGGTTCCTATATCCACGTGGGACCGGAAATAGGGGTGGCATCCACCAAAGCCTTCACCGGGCAGGTAACGGTGCTTACCATGCTGGCCCTGACACTTGCCAAAGAGAAAAAGACGATGGACGAAGGGCAATACCTGGCAATTGTCAAGGAATTGGGACATATCCCCGACAAGATGAAGGAGGTCTTGAAACTGAACGACCGTATAGCGGAACTTTCCAAGATATTCACCTATGCACACAACTTTATCTATCTGGGACGCGGATACAGTTATCCCGTAGCCCTGGAAGGTGCTTTGAAGTTGAAGGAGATTTCGTATATCCATGCCGAGGCTATCCTGCCGCCGAAATGAAGCATGGTCCATTGCCTTGGTAGATGCCGAGATGCCGGTGGTGGTTATTGCCACCCGGAATGGGCTTTACGAAAAGGTGCTGAGCAATATCCAGGAAATAAAGGCGCGTAAAGGCAGGGTTATCGCCATTGTGACAAAGGGAGATACGGTCATCAGTAAGATAGCCGACACTTGCATCGAGCTTCCCGAAACAATGGAGTGCCTTGATCCGTTAATAACTACGGTACCTCTGCAGTTGCTTGCCTATCACATTGCCGTGTGCAAGGGGATGGATGTGGACCGGCCGAGGAATCTTGCGAAGTCGGTGACTGTAGAATGAGGACATGTACAATTTACCATTTACAATGTACAATGGGGCTGCGCTTGGGAGGGGTAAATGTAAATGGTAATTGTATGCTATAATAAGGAAAAGAAAATTGTACACTTAAAATTGTACATTGTAAATGGTAAATTGTAAATAAATAGATGGAACAACTGAAGCATGAATGCGGCGTCGCCATGATACGCCTGCTGAAACCGCTGGAGTACTATGAAGAGAAGTACGGAACATGGATGTACGGACTCAACAAGCTCTATCTCCTGATGGAGAAACAACACAACCGTGGGCAGGAAGGTGCCGGACTGGCCTGCGTGAAACTGGAAGCCAGTCCCGGCGAGGAATATATGTTCCGTGAGCGTGCTCTCGGCTCGGGCGCCATTACCGAAATTTTCGGTACGGTGCAGGGCCACTTCAAGGACTTGACCAAGGAACAGCTGCACGATGCGGACTATGCCAAGCGTGTGCTGCCCTTTGCAGGGGAGGTCTATATGGGACACCTGCGTTACTCCACTACCGGAAAGTCCGGCATCTCGTACGTGCACCCGTTCCTCCGGAGAAACAACTGGCGTGCCAAGAATCTTGCCCTCTGCGGCAACTTCAACATGACGAATGTGGATGAAATCTTCGCACGCATTACCGCTATCGGCCAGCATCCGCGCAAATATGCCGATACCTACATCATGCTGGAGCAGTTGGGACATCGCCTCGACCGCGAAGTGGAGCGCCTCTTCAACCTTGCCGAAGCGGAAGGGCTGGCAGGCATGGACATCACCCGTTATATAGAAAACCACATCGACCTTGCCAACGTGCTGCGCACTTCGAGCAAGGAGTGGGACGGGGGATACGTGATGTGCGGACTTACCGGCAGCGGAGAGACTTTTGCCGTACGCGACCCATGGGGCATCCGTACAGCCTTCTGGTATCAGGACGACGAGATAGCGGTGCTTGCCAGCGAACGTCCCGTGATACAGACAGCCCTTAATGTTCCTGTCGAATCCATCAAGGAGCTGCAACCCGGACAAGCCATGTTTATCAACAAGGCCGGCAAGGTGCGCACCGTGCAAATCAACAAGCCGCGCGAGGTGAAGCCTTGTTCCTTCGAGCGCATCTACTTCAGCCGGGGCAGTGATGTGGACATTTACCGGGAACGTAAACTGCTGGGTGAGAAACTTGTACCCAACATATTGAAAGCCATCGACAACGATGTGGACCATACCGTCTTCTCCTTCATCCCCAATACGGCAGAAGTCGCCTTCTACGGTATGTTGCAGGGATTGGACGACTACCTCAACGAGGAGAAGGTGCAGCAGATTGCCGCCTTGGGGCATAGTCCCAGCCACGACGAACTGGAGCATATCTTGTCGCGGCGCATACGGAGCGAGAAGGTAGCCATCAAGGACATCAAGCTGCGTACCTTCATTGCCGAAGGAAACAGCCGGAACGACCTTGCCGCCCATGTGTACGACATCACTTACGGAAGCCTTGTCCCGGGAGTGGATAATCTGGTCATCATCGACGACTCGATAGTGCGTGGAACCACCCTGAAGCAGAGCATCATCGGCATCCTTGACCGTCTGGAGCCGAAGAAGATAGTCATTGTAAGCTCTTCACCGCAGGTGCGCTATCCCGACTACTATGGCATCGATATGGCTAAGATGAGCGAATTCATCGCCTTCAAGGCTGCTGTGGAACTGCTGAAGGAGCGTGAGATGCGCGATGTGATTGCCGCCGCCTACCGCAAGTCCAAGGAGCAGGTAGGCCTGCCCAAAGAACAGATGGTGAATTACGTGAAGGAGATTTATGCTCCTTTCACTGATGAGGAAATCTCTGCCAAGATGGTGGAGCTTCTTACTCCGAAAGGGACGAAAGCCAAAGTGCAGATTGTCTACCAGCCTCTCGAGGGGCTGCATGAGGCCTGCCCCAAGCATCCGGGTGACTGGTACTTCAGCGGCGATTATCCTACGCCGGGCGGTGTGAAGCTGCTGAACAAGGCATTTATTGATTATATAGAACAAGTTTATCAATTTTAATTGAATCAATGAGAAATGTAACTCTAATCCTCGACGACGGGAGCCGCTTCCACGGCAAGTCGTTCGGTTTTGAAAAACCGGTAGCGGGAGAGGTGGTCTTCAACACAGCCATGACGGGTTATCCCGAAAGCCTGACCGACCCTTCGTATGCCGGACAGCTGATGACGCTCACCTATCCGTTGGTGGGCAATTACGGTGTGCCGCCTTTTACTCTCGAACCGAATGGGCTTGCCACTTTTATGGAGAGCGAGCATATCCATGCCGAAGCCATTATTGTAAGCGATTATAGCGAAAATTATAGCCATTGGAATGCGGTGGAAAGCCTCGGTGACTGGCTGAAACGCGAACAGATTCCGGGCATCACGGGCATCGATACCCGCGAACTGACAAAGGTGCTTCGCGAGCATGGGGTGATGATGGGACGTATCGCCTTTGATGATGAATCGGATGAAATGCCTGAGGCCTCTTATGCCGATGTGAATTATGTGGATAAAGTTAGCTGCAAGGAGGTTATCCGTTACAACGAAGGAACCGGTAAGAAGAAAGTGCTCCTTGTGGATTGCGGCGTCAAGCATAACATCATCCGCTGCCTGCTGAAACGTGACGTGGAAGTGATTCGCGTTCCCTGGGACTATGATTATACTGGGATGGAGTTCGACGGGTTGTTCATCTCCAACGGCCCTGGCGACCCCGATACCTGCGATGCTGCCGTGCAGCATATCCGCAAGGCAATGCAGAACGAGAAACTGCCCATCTTCGGCATCTGTATGGGAAACCAGTTGCTTTCCAAAGCTGGGGGCGCCAAGATATACAAATTGAAATACGGTCACCGCAGCCATAACCAACCGGTGCGTATGGTGGGTACGGAACGTTGCTTCATCACCTCACAGAATCATGGGTATGCCGTAGACAACAACACGCTGACAGAAGACTGGGAACCGCTTTTCATCAATATGAACGATGGTTCTAATGAAGGAATCCGCCACAAATGCAATCCCTGGTTCTCCGCACAGTTTCATCCCGAAGCTGCCAGCGGGCCGACGGATACGGAGTTTCTTTTTGATGACTTTGTGAAGTTGCTTTAGTAAGAGAATTTTATCAAGAATGGTTGCGTTCGTAATCTCTTGATAATCAGTATGTAAAAGACGGTATAATGAGTCCCATACTGAATGTCATTCAGTCCCAGAGTGAATACCTTTCAGTCCTATACTGAATGCCATTCAATTAGTGACTGATTGTGTAAGGTAAGAGAAAGATAAGGTTTTATTACTACTATTACATTTTTAATAAACAGATATGCAAATGAAAGAAAACAATATAAAGAAAGTCCTGCTGCTCGGTTCCGGTGCACTGAAAATCGGT
>ENA-OPYY01000551-OPYY01000551.1-human-gut-metagenome-genome-assembly--contig:-NODE-551-length-11682-cov-0.911467_pt1 | contig 11682 bp, 19 predicted proteins | sample MGYA00242472_ERZ504481 | MGnify/ENA primary metagenome ERZ504481 (study PRJEB26092, sample SAMD00036265) | human gut metagenome | host: Homo sapiens | study: EMG produced TPA metagenomics assembly of...
CTTCTCAATGGTCAGCCTGCTGGATTCCAGACTGGTTAACAGATCCTCAAAGGACTCATCCTTGGCCTCCAGATGGGATTTTGCGTCGTCAATGATATATCCGGGCAGCCCCAGCTTCTGGGAAATGGCAAAGGCATTGCTCTTGCCGGGAATACCGATGAGTAACCGGTAAGTGGGCTGCAGGGTTTCCACATTGAATTCGCAGCATGCATTTTCCACCCCGGGCGTGCTGAGGGCAAATACCTTCAGTTCGCTGTAATGGGTGGTGGCCATGGTGCGGCACTTCATGTTGTGCAGGAAGGAGAGGATGGCAATGGCCAGGGCCGCTCCCTCTGTAGGATCCGTACCCGCGCCCAGCTCGTCAAAAAGACAGAGGGACCGGGAATCGGCTTCATTTAAAATGCGCACAATATTAGTCATATGGGCGGAAAAGGTACTTAAGCTCTGTTCAATGCTCTGTTCATCCCCGATGTCCGCGAATACCTGGTCAAATACAGCCAGCTCCGATCCCTCCCACGCAGGGATGTGAAGCCCGGACTGCCCCATAAGGGTAAACAGGCCCACTGTTTTTAAGGAAACAGTCTTGCCGCCTGTATTTGGGCCGGTGACGATTAGCAGGTCAAACTCCCTGCCCAGCCATACGTTGATAGGTACAACGGCCTGGGGATTCAAAAGGGGATGGCGTCCGTCCTTGATATGGATATAGCCTTTGTCATTGAACACAGGGGCGCTGCACTTGTAATGGCGGGCCAGGCCTGCCTTGGCAAAATAAAGTCCAGCTGCGCCCAAAAAGCTCCATGTCCCATGCGAAGCTCCTCTGTACAGGGCGCTGCCTGATTGCTCAGGGAGGCCAAAACCGCTTCGATTTCCTTTTGCTCCTGTATCTCCAGTTCCCGCATCTCATTGTTCAGCCGGATAATGGCCATGGGCTCAATGAAAAGTGGAACCAGTGGCTGACTGGTCGTGGACCATTCCGGATACCTGGTTTTTGTATTCTGACTTTACCGGAAGGCAGTAACGTCCGTCCCTCATGGTGATAACTGCGTCCTGAAGATAGGAGCGGTTGGAGTTGAGGATGGAGTTTAACTGGGTGTGGATGCGGTCAGCTGTCACCTTCATGGAACGGCGCACATGGGATAATCCCGGACTGGCATCATCCGCAACCTCGTCCTCAGAGAGGATGCAGCGTTTGATTTCATTGTTCAGAGGGGTCAGCGGCTCCAGTCCCGCAAACAGGGGTTCCAGGGAGTCGAAGTCATCCTGGGGTTCGCCGGTTCCCCTTGGGTCATCTTCCCCGTCATGGCGTCCGTAGGCCTTGGCTCTGGCTGCCACGGTCAGGAGGGAGCTTATGGAGAGCAGTTCGGGTATGCTTAAGGAACTGCCGATATCCAGGCGTTTCAGGGATCTCCGATATCCCTGATACCTGAAAATGACACGGAACCTTTGAGACGGATCCGTGTCACTGCATCCGTAGTCTGTGCCTGCCAGGTGCGCACTTCTTCCAAATCAGAGGAAGGAGAGAGGTTCTGGCAGAGGGCCTTTCCGAGAGGAGAAGCCGCATATTCTGTGAGCTGGTTTATGATTTTATCATATTCTAAAGTTTTTAACGCTTTCTGATTCATTGATTTCACCTGTGATTTCCGTAAAAATGCTGGATTTAAAAGGACTTTTTCCCAAAAGCCGACATTTAAATTATACCATAAAAAACGATATTTACTATCTTTTTTACTATCTTTTCATATATAAAATCTTGCATAATACTGGGAAGAAACGTATAATAGAGGGTAAGAGTCTTCGCAAGGAGGAGTACTATGGCGGATAAACGTGCTGACCAGCATAGAGATTTAGACCGGCAGGACCAGACTCCGGACAAGTCCCATCGCTTTATTAATGAGAAGATTGTCCGGCAGCCAATGACCAGACGGCAGATTGCCCGGAAAATCCTGTTGACCATTTTTTGTGCCGTTCTGTTTGGCGTGTTGTCGGCCATTTGTTTTGTTGTGAGCAGACCTGTGGCTGAGAGGATTTTAGGTCAGGAGACTCCTGAGGAGAGCAGCCAGATTACCATACCAAAGGATGAGCCGGAAACCACGGCTCCTGCGGCGGCAGAGACTGAGCCCACAGAACCGGCCATGACCGAGGCAGTGGATGAGATGGTACGCTCTGAGATGGAGAAATACCGTTATCCATTGATGATTTGAATAAACTGTACAGCAATCTTCGCACCATTGCCAGTGACGCGGATGACAGTCTGGTGGTGGTCCATTCCATTCAGCATGAGAAGGACTGGTTTGACAATCCCATCGAGACATCAGGACAGTTCTCCGGAGTGGTCATAGCCAGGACCCGCACTGAGATACTGATTCTCACGCCGGACAAGGCTGTGGAGGCAGCTGATTCCATTGAGGTAGCGTTTCCGGACGGAACTATGATGGCCGGAATCGTGAAGCAGAGCGATACCATTATGGGACTGTCTGTGGTAAGCGTGGACGCGGGCCAGATGGACAGCGAGCAGTTTAAGAAGGTGGAGGCCATCAAGCTGGGCAACTCTTACGGGGTAAAGCAGGGCGACATGGTGGTGGCTATCGGCGCGCGGCCGGTATTGTCCATTCCAGTGATTATGGAAATATATCCTATGTGGTGCGCAATGTCCATACGGTGGACGGCAGTTCCAGGGTGTTCTATACCAGCGCCAGCGGAGACGCGGAGGCGGGAACATTTCTCTTAAATACTTCAGGTGAGCTCATCGGATGGGTCACGGACAAGTACGATGAGGATGGAGTGTGCAGGATGACCACAGTGGTGGCCATATCTGACTATAAAGGTATACTGGAAATGATGAGCAACGGTATCCCGGCCCCGTATTTCGGCATCAAGGGCCAGGAAGTGAGCCAGGCCATGGCGGACAGCGGAATGCCTTCCGGTATTTATGTGATATCGGCAGTGACAGACGGCCCTGCATACAACGCAGGCATACAGCCAGGGGATATCATCACATGGATGAACGGCGAGAAGGTGGGAAGTCTGAAGGATTTCCAGAACCAGGTGGAAAGCCTGCACGCAGGAGATAAGATTAAGGTGGCGGTCCTGAGAAACGGCAAGGATGAATATACGGAAATTGAGTTTTCGGTGACGGTTGGCGCCAGGTAGCGGCTGGGCTTTTGAAAGGAATTGGAGCCGGGCAGAGATGACAGCCGGAGAGGTTGATACCCGGCGGCGGCAGTGGACAGGCGGCAGTGGACAGGCGGCAGTTTGCGCCAGGTAATGTAAGAAGTCAGGCAAAGGGGCCAGGCAGTGTTAACCGCCTGGCTGCGTTGCTGTCAGGGAGTGGAATGAATGGAACTGATGGCGGTATGAATGGCGGTATGAATTGCCAGGCGTATAGACAGGGTAATCATTGGGTTTTTCAAGTGGGTTTTAAAAGTGGATTTATAAAATAGAAAGAAGAGGAAAATTGAACATGAGATATATCGACACCTTCAGGGAAGGTATGCACATTGCAGATGTGTACCTGTGTAAGAACAAGCAGATTGCCCTCACGAAGAATGGCAAGGAATACGGCAATCTGGTAATGCAGGACAAGACAGGTACCATTGACGCCAAAATATGGGATTTGGGTTCTCCCGGAGTCGGGGAATTTGAGACCATGGATTACGTTCATGTGGAGGCGGATGTGACCCTGTTCCAGAGCTCCTTTCAGCTGAATGTACGCCGGATACGCAGGGCGCAGGAGGGAGAGTATGTGGAGGCAGATTACCTGCCGGTGTCAAAGAAGGATATAAAGAAAATGTACGAGGAGCTGCTGGGATACATAAGAAGTGTGAAGAATCCCTATCTTCAGAAGCTGCTGAGCGGCTATTTTGTGGAGAACGCGGTATTTGCAAAGGCGTTCCAGTTCCATTCCGCGGCTAAAACCGTGCATCACGGATTCGTTGGCGGCCTGCTGGAACACACGCTCAGTGTGACAAAGCTGTGTGATTACTATGCCGGATATTATCCGATGATTAACCGTGATTTGCTGCTGACAGCAGCTATCTTCCACGATGTTGGTAAGACCAGGGAACTTTCACGCTTCCCGGAGAATGATTATACCGACGATGGACAGCTTCTGGGCCATATTATCATTGGTACTGAGATGGTGGGTGAAAGCATCCGCTCTATACCGGGATTCCCGGAGAAGCTGGCTACAGAGCTTAAACACTGTATTCTGGCCCATCACGGGGAATTAGAGTACGGCTCCCCCAAGAAGCCGGCGCTTTTGGAGGCATTGGCCTCAACTTTGCCGATAATACGGATGCCAAGATGGAGACCATGATAGAGGCGCTGCAGTCCGGCGGGGAGAATAAAGGATGGCTGGGATACAACAGGCTGCTGGAGTCTAATATCAGAAAGACAACGGAATAGGCGTTAAGGTTGGATAATATAGAGAAATAACAGGACCGAATATATAAGGCTGAAAACATTTAGTTTGGGTACGGGATTGCAGGATGTGTCCTTGACCAGTGTGTTTTCGGCCTTTTGTGATAATGGGGCGGGATGGAAGAATTGTGCTGATGGGATGAGATAATGGGATGAAATAATGGAGAGCAATAGCAGATCATAATAACAGATTAAATAACAGAACAGGTGAAATGGTATGGAAAAGAATCAGGAATTTATTGTTACAATAGAGGATATGAATGAGGACGGAGCAGGTGTGGAAAAGTGGATGGCTATATCTGGTTTGTCAAGGATGCTGTGATTGGCGACGTGGTGCGGGCAAAGGCCATGAAGATGAAGAAATCTTATGGATTTGCCAGGCTCATGGAAGTTATGGAACCGTCAGCCTCCCGTGTCATTCCATCATGCCCGGTAGCAAGGCAATGCGGAGGCTGTCAGCTTCAGGCCATGAGTTATGAAGAACAGCTGAAATTTAAAGAGCGGAAGGTGATGAATAATCTGATTCGTATAGGCAAATTTGATGAGGATGAGATTCATATGCTTCCTATTATGGGGATGGAGGAGCCCTGGAGATACAGGAACAAGGCCCAGTTCCCTTTTGGAAAAGATAAGGACGGAAATGTAATTGCCGGATTCTATGCAGGGCGGACACATGCCATTGTTGAAGCAGAGGACTGCCTGTTGGGAGTTGAGGAGAATAGGGAGATTCTGGATATTGTAAAGCAGTTTATGAAGGAAATGAAGATAGAGCTCTATGATGAGCTCTCACATAAGGGATTGGTGAGGCATGTTCTGATTCGGAAGGGATTTAAGACAGGCGAAATTATGGTTTGTCTGGTGATAAATGGAAACAAGCTTCCCGGTAAAGAGCGGCTGGTGGAGATGCTGACTGGTGGGGATGGGGTTAAAGGCATGACCAGTATTTCCTATAGCGTGAATCAGGAAAAAACGAATGTAATAATGGGGAAGGAGATTGTGAACCTTTATGGACCTGGATATATTTCAGATTATATTGGAAATGTGAAATATCAGATATCGCCGCTTTCATTCTACCAGGTAAACCCTGTACAGACAGAACGGCTTTATGGGACAGCGCTGGAGTATGCCGGACTTACGGGAAATGAGATTGTTTGGGATTTGTATTGCGGAATCGGCACTATTTCATTATTCCTGGCTCAGAAGGCTAAAAAAGTGTATGGTGTGGAGATTGTGCCCCAGGCCATAGAGGATGCCAGGAGGAATGCAGAAATAAACGGCATTCATAATGCGGAGTTTTTTGTGGGAAAGGCCGAGGAAGTACTGCCGGAGCAGTTTGAAAAGAATCATGTCCATGCGGATGTGATTGTAGTAGACCCGCCTAGAAAAGGGTGTGATGCGGTTTGTCTGGATACTATACTCAAAATGAGGCCGGAACGGGTGGTTTATGTCAGCTGTGACTCAGCTACGCTGGCCAGGGATTTGAGGTACTTGGCGGATGGGGGGTATGTGGTGGAGAGAGGGAAGTGTTGTGATATGTTTCCGGGGACGGTGCATGTTGAAACCGTCGTGGAACTATCACGTAAAATCAAGGATTGACAGGCTTCTTTGTTCTTGTATTGGTTGCCTTGCCTACCATTTGCCTACGCTTTTTTTGGGTGGTAGGCAAGGCTGCTATGATATAGCGTCTGCCAGGATTACAATGGCATCGTTCTGCATTTTCTCCGTGTTAAACACATAGCGGTCCATAGTGGTCTTGATGTCCTTGTGGCCCAGACGTTCCATGACGGTCTTGGGCTGGGCGCCATTCTCCGCCAACAACGTGCCGTGAGTATGACGTAGGCAATGGCTGTGGAACAGAGGATTTCCCAATTCCTCGTGGATAACCTTAGAGCAGTACTTAAATGAGTATGGCGTCAACAGCTCTCCGTTTTCCTTTGCGCTGATTGGCATTATTTCCTTGCCAACAATTTTGACGTTGGCGGGAGCCTGAAAGATTAAGCCATCGTCCATTTGATACGTCTTTGTAAAATACTGGCCGTACCGGAGCATGTTCTTTTTGCGGTTATGGATTTCTGATTTCAAGATATTTTCATACTCCGGGAGTATTTTTATAGTCCGGACAGAATCATATTTTGGCGGCCGGTAATACCACTTTCCGCCCTCGTTGGCAAGCTGGTGCCAGACGGTTATGGTGTGGTGCTCAAAATCTACGTCATGTAGCAAGTCAATGCCATAAGTCTCCCCCAGGCGGGTGCCACAGTGGTATCCAGTCATGAGCGGTATGTGAAAATTACTGTCCGGGCCAAAGCGCTCAATGATGGCTGCAAAGTCCTCTTTGACGCAGATATATTCTGTGTGTGCTTGGCCTTCTCAGACATAACTATCTCGGTATCCTGGCATAATCACATGGATTATACTTGATGTATTACAGGGATATACCGCATATCCCAGGGCGCCGGACAGGCAGGATAATGTATTTTTAACCATGCTCCTGGAATAGCCTTGACGCTTCATTCCATCAATCCATTTTTGGATAACATCTGTCTCCAATGATGCCAGCCGGTATTTCCCAAATGCCGGTTTGAGGTGGACACGGATTAAACGCTCATAGCCCACCTGGGTGTTGTGCGCAAGGTTGGCCTTGACATAGTTTTCATACCAGTAGTCAAGATAGTCAGACACGCTGATGTCCGAAGGGGTAAACCTGCGGCCGGCAGAGTCGTATTCGGCCTTGGCCTGGGTACCGGCAGTGATGGCCTCGGCCTTGGTGCGGTACCCTCCCTGGCTGATGGGGTTGCGTTTGCCATTGATTTTGGCTCCCTCGAAGGACCATTCCCCAGGTGGAGCCACGTTTTCTTGTTCTTAACTGTCCCATATATCATTCCTCCTTGTATTGTTGCGACATCGCAACTTTTTGGGTATAAAAAATACGCCCCTTGCCAGGACGCTCCAGGAATGATATAATTTACTTGTTTAAGGTATTATATCTTCCGGAGCAGTCCGGTAAGAGAATTATGTGAAAAGCTCTTGTGTTACCAGCACAGGGGCTTTTTGCTTATAATTTATTTTTTCTCAGAAACGCTCTTGGAAAATGCGTCTCTATACTGAACGAAGATTGCCGTATCGGTATCATTCCCAGTCTGCTGTACACCAGATTCAAAATGCTTATATAATTTGTCAGATTCACCACTTAACTTACCCCAAGCGGTTTTTAAGGCGGCATAATCATCCGAAAGGGAATTGATGTAGGCATTATACCCTGCTTTTTTCTTGTAGGAATCCTTGAACAATTGAAGCGCATAATCAATATCAATTGACTGTCCAGTGCTGTCCTTACCGTCATATTCATAATGATAGAAGTCGCAATATCCGTGATTCCAGACATCACCAATAACCCAATTGTTTATTTCACGTAACACGGTCTTTGTCTCTCCGGTAACAGGCTGTACCCATGCTCCGTCATCCCCCACGGTTCTGCCGTCAGGAGCAGCGCCGTTTGTGAGCATATAACCGGATTCATTCAGGTAATACCACGTTCCATCAAAGTCCTGGAACCATTGGTTAGTTGGATGGCTTCCATCATCGTTTTGGTAATACCAACCGGAAGCATCCTGTGTCCATTGACCAGCAAGAGCGGTAATACCCATAGAAGCAGAGATACACACACTTAATAATAGTACTTTATTTTTTTTCATATTGATACCTCCCTATAACTTTATTGATACACCAACGAAACAATCTTTATCAAATCCGCCTTCGGTCAAAAATTCTTTTGGTAATTGCGGATATTTTTTTGACTTTCCACTTATGGAAAAAATTTTATTATTGTATTTTTTGCAGAGTGGGCATTTGCCGTTTGTTTTTATATAAATCAAGTCAGTATGATATTGTTTACATTTTTCAATACTTTCTATAATACGTTTACGGTTTCCGATTCGCTTGTCGAAAAGTTCTGGATGCTCTTGATGTAATCGATTTTCTTCGGAATCAGCAATGTCTTCTTGTCCATTTTGTCGGAGATACTTTATGTATCTCATATAATCACTGGCCTGATACTGGAAATTAGAATGCGGCATAAGTTCGTTGGATTTTTTCAGGCAAGCTATGGCTAAATCCATTCGACCATTTTTCTTATGTTCTGTCGCTTTTCTTTGTAAAATATACTCAATGTTCTTAATTGGAGATTCCAGTCCCTTTATTGGTGGATACTTTGAAATTTTTATTTTCTCAATTCCTTCCAATGTATCCATATTAAAAGAATCTTTTTTAAAAAAATTCAATATCCCCATACAACTTCCTCCTTAGATTTTCTATGTCGTTCTATTAAAAAAGCTATGGGCTATTTTAATTATAAGTCATTTCCATATAGATACTGGCGTTCTGCCAGCTCAAAATCATAGTTTTCACGTTGATTACGCAAGTATTCCATAAAGGAAGAACGCTCATCCAATTCCCTGCGTAGTCGCTGTCTACGGCGGCTCTTGACAGATTTCATCTGCTTCTCAACCATAATGGCCGGTGCTTCTTCCTGCTCCGGGAAGAATATTTGCTCCAGCTCCAACTCTGGCTCCGTGGGCTTCCTCGTTGCGCTGTAGGAAATATTGCGGAACCATTCCTTATAGGACATCAAGGCTCTGTTAGATGCCTGATAGGACAGACCAAAAGTATCATGTATCTGGATTGCGTCATGACATTTATATTTGTGAATAAGAATACGTGGTGCTAAAAAATGGCTGGCAAATTCATCAGCTTTGTCCTCATTGTCTGTTTTCAAGAACACATGCCCAAATTCATGTGCTATTGTAAATTGTATCCGTCGCGAATGGGCTTTAGCCTCATAAAACAATGTTCCATCCAAAAGGCAGGCATCTTCGCTAAGGGTTCGACAGGCTATTCTCTTCTTATCACTTAAGTCCGTATATTTCACAGTTCTGAAACCACATTTCCGCACTAATTCGAAGCAGTCTACTGGAAATGAGTCAATGCCAAAAAACGTATATGCGTATAAAATACTGTCATATAGGCTTTGATAATCCATTTGATATTACTCCTCGTCATCATCTGATAATATGATACGAGCAAGTCTCATTTTTTCTTCTTGAGAGAGGTTCTTCCTACTACGAGTATACACAGTGATAAGCCTATCAAGAGGATTTTTTTTCTGGTGGAGCTATGCCCATAATATCATTGGCGTCCACATTGTATAGCTTACATAATGTCACCAAAGTATCAACGTCCACGCGCGTTCTGCCAGTCTCAAAGCTACTGACTTTTTGCGGTGTAACGCCCAAAATATTGGCTATATCTTCTTGCTTATATCCTGCCTTTTCTCGTGCTGTTCTTAACTTTGAAGCAATCTCTTCCTTAGACATCTTAGAACCTCCTTATATTGATAAATTATACAACATTGATGTTGAAACGTCAATAATAAAAACAACAAAATGTTGAGTTGATGCTTGACAAACAACAAAACGTGTAGTAATATTGGCTTACACAACAAAATGTTGTTTAGAAGGAGGTGAAAAAATTGCAGGATGTGCAAATCTACGAAAAAGAATTTAGAGATGGCCTGAATTTATACATGAAAGATAAGCTTATTAAAAGCACTTCGGTAGCAGATAAATCAGGCATAAGAAGAGATACTTTTTCCAGAATTTTAAGTGGAGGAAGGCGCATATATGCGGATGAAGTAGCAACAATTTGCAAATCCCTTGAAGTATCCTTTGAGTTCTTGCTCAATTACAAAAAACAAACATACGTTCGATAAGAAGAATATACCACTATTACGTATGTGTGTCAACTGGGAAAAGGAGGTGAGAGAGGTGGAAGAGAGGACAGAAATGGAACGATTAGAAACCGCAATACTTAATTTCATTGAAAAGACAGTCAATGAGCCAGTATCTGAAAAAGATGTAGAGATTTTACCAGCACTGGCTCATGAACTAATCGAATTATGGAAGATTTAAAGTGCCTTGTTGTTTAATTCAACGAGCTTGTCATAAATCGCTTGCATAAACTCTGCTACTTTTTCGCCACCTTCTTTTGATGGAGGGGTATTAGTATTAGACATCTTTGCAACAGTGATTTCTTTTACCATATCGATTATATGTTTGTTACCTAAAATATCCATCATAATCTCCTTTCTTTCGTACTCGGCTCTGGCAGGAGCCTGTAAGTACAGTATACCAAGGAGGGGGAGAAAACGCAACGAGGGAGGCGGTACATATCAAAACAACATGCAAGACCTGCCGGCATAGCCAGTGCCTGGAACGGACACGGTGGTATCCGTGCAGGGACTATGAGAGGAAGGAGGATAAAAGCGCATGGTGGAACCTTACAAGCCAATCTACACAGTCAAGGAGGCGGCAGGCGTTCTCAGGGTTAATCCAACCAAGGTGTATGAGCTTATCAGTACAAAGAAGCTCCCGTCTTTGCTCCTGGGCCAGCGGAAGATACGAGGGAGTGACCTGGAACGATTTATTATGACGTATCCGGTAGCCGAAATAGAGGAAGGAGGAAGAGCGCAATGACAAAAGTAACTGAGTTAGCCATCCGCGCCAAAGCAGCGGTCCAGTATCCCGGCTGCCGTGTGGATTTTGTGGGACCGGCCACCGCGGTGATGACCAACATCATGGGGCATAGACGTATGGTGACCTTCCGACGGCGCAGGAGACGCCGGGACGGTCCAATCATGAGGGCAGCTAAATGGATTGTGCCGGCGGTCATCTGGCTGCTGGGGATGTGGATGGTGGCTATTGTGGTCATGGCGCTGGCCATGGGCGTGAGACTGTGAGAGGAGATGAGGATAATACAGAGACAAGTTATTAAAGGCATCATCATACAGGCCATGGTCCAGTCCGGTGTCGTTATGACCGGTAACGCAGATAGGATTGAGGCGGGGGCCAAGGCAGCAAGTAATGAGATATTGGAAGAAATTAAGATGGACCCCAGCGGCGGCAACCGCGGAGAGGTCCAATAACTAAAACACACACCCTTATTATAAGGGAGATATCGGAGGATTGCAAGGTGGAAATATCTAAAACTTATTATCCTAGCAGCCATGTAAAGATTACAGCACCATTTTTTACATTGGTATGCAGTTGTGGCCTGCGGCACTGGTCCCTGCTGGGCGAGATTACACCGTGCCCCAATTGTGGAAAGCTGATGGTGAGAGAAGGTGATGCAGATCCATGCACTACAAAGGGATAGGCCCTGAGGATGGGACCATTGTAAATGAGGGTGACGCATACGCCTATGCCCTGG
>ENA-OPYY01000554-OPYY01000554.1-human-gut-metagenome-genome-assembly--contig:-NODE-554-length-11642-cov-2.386279_pt1 | contig 11642 bp, 12 predicted proteins | sample MGYA00242472_ERZ504481 | MGnify/ENA primary metagenome ERZ504481 (study PRJEB26092, sample SAMD00036265) | human gut metagenome | host: Homo sapiens | study: EMG produced TPA metagenomics assembly of...
TTCTTCTCTCAGCACTTCTCTTTGAGAAATACCGCCTCTTCCGCTCATATTAGACAACGGAAGAAAGGTAGCCCGGCCAAAGCGGTTTTTCTTCAGAAATCCAATCATCCTTTTAGCTGTCTGTTCATTATCTGTGACAATGTTCTGAATGCTTCCTCCAAGAGCAGTCTCAATGGCGATCTCGTAATCTTTTTGTACATGGATGATGTCTGCCACTACTCCGTGGATTCCCGGTTCTCTGCTTTTCTGTTCCATTACGCGGCGAATACTGTTTCCGTATCCGTCATACCGCTCTGTAAGATTTTTTAAAGATTCCAGGCGGGAGGACTCTCTGTGATAGGCTGCCTGGCCGTTCTCCATCTGTCTGCTCTGATCCTTCAGTTTTTCCTGAAGTTTCTGAACCTCACCATCCAGACGCACACACTCTTCATTCATAGAAGCGATGGTATGGGTCACGCTGTCATATCTGGACTGCGCTTTGCTCTTTTCAGATGCAAGAGACTCCTCTTCTGTTTTTAAACGAAGGATGCGCTGGCTGACAGCAGCCTTACGGATATCCAGCTGCTCCATCATTGCGTCGAAACGCTGGGCCTTTCCTTTGGTGGTGGCACGGCTGTTCAGGATTTCAATAATCTCATTTTTTCCTTCTTCTACAGCTGAGGTACATGCTGCCACTTCAGCCTGAATGGTTTCCAGCCGATTGTTTTCTTCTTTCAGGCGGTTCCGCTGCTCTCTCAGTTTTTCATGAAGAGCTTCCTTTTCCTGTGTAAGAGTTTCTTTTTCCTTTTCACGTTTTTCCAGTTCTTCCTTCAAAACGCCCAGACGGTTCCGGTAATGATCACTGTTCTGCGTCCTGCATGGATCTGCTCTTCCAGAATCTGGATCTGGCTTTCATACTGCTGTCTGGAAAGAGCATTCTGCTGCTGCTTTTCCTTCAGCTCTTCAAGTCTTGTATTCAGAGTCTCCAGTTCCTGTTCCAGACGCTCATATTCTACCTTTGTCTGCTCATACGCCTCTTTTGTCTCAGAAAGCTCTTCCTGTGCTCTTTCTGACTTTTCTGCCAGCTCTTTCAGAATATGCCCTGTTTCCTCATAATCCAGAAGAAAAAGATTTACATCCAGATCACGAAGCTCTTCTCTTTTTGTAAGATAGATCTTTGCTGTTTCCGACTGCTTTTCCAGAGGTTCCAGCTGCCTGGTCAGCTCGGTCAGAATATCTGTCACACGTACAAGATTCTGGCGTTCTTCCTCCAGCTTCTTGATCGTAGTATTTTTTTCTCCGTTTAAACTTTACAATTCCCGCAGCCTCGTCAAAAAGCTCCCGTCGTTCCTCCGGCTTTCCACTCAGGATTTTATCAATCTGCCCCTGACCGATAATAGAGTAACCCTCCTTACCGATACCGGTATCATAGAACATTTCCTGAATATCTTTCAGACGGCAGTGGCTTCCATTGATCAGATATTCACTTTCTCCGGAACGGTACAGCCGTCTGGTAACCGTAACTTCATTAAAATCCACCGGAAGCTTATGGTCGCTGTTATCCAGGGTAATGGCAACTGAAGCAAAGCTTAAAGGTTTGCGGAGCTCTGTTCCGGAAAAAATAACATCCTGCATATTTCCGCCGCGGAGCTGTTTGGCACTCTGTTCGCCCAGCACCCAGCGGACCGCATCGCCTACATTACTTTTTCCACTGCCATTCGGTCCTACAATACCTGTGATTCCATTATGAAATTCAAAATTGATCTTCTGGGCAAAGGATTTGAATCCGTGTACCTCTATGTTTTTTAAATACATATTTCACCTTTACTGTTTGATTTTCCGGAGCGCCTGGTAGGCTGCAGCCTGTTCTGCGGCTTTTTTCGTATGTCCGGCACCGTTTCCTGCTGGAATACCGTTGATCCTTACCTCAACTTCAAACTGCTTGTTGTGATCCGGTCCGCTTTCTCCGGTAAGCACATATTCCACCGGCTGCTTTCCGTCCTCCTGCACAAGCTCCTGGAGGATTGTCTTGCTGTCGTAAAAAAGCTGTTTTCTCTCTATATCATTCAGAATGAATTTCAGCACAAATTCCCTGGCTCTCTCAAAACCGCCGTCCAGATAAATCGCGCCCAGAAGCGCCTCTGTGGCATCCGAGACAATGGAATCACGCATTCTTCCTCCTGTCATATCCTCTCCCCTTCCCAGAAGAAGATATTCCGGCAGTCCAAACTGTCTTGCACAATAGGCAAGACTGGGTTCACATACAAGGCTTGCTCTTTTTTTTGTCAGCTCACCTTCCGGAATCTGCGGAAAACGGGCATAAAGCACATCACTGCTGATCAGCTCCAGAACAGCGTCTCCCAGAAACTCAAGTCTCTCGTTACAGCCCAGCTTTCCGAGCTTTTTTTCATTGGCGTAGGAGCTGTGTGTCAGCGCCTGACGCAGTAATTTTTTATTGCGGAACCTGTAGCCGATCTTCTGTTCCAACTGATCCATAATCTTTCCCTCTTTCTGTTAATTCTCCTGATGGCCTTCCGGCTTTGCAGGAGGCTGAATCCGCTCTGCGATTTTTTCATTGATCTTCTGCTGTTTAAACTGAACGCACTGGAAAACCGCATTTTTAATTTCCACCGCTTTTGCGCTTCCATGAGTCTTTACCACAAGTCCTTTCAGACCCAGAAGAGGCGCGCCGCCGTATTTCGTTGTATCAAAATCCTTCAGAGTTTCTTTCAGAGCAGGCTTGATCAAAAGCGCTCCTATTTTACTTCTGAGATTCTTCATCATGCCGCCCTTGATCTTTTTGATCAGAGAGCCGCTGACACCTTCATAAAGCTTGAGGATCACATTTCCCACAAAGGCCTCGCACACGATTACGTCCGCATAGCCGGAAGGTATGTCTCTTGCCTCAATACTTCCAATAAAATTAATGCCCTCCGTTTCTTTCAGAAGCGGGAAGGTTTCTTTTACAAGAGCGTTTCCCTTTTCTTCCTCCGCCCCGTTATTGACAATGGCTACTCTGGGGTTTTTGATTCCCACAACCTGCTCCATATAGATTGAACCCATTTTTGCAAACTGAACCAGATGAGATGGTCTGGCGTCCACATTCGCCCCGCAGTCGATCAGAAGACTTACGCCTTCCATGGTAGGGATCAGAGGCGCCAGCGGAGGACGCTCCACTCCTTTGGATCTGCCAACAAGCACCTGTCCACCCACAAGAACAGCGCCTGTACTGCCTGAGGAAACAAAAGCGTCTGCCTCATGTTTTTTTACAAGATTCAGTCCCACTACAATGGAAGAATCCTTTTTTTTGCGGATTGCAAACACCGGAGGCTCTGCTGTTTCGATCACCTCTGAGGTGTGTACGATCTGTATTCTTTCTTCAGGGTATCCCTGATATTTATTTAATTCCTTTTTGATCACGTCTTCAAGTCCGGTAAGGATCACAAAAATATCCTCACGTTCCTTTACGGCTTCTACGGCTGCCTTTACCGGTTCCTCAGGTGCATTGTCGCCTCCCATGGCATCCACAACTACTTTTACTAATTCTGCCATAATACGCCTCCTGTTAAAATTTCAAACTTTATCATACTAAATCTGAAGGGGTAAAGTCAAGAGATGTCAGAAAATTAAAGGGTGTTTTGCAGATTCTCTCCATCCAGGACTGCCTCTGTAAGCCTGTCCCCCTCATAGGTCAGCTTCAGCGAAAAAAACGGGGCATCTTCCTTCAGAAGTTTCAGGAAGATCTTATCTCCCTCCCAGAGATTCAGATTCAGAAGCTCATCCTTTTTTACCCATTCCAGAACGCCTTCATCACAGTCCTTCACCTCTCCGGTGAAACCATCTGCTGTATAAAGACACATATATTCTGTTCCGTAATCCTTCTGTGTAAAGGTAACGATTCCCCGGAATTTCCAGGAGGTCAGCTTCAGTCCGGTTTCCTCATATGCCTCTCTTAAAAGACATTCCTCCGGACTTTCTCCCTCTTCAAAATGTCCCCCGATACCGATCCATTTATCTTTATTTACATCATTTTTCTTTGACACTCTGTGAAGCATCAGATATGCTTCCTCTTTTTCTACATAACAAAGCGTTGTCATGGGTCTTTTTTTCACAGTCCTTCACCTCCTGCAAAAATTTATTTTCTGTTCTGGGCTTCGATTTTTTCCGCAAGATCGTTCAGGTAAACCCAGCGGTCCATTTTTTCTTCCAGAAGAGCTTCCGCCTCTTCTTTTTCCTTTGTCAGCTCATTGAGCTTTCCGGAATTTGTGGCATTGGCCATAATATCCTGATCCAGCTTTTCAATCTTTGCTTCCAGCTTCGCAATATCCTCATCAATAGTATCGTATTCCCTCTGTTCCTTATAAGAAAATTTAAGCTTTGTGGGACGGTTTTGTTTCCAGGTCTTTGCAGAACCCTTTTCTCCGGAATCAGAGACTTCTCTGCTTCCTTCTGATCTTTTTCCGGAATCAGAATCAATGCTGTCTCCGAACCGTCTCTTTTTCGCTTCCAGATAATCCGTATAACCACCCTCATACTGTGTGAGGTTTCCTCTTCTGTCAAACTCAAAAATCCGGTCTGCAATATTGTCCAGGAAATACCGGTCATGAGACACAGCGATCACGATTCCAGCAAAGGAATCCAGATAGTCCTCCAGAATGGTCAGTGTGGGAATATCAATATCATTTGTGATCTCGTCAAGAAGCAGGACATTTGGCGCTGCTGCAAGCACTTTCAGAAGGTACAGGCGCTTCTTCTCTCCTCCGGAAAGCTTTTCTATTGGCGCATACTGCATGGAAGAATCAAACAGAAACTGCTCCAGAAGCTTTGTTGCACTGATCAGTCCGTCCTTTGTGGGAATATACTCTGCAACATCCTTAATATAATCAATTACCCGCTGACTGGTGTTCATTTCCTCAATTTCCTGAGAAAAATAACCGATCTTTACGGTTTCTCCAATCTCTACCGCCCCGCTGTCCGGCTGTATGATACCTGCAATAATTTTAAGAAGCGTAGATTTGCCACAGCCGTTGGGTCCGATGATTCCCAGCCGCTGATTTTTCAGCACAATGTAGTCAAAATCCCGGATGCATACCTTATCTCCAAAGCTTTTGGAAATATGATGAAGCTCAATTGTTTTTTTGCCCATTCTTGTCTCTACAGAATCAATCTCCACGTTTTTGTCGCGGACAGGCGCAGCGCCGTTTTTCAGTGTTTCCAGACGGTCAAGCCTTGCTCTCTGCTTGGTAGTCCTTGCACGACAGCCTCGTTTTGCCCATTCCAGCTCCATTCTGAGAATACTCTGGCGTTTCCGCTCTGACGCCAGCTCCATTTCTTCTCTCTCTGCTTTCATTTCCAGAAACTGAGAATATTTTGCCTCATAGGTATAAATCTTTCCGTGACTTAGCTCCAGAATCTTATTTGTAACACGGTCCAGAAAATACCGGTCATGAGTCACCATGATCACTACTCCCTTAAAACGGTTCAGATAATCTTCCAGCCATCCTGCCATTTCATTGTCCAGATGGTTGGTAGGCTCATCCAGAATAAGAACATCCGTGGGATTAATGAGAACTCTGGCCAGAGCAACTCTTTTTTTCTGACCTCCGGAAAGATGACTGATCTCCTCCTCATGATCCGCAATGCCAAGTTTGTTCAGGATCATATGAGCATCTGTTTCCGGATTCCAGTCCTGCTCCCGCTTTCCTGCAGTCACATAAGATAGGATTGTAGCTCCCTCAGGAAATTCCGGGTGCTGGGAAAGGCAGGAAATGCGCAGCCCGTTCTGCATGATCACCTGTCCCTCGTCCGGTTCCTCTGTTCCTGCCAGAATCCTTAAAAATGTTGTTTTTCCTGTTCCGTTAATTCCGATCAGACCAATCTTATCACCCTGATGGATTCCCACTGAAATATCATCAAAAATCACTTTATCGCCATAGGTTTTGCTGATGTGTTCCATATTTAAAATATTCATATCATTCTTCTCTCTGTACTTTCTTATTTATTTTACTGTAAATACTCAAATTGAAAAATATAGCATGCTCTCCTGTGTTTAATCCGCACGATCTGTCTGCACAGGTAAGTATTCTTTTGTGTCCTCATATAACAGATCCCATTGTGCAAACTTCCGTATTTGTTTATTTTGAAACAACAAAAACTCTTCCTAATAAAAAACATTTCATTTACATTGCTTCTGTCATTTTTATGATTTTATTTTTTCTCATTTTCCGTCTTTGGAAACCTCTTCACATAGTAGATCACAAACAGCACTGCCGTAATGCCCCAGGATACCGGATAACTGAGCATAATTGTCTCAATTCCCGGAAAAACAGGAAGAACGGCCAGCATCCAGGTAATCCTCATGATGCACACGCCGCCGCAGGTTAAAATCACAGGCACAAGCACTTTTCCTGCTCCGCGGAGCGCGCCGGAAAGAATCCCAATGGCTACATAAAGAAAATAGGACGGCATCAGATAGCGCATCATATAAACACCGATCTCTACCACCTGGTTATCTGTTGTAAACAGCCTGTACAAAGGCTCTGCAAAAACGATCAGCAGGCCGCTGAGCAGAATCGCCGAGCTGTAGGACATTCCCAGACACACCCGCACACTTTTTCGCATTCGTCTTGTTTTGCCTGCGCCATAATTCTGTCCCACAAAGGTAGTAATCGCAATGGAAAAGGCATTGACTACCATCCAGAATACGGCATCGATTTTCCCAAAAGTGCCCCAGGCAGCTACATAGTCGGTTCCCAGACGATTTACAAATACCTGTATCACAATATTTGCCACACAGTACATGGCAGCCTCAATACCTGCCGGAACCCCGATTCGCAGAATTGCTTTAAGCGAAGCGCCGTAGAAACGGATCTTTTTTATTTCCAGCCGGAAAAATCCATGATCTCTCATCAGCATTCCCGTAACAAGAACTGCGCTGACTCCCTGACAGGATACTGTGGCAATGGCAACTCCCCGGACTCCCATTCCGGCAGCCACCACCAGAACAATGTCCAGAACAATATTTAAAATACAGGCAGTCATCAGAACATAAAGAGGTCTTCTGGAATCTCCCATTGCCCGAAGCACAGAGGCCCCCATATTATAAACAAGATTAAAAACAATCCCCATAAAATAAATATGAAGATAGGTTCTGGAATCTGCCATCAGCTCAACCGGTGTATTCATTGCTTCCAGAACTGCATCTGACAGAAGGAATCCCGCCACTCCGATAATCGCTCCTGCTGCCAGAGAAAAGGCAAAAGACGTGTGTACGGTTTTGTCCAGATTTTTCCTGTCCTGAGCTCCAAAAAACTGAGACACAACGACCGCAGCACCGGAGGTAAGACCAACAAACACCTCAACGATCAGGTTGACAATCTGATTGACCGAGCCTCCTACTGCCGCCAGTGCTTCCTTACCCACAAAACGACCGACAACAATTGTGTCGGCCGTATTATAAATCTGCTGAAAAAAAGTTCCGAATACAATCGGAAAGAAGAATAATAAAAGCTGCTTCCAGATCACACCCTCGGTAATCTGATTTCTTTTGTTCATATCCGCTCTCCCCCCGAGATAAAAATTCCTCTGCTATGCAGTATAGCAGAGGAACTGGGGAAAATCAATTTTTTGTTAGTTTAATATTTTGAGATTATGTGAGTGTTTCGCATATCCGCTGCGGGAAATTTCCATCTGGAGTTCTCTCAGGCGGTTCTCTTTATGCCGGAATGTCTCAGGAGCATCCTGAAAATGATAACTACTGCAGATACTTCCAAGCTTCATCATTATGGCTCTCCTTGCATATCCTGCGGCAAGACTTATTTTCAGGTATCCATATAAAAGACAACAACTGGCTTTGTGGAAAATTCCGTTTTCATACCGGGAATGGCTTCTCAGATAAGCGGCCATACAAAATACAAGAATCACAGCAAAAGAAATAATTGAAATCTGTTCTGCAAACGTCATGATCACCGACCTCCTTTAAAGAAGCATCTTTATTGTTGTCTATATACTAACTCTTTACTCTGTAATTGTCAATCTTTTTATTGTTAAATAAATATTAATCTGATTTTATCTGTTGATGTGAACAGGGGATTTTTATTTTTCCATTCCTGATAAGTTCATTTCGCATCATTATCCTGAATCAGATACTGTTTCCAATGGCATCAATAATTTCTTTGTAGTCCAGGTCTTCCAAACCATTTCCCGCAGTGGAGGGATAATGGATGACATTATTCCAGTTTTCCGTAACAACACTCCATTCCTCTTCATAAGGCGCAAACAAAACCAGCCGCTTAGATGAGTCAGAAATCTGCCCCGGACATTGCTCATCTCCCCACCAGGAAGTCAGCTCTCCAAAAGATTCTGCCATCCCAGAAGGATAGCAGGGAGATTTTTTTCCATATCCCAGCTTATGTGTAGAAGCATCTGTCCATACTACAATTATATTTCTTCTTTTATCGCCTCCCGGAGTCCATTTTGACTTAATTGCATATCCCAAAGCCTCCAGACCGTCTTCCGGTGTATCCCCGCCTCCTTTTGCATGAATACTTTTTACACACCTTTCAAAATCTTTCGACTGTTCAGGCAGCCGGAAAAAATCAGTTGTCATCATTGCAGAATCACCATCTGCCAGATAATCCCGAAAAGCAATAACCCGAATCCGCATTTCGTTAATATGCTTTCCTTTTCTCTCCATGGCCGCTGTCACGTCATGGTAAAAATTCAACGCATTGTTTTTTACTGTATTGATCACCGGACGCATACTGGCTGTTGCGTCAATACAAAATACCATGTCTACATTATACTTAAACAAATAATTTTTCTCCCATTCTCTTTTCTCCCAACGTATCTTTTTATGCTTTTAGAATTCGTATCATTACTGGCTGACATCATTCTTATAGATCTTCCGGTTTATAAAAATAATTGCAGAAATCCTCCGACTCCTTTTCCTGGTGAATAATTACTTCTGGTTTTTTTCAAAAGTCACTGTATCCTCTTCTTCCCATTTCAGTTCTTCCGGCATCTTTTTTACCTTTGTCCCACATTTTCCGCAAAAATTTGAATCCTCTTTCAGCCTTGCTCCGCAATATCCGCAAAACATATCGTCCTCTCCTTTTTATCTTATGATTTTATTTATTTTATAAATCTATTTTTACTGCAAGTCTCCTGCCGTATAAAAAAACTCCTCTCCATTACCGGTGTTTTCCTCACTTTTTTCACTTACGTTTGATGTTAAATGCAGTATCAGCTTTGATGAACTTTCCCGATCAGGTTCCAAATCCTCCCATTTTTCAAGAAATTCTGCAAGGCTGTTGCGTTTTTCCGGATCAGGCACCAGCATTTTTCCAGGATCATCCTGTTCCCGGAATCTGTAATATGGTGCAGTCTGACTTCCCCTTTGTCAAGAAGGGCCTCAAACACATAATGATATTTATCGTGATCGAAATCCGGCAGTTCTCCTGTCAGAATCTGATGAAAAATCAAACCCAGAGCAAAAACATCAATTTTGACAGACAACCGTTTATCTTCATCACCTATAATAGCCCGGGCCGTTTCCGGCGCAAAATATACAGGATCCCCATGAATTTCTTTATTAGCGGGAAGAACCTCTCTTTCCCAGAAACAATTATCAAAATCAATCAGCTTTGCCGTCACTGCTCCTGATTCCAGGCGCTTCAGGAGAATATTCTCAGGTTTCAGATCGCCATGCACGATTCCATTTTCATGAAGTCTGTAAACACTGTGTGCCAGTATTCTGCATAATTTCAGTTTTTCCTGCTCGCACAAATCTCCGATAGTTTCCCATCCAATTCCACGAATTTTTTCCATGGTCATGTAATACTTGGTTCCACACCTGAAAAATTCGCAGATGTTTACCAGATTTCCATCGGAAGCTTCATTCAGCGTGCTGTATAAGGAGACAGATCTGTTTTCGTACTTCTCACAGATTTTTCTTTTGCGCGCTGTCATTTCAGGTCCAAAAAGACTTTCATCTACCGGATAGACCGGCGCCAGAAACTCCTTGATAAAATAATCGCATCCGTTCTTTTTGGCAAATGCCCATTTTGAAAACCACTGTTGTCGGTCTTTAAATCGCCGTCTATGACATATCCGTTAATTACTTTCATTTTTAATTTTCCTGATAAGCTTCATATTCCAGCTTATATTCCTTCCATTCACTTAACAGTCTCTCTTTTCCACTGTCTTCACAGGAATATTTCTGCTCTAATTCCTGTAATCTTGCAGAAAAGTAATGTTTCATATGGACAAAACTACCGAATCCTGCCGCATATATACACATGGTATAGTCATCTCCGGATATTCTTTTTAACAGCTGATCCATCTCTTTTTTCCATTGTTCCATGCTTTCTGATCTTTTCATGGTTTTCAAAAGAAAACGTTCAAATTCCATCGGAGAACGAAGATAACCAAAACATCCGTCGGTTGCCGAAATAATCAGTGCAGGCAGCTGTTCTATACCTGTTCTTCGATTTAAAACATAAGGATGGGAAGCAGAGATCACATTTTTCATGGGTGCATCCTCGGAAAGATTTTCCAGTGCATCCGTATTGGCAATATCATCCACAGTCACCTGATGCAGACCGCTGCTGTCCAGAATATATCCTCTGGAATCTCCTGCCCAGATAAATTCAGTCACTAAAGCATTTGATTTCCAGGGAGCAATCAAAACCAGTGACAGGGTAGATGGAAATTCCTTCATCAGATTACCTTTCAGCATACTTTTTCCACTTCCAAGCTCAGAACATGCCTTTAAATATCGATCTATCCAACGTTTCAGCTTTTTTACCTCTTTAGATCCGAAACACGCTCTCAGATCGTCCGAAAGGGCAGAAAACCATCTGCGGGACACTTCGGCAAGCACTCTGGAAGCCACATAGGCTCCACTGTGTCCTTCAAAAAATGGATATACCTTAGCACCGCTGCCTCCGCTTCCATCAAAAACACCGATGATTCCTTTTTCCCTGTCTATGTCAAAAAAGAAGCTGTCCTCCCCTTTTCCCGACACTTTTTCTCTGGTCAGGCAAAAGCAGTAATCTGTCACGGTTCTGAAATCCGATTTTCTGTTTCCGTCATTACAATCCTGCTTTTTTGTTTTATTGTTCATCTGAACTGTAATCCTCCTGACTATATCCGTCTGAAGATATGACTTCCTGTTCGCTTTCCGGTATTTTATCTTCATCTGTCATTCTTTCTGTTATTTCTTCACTTTCTGCCTCTCCGGCATCAAAAAAATCTTCTTCAGCTGTATTCATATCCAGATCTTCTCTTATTTCAGCTATCTGACCTTCCAGTTCATTCATCTGCTTTTCCTGCGCTTCAATCTGTTTTTTCTGAGCTTTCTGTTTTTCTGCAATGCCCTTATATTTTATTTGTTGTTCCTGAAGCTGAGCTTCCAGCTTTTCCATTCGTTCCAGTTTCTGTCCCAGATTATCGTTTCTCCTCTGCAATGCTCTGATATAAATACTACCGGACAAAATCAATACTGCAACACAGAATATAATTGATACTTTCACTATTCCGGATATACCGGATACTTTTTTCTGTTTTCCTCCTCATATCATCAAGTGTTTTCTATTGAAAATTCAAGGTTTTTCAACCTTTCATATCTCAGTGAATAAGCCACAGCTATGAGCATTTCGATG
>ENA-OPYY01000555-OPYY01000555.1-human-gut-metagenome-genome-assembly--contig:-NODE-555-length-11615-cov-1.200731_pt1 | contig 11615 bp, 8 predicted proteins | sample MGYA00242472_ERZ504481 | MGnify/ENA primary metagenome ERZ504481 (study PRJEB26092, sample SAMD00036265) | human gut metagenome | host: Homo sapiens | study: EMG produced TPA metagenomics assembly of...
CTGTAAGTCCATTGACTGCATGACAAAGTATTCGGAAATGGTGATCGATCCCATGAGAATCCGGTATTGTCTGGAAAAAGCCCTGTATCTGGCAAAGTCCGGCCGTCCCGGACCCTGCTGGCTGGATATTCCGCTGAATGTCCAGGGGGCTTTTGTGGAAACGGAGGATCTGGAGGGCTTTGATCCGGAGGATTATGAAAATGGCGGAACCGGCTGGGGGACAATGGGAAATATCCATGCTATTCCTGAGGATGAGGCCGGAAAGGGTGAGAAGCGTCAGCTGCTTCCGGGCAAGGTGAGCAGGGAAACGGCTGATCTGATCCTTTCAAAGATCCGGGCTGCAAAGCGTCCGGTGATCAATGCGGGAAACGGCATCCGCATCGCCGGAGCCCATGATGTGTTTATGCGGGTGGCAGAGAAGCTTGGTATTCCCGTGATTACAGGCTGGGACAGTGAGGACTGCATCTGGGATGAGCATCCGCTGTATACAGGACGGGCCGGCAATATGGGCGACCGGGCTGGAAACTTTGCCATTCAGAACAGCGATCTGGTGCTGTCTGTGGGAAGCCGTCTGAGTATCCGGCAGGTGGGCTACAATTATAAGACCTGGGCCAGAGCCGCCTTTGTGATCGCAAATGATATTGACAGTGAAGAATTAAAGAAGCCTTCGGTGCATGCAGATCTGGCGGTTCATGCAGATGCGAAGGATCTGCTGGAGCAGCTGGACGGAGCGTTGGATGAAATTCTGGAAAAAGAAGGAAACCAGCTGGCTGAAAGCCTGAGCAAAAAGGGAGAAAAGCAGCTCTTTGGAGGCGGAGAAGGTCTTCCGGGCATGAGCTGGAGCGAGACCTGCAGGATGTGGAAGGAAACCTATCCGGTGGTACAGGAAAAACACTGGAATTTCACCGATCAGGAGCCGGCTAATGTCTATGCGGCCATCCAGGCCATCAGCAGCCGCTTAAAGGAAGACCAGATTACGGTAGTGGGAAATGGTTCTGCCTGCGTGGTAGGCGGTCATGCGTATGTGATCAAGAAGGGACAGCGGTTTATCACCAATTCTGCCGTAGCAGCCATGGGCTATGATCTGCCTGCCGCTATTGGCGCCTGGACTGCCTCCAGAGACAGCCGCTGCTACAGCCAGGGAAGGGATCGTTCCGGAGAGGATCTGATTCTTGTAACGGGTGATGGAAGCATCCAGATGAACCTTCAGGAGCTTCAGACCATCATTCACCATAAAATGGGAATTAAAATATTCTTAATCAATAACGGCGGCTATCATTCCATCCGCCAGACCCAAAAGAATTTCTTCGGAGAGCCTTTGATCGGCATCGGAGTGGACAGCGGGGATTTAAGTTTCCCGGATATGGAAAAGCTGGCAGGCGCCTACGGATATCCTTATATAAAGGCAGAGCACAACAGTGAGCTTGCAAAAGCAGTGGAGCAGACGCTGGCTGTCGAAGGCCCGGTGATCTGCGAGATCTTTGTATCCATGGATCAGAACTTTGAGCCAAAGTCCTCAGCCAAGAGGCTGCCGGACGGAACTCTGGTATCCCCGCCTTTGGAGGATCTGGCTCCCTTCCTTCCTGAGGAGGAGATGGATCGGAATATGATCATTCCCAGGATCAGGGAATAATTCCCGGTTGGGAGAACCGGCAGAACAACAGACAGAAAAGGAGACAGCCATATGGCAGTGATCGTCACAGGAGCTACCAGCTTTATCGGAAGGGCTGTAGTGGAGGAACTTTTAAAACAGGGACAGAAGGTGTATGCTGTGGCGCGGCCCGGTTCAGCGGGCCTGTCCTTTTTAAAGGCGCTGCCTCTTAATGGACAGGAAGGCCGGAGAGAGGGGGCTGTGGGAAGCGTAAGGATTCTGGAATGTAATTTAAACGAGATAGAACGCCTGAAGGAGATGGATATCACAGACGCTTCTGCCTGGCTGCATCTTGGCTGGGAGGGAGCGGGAAGCGCCAACCGGCAGGATCCGGCTCTTCAGGCGAAAAACATCGGCTATGCGCTTTCGGCTGTCAGAACAGCAGGAGCCCTTGGCTGCAGCCGGTTTCTTTTTTCCGGCTCTCAGGCGGAGTACGGGATCTGCGATTCTCCCATGAGGGAGGATCAGCCCTGCCATCCGGTATCTGAGTACGGCAAGGATAAGGTGCTGGTCTGCCGACAGGCCGGGGAACTGGCCGGACAGCTTCGCATGGATTATATCCATACCCGTATTTTCAGCGTCTATGGCCCGGGAGATCACCCATGGTCTTTGATTTCCACCTGCATTGACACCTTTTTAAAGGAAGGCCATATGGAAATGGGGCCCTGTACCCAGCAGTGGAATTTCCTCTATGTGACCGAGGCCGCAGAACTGCTGGTAAAACTTCTTCTTGGCAAAGCACCGGCCGGCGTGTATAATGTGGCGGGGGAAGATACCCGCCCGCTGCGGGATTATATAGAAGAGCTGCACCGGCTCTGCGGCAGTCTGGGAAGCTATCATTTCGGAGACAGGCCGCCCAATGCGGAGGGCATGGTATCGCTGATGCCGGAATTGACGAAATTAAAGGCAGCAGTGGGCTTTACCCAGCAGATTCCTTTTTCGGAGGGGATCCGCCGGATGGTACAGGAGAAAAAAAGGAGAAATTTAGATGAAACGTTGTATTGCCTGCGGTGCTCCTTTATGGGAGACGCCGCTTCTTACGCTGGACAATATGCCGGCTTCCGCCCAGCATATGCCGGATAAAGATCATGTAGATGAGGATCAGGGGCTTACTCTGGATCTCTGCCAATGCATGGGCTGCGGCCTGGTGCAGTTTGACTGCGAGCCGGTGGATTATTACCGGGATGTGATCCGCGCCGGAGGATACTCCACCACTATGGCGGAGCTGCGCAGAAAACAGTACAGGCACCTGATCGAAACTTACCATTTAGAAGGAAAGCGGTTTATCGAGGTAGGCTGCGGACAGGGAGAATTTTTAAAAGTATTAGAGGAATTTCCGGTAGAGGGTCACGGGATTGAGCATGATCCGGCGCTGGTTAAGCTTGCCAGGGCTCAGGGCCTTGCAGTGGAGCAGGGATTTACAGAACATGCGGATACGGTGATCCCAGGCGGCTTTTATGATGTATTTTTATCTTTTAATTTTCTGGAGCATCAGCGGATCCGGCAGGGATGCTGCGCTGTATTTACAATAATCTGGAAGATGACGGGATGGGACTTCTTACCGTTCCAAGCTTTGAGTATATTATGGATCACAGCAGCTATTATGAGCTGATCCGGGATCACATTGCCTACTATACCTTTGATACGCTGACTTCCCTGCTGGAGCGTACGGGCTTTGTGGTAGAGGAAGCAGAGGTGATAAACAGGGATACGCTTGCCGTTATTGTGCGCAAGCGTCCCCAGATGGAAACAGGCAATCTGCTGGACTGCTATGTGAATCTGCGCCGGGAGATGGATACCTATATGAAGTATCTGGATGCCTGGAAGAAAAAAGCAGCCATCTGGGGAGCCAGTCATCAGGGCTTTACGCTGGCAGCTACAACCAGCCTTGGAAAGAAGGCAGAGTATATCATTGATTCCGCTCCCTTTAAACAGGGAAAATTTGCTCCGGCCTCCCATCTTCCCATCGTAGCCCCGTCCTATTTTGAGGAGCATCCGGTGGACGCCGTCATTATCACTGCTCCCGGCTATACGGATGAGATTGCGGCCCTGATCCGGGAGAAATTTGGTCCTGAGGTGGAGATCCGGGCCATGCGTTCCAATCATCTGGAAATGCTCTAGGAGGACAGCTTATGAGAATCGTTATCACAGGGGCAACCGGCTTTATCGGCAGTTACCTTGCGACCCTGTTTTTGAGAGAAGGGGCAGAGGTTTTTGCCCTGTCCCGTCCGGATTCCCCTAATCTTAAGGCGCTTCCGGTTCACGAAAACCTGCACATCGTTCCCTGGTCCATGGACCGGGCCGGAGACTGTGTTTCACAGATTGGTTCTGCAGACGCATTTTTCCATTTTGCCTGGGGCGGTGTAAACCGTCAGGAGATTGATTCTCCGGAAGTTCAGGCCAAAAATGTGGCAGGTTCTCTGGAATGTATCCGGGCTGCAAAGGCTCTTTCCTGCTCTGTTTTTATGGATGCAGGCTCCCGGGTGGAGTATGGACTTACGGACGGAATCATGTCTGAGGACAGGGAATGCGCCCCCATTAACCAGTATGGAAAGGCAAAGTGGGAATTTTACCAGAAGGCGGCTCCTCTGTGCAAAGAGCTGGGGCTTCACTATTTCCATCTGCGGTTTTTCAGCGTCTACGGCCCCGGGGATCACCCCTGGTCGATCATCTCCACTCTGGTGCGGGAGCTGCCCCAGGGAAAGAGCGTTTCCCTAAGCGCCTGCCTTCATCAGTGGAACTTTATGTATATAGAAGACGCAGTTCAGGCAGTATATGAATTGTACCGCCATCTTCCGTCTGAAAAGGACAGCCCGAAAATCAGCGAGATTGTCAATGTTGCCAGCAGGGATACGCGGGTATTGCGCTCCTTTGTGGAGGAGGTCTGGAAAGAGGCGGGAGGAAGAGGAAGTCTGGAATACGGCTCCTTTGTTCAGGCAAAGGAAGGGGCCCTGTCTGTGCGGCCTTCCGTAGAGAAGCTGGCGGCCTTGACCGGAGGCTTTAAGGAAGCGTATTCCTTTTCCCAGGCATCCGCCAGATGCTCCCATAAACCATTACAAGATTATTTTAGAAAGAGATGTACATCCAAATGAAAAAGATCAGCATATTGATCCCCTGCTACAATGAGGTCGAAAATGTAGGGCCCATCAGCCAGGCGGTAACAGATATCCTGAAAAATGAACTTCCCCAGTACGATTACGAACTGGTCTTTATTGACAATGATTCGACGGACGGAACGAGGGAGGTGCTGCGGACTCTGTGCAGCAGTGATCCGAAGATCAAGGCGATTTTTAATGCCCGCAATTTCGGACAGTTTAACTCCCCCTACTATGGTATGCTCCAGGTGACAGGAGACTGCGTCATTGAAATGGTGGCAGATTTCCAGGATCCGGTGGAAATGATTCCCAAATACGTCCGTGAGTGGGAAAACGGCTACAAGATCGTAATCGGGATCAAGACCAGCAGTCAGGAGAACAAATTTATGTACTGGCTCCGTACCTGCTACTACAAGACCATCAAAAAGCTGTCAGATGTGGAGCAGATCGAGCATTTTACCGGCTCCGGCCTTTATGACAGGGAGTTTATTGAAATCCTGCGCCGTCTGGATGATCCTACGCCCTTTTTGCGGGGGATTGTGGCAGAGCTTGGCTATAAGCGCAAGGAGATTCCCTACGAGCAGCCAAAGAGAAGGGCAGGAAAGACGCATAATAACTTTTACCGCCTTTACGACGCAGCCATGTTAAGCGTTACTTCCTATACAAAAGAGGGGCTGCGCCTTGCTACGATTTTCGGAGGGGTCTGCGCCGCGGTCAGTATGCTGATCGCTCTTGTTTATCTGGTAATGAAGCTGATCTGGTGGGACCGTTTTCCGGCCGGTATGGCTCCCATGCTGATCGGTATGCTGTTTCTGGGCTCTGTCCAGCTCTTTTTCATCGGTTTTCTGGGCGAATACATTATGAGCATCAATCAGAGAGTCATGAAGCGGCCTCTGGTGATTGAAGCGGAGCGCCTGAATTTTGATGAGAAGCCGGAAGAGAAAGAGGAAGGAAAAAAGGATGAAGTATAAGATAGACATTGTGCGGATCCGTGAAAATTCCATTACATTAAACGGATGGGTTCTGGGAAAATCTCCGGAAAGCAGGGCGACCTTCCGGGTAGAGGATGAACGCCATAACCCGGTGAAATATAAGCTGGTTACGACCAGAAGAGATGATGTGAGCCAGATTTATTTCAAAAAGACGTATGACAGGGACTTTGGCTTTGACATCCAGTTCCCCTATGAGAGAGGAAAGACCTACTGGCTTTTGATCCGCTGTGAGGGACGCCAGGCAAAGATCAAGTATAATGAAGAGCTGATCGCAAAGCGTTCCAGCGTGGCTCATAAGCGGATGGAAAAGATTAAGGACCTGATGAACATGGAGACCGTCCGTGTGGCTGCAGATTTCTGGAAGGAAAATGGACTTAAGGCTCTGATAAAGAAGTCCTGTCACAAGCTTCAGGGCCTTGATAATGACTATGACTACAGCGAGTGGTATGAGCTTACAAAGCCCACAGAGGAGGAGTTAAAGGCTCAGAGGGAAGCGCGTTTTGAATATGAGCCCCTTCTTTCTGTGGTTATACCCGTCTACCGCACCCCGGAGCATTATCTTCGGGAAATGATCGATTCCATCATTGATCAGACCTATACCAACTGGGAGCTGTGCATTGCAGACGGCAGTCCCAGAGGACAGAGCGTGGAACGGGTATTAAAGCGCTACGCCCAGAAGGATCCCAGAGTACGCTATGCGGTACTGGGCGGAAACAGGGGCATTTCCGGCAATACCAATGCGGCTCTTGAAATGGCCTCCGGCGATTTTGTGATCCTGGCTGATCACGACGATACCCTTCCGGAGCACGCCTTTTATGAGGTGGTAAAGGCAGTCAACGAGCATCCGGACTGTGAAGTCCTTTATTCCGATGAGGATAAGCTGGATATGGACGGAAAGGCGCTGTTTGATCCGCATTTCAAGCCTGATTTTAACCCGGATCTTCTTACCAGTGTCAATTATATCTGCCATCTGTTTGTAGTAAAAAAGAGCCTTTTGGATCAGGTGGGAGGCTTTAGGCAGGAGTTTGACGGTGCTCAGGATTATGATTTTATTTTCCGGTGTACGGAAAAAGCCGCCAAAATCGTTCATATTCCAAAGGTGCTCTACCACTGGCGCTGCCATCAGGGGTCCACAGCCAGCAATCCGGAAAGTAAGATGTACGCCTTCGAGGCAGGCTCCAGAGCGGTTATGGCTCACTATGAGCGAGTGGGAATCCCGGCAGAATCCGTGGAAAAGGGTGTGGATTACGGCATTTACCACACGCATTTTAAGATTCAGGGAGAACCCCTTGTGTCTGTGATCATTCCCAATAAAGACCACAGCCAGGATCTGGATACCTGTATCCGTTCTCTGATGGAGCGTTCCACCTATCAGAATCTGGAATTTATCGTTGTGGAGAACAACAGTACCAGTCCGGAGACCTTTGCATATTATAAAAAGCTTCAGGAGGCTCATTCCAATGTTAAGGTAGTGACATGGAAGGAGGGCTTTAACTATTCAGCCATCAATAATTTCGGAGCATCCTTTGCATCCGGCGAGTATCTTCTTTTGTTAAATAATGATACAGAGCTTTTAGAGCCGGACAGCATAAAGGAGATGCTGGGCTTCTGCCAGCGTGAGGATGTGGGGATCGTGGGAGCAAGACTGCTTTATGCAGATGACACCATCCAGCATGCAGGCGTGGTAGTGGGCTTTGGCGGGATTGCGGGCCATACCTTTATCGGCCTTCACAAGGCTGAGAACAGCTACTTCCACCGTGCCATGTGTGCACAGGACTACAGCGCAGTCACTGCAGCCTGTCTGATGACAAAGAAATCCGTCTTTGAGACTGTGGGAGGCTTAAGCACAGAGCTGGCAGTCGCCTTTAATGATATTGATTACTGTATGAAAGTGCGGGCGCTGGGGAAACTGGTAGTATATGCGCCTTATGCCTGCCTTTACCACTATGAATCCAAGTCCAGGGGATTGGAGGACACGCCGGAAAAGGTGGCCCGCTTTAACCGGGAGGTTGCCATGTTCCATAAAAAATGGCCGGAGATCCTGGAGCAGGGAGATCCTTACTACAACCCCAATCTCACGCTCCGCAAGTCTAATTTTGCCCTTCGTGATCTCTTGAAGGAGAAGATCGGAGAACCCTATGATCTGTCTGTGTACGATGCCTATGGGCCGGAGGAAAAGGAAGGAAAATGAGCAATCGAATCAAGGTCACTGTGATCATACCCAATTATAACGGATTAAAATTCATGGAACCCTGCTTTAAGGCGCTGGATCTGCAGATTTACCACAAATTTCAGATCCTGGTGGTGGACAACGGCTCCACGGACGGCAGTGTGGAGTGGCTTAAGGAGCATCAGATCCCCACGATTTTTCTGGATACCAATACCGGTTTTTCCGGGGCGGTTAATGTGGGGATCAGGGCGGCAAAGACGCCCTATGTGCTTCTGTTAAACAATGATACAGAGCCGGACTGCCATTTTATCGGTGAAATGGTTAAGGCCATTGAGAGGTCGCCTAAGATTTTTTCTGTCAGCAGCAAGATGATCCAGATGTATCACAAGGATAAGATGGATGATGCAGGAGATATGTACAGCCTCCTTGGCTGGGCGTATCAGAGGGGCGTAGGACGTTCCTCCGGGGGCTACAGCCACCCCTGCAGAGTCTTTTCCGCCTGCGCCGGAGCTGCCATTTACCGCAGGGAGATCTTTGAAAAAATCGGGTATTTTGACGAGATGCATTTTGCTTATTTAGAGGACATTGACGTAGGCTACCGGGCCAGGATTGCAGGCTATGATAATGTTTACTGTCCTCACGCAGTTGTGTACCATGTGGGCAGCGGCACCAGCGGTTCCAAGTATAATTCCTTTAAGGTGCGGCTGGCGGCCCGGAATAATATTTACCTAAATTATAAAAATATGCCTTTCCTGCAGCTGCTTGTCAACGTCCTGCCCATTGGAGCAGGAATGACTGTGAAATATCTGTTTTTTAAAAAGCGCGGCTTTGGAGCGGATTATCTTGCAGGCGTGAAGGAAGGGTTGGAAACAGCAGGGAAATGTAAAAAGGTAGGATACAGACCGGAGCATTTGAAAAACTATCTGGCAATCGAATGGGAATTATTTACAGGTACTCTTCTATATTTCTACGAATTTTCCTTAAGGCAGCTGGAAAAAAGGAAGTAAAAAGGCGAATTTTATCATATTTTAAGATAAATGTTATAGAATCTTGAGTTTAAATAAGCTATAATAGGAGCACCCGGCAGAGTGCCTGAAGAAAGGGTTCTGCCGGATGAGACTGAATATCAGGTGATTTTCCATGATAAAAGATAATCAAAAGAAGCTGAACCGGATTCATGTCCTTTTGGATGTGGTTATGACGGTTCTGGCATATTTTCTTGCCTGGCTGATCATAGTCAGCGGAAAAGTGATCCCTCTGGAATACAATGTGAAAACTCTGGAACCGCCCGTTTATTTTGCGGCGCTTATATTTATCATACCGGTGTATCTGGTGTTAAATGCCTGTTTTCACCTTTATGTGCCGAAGCGGATCCAGGGACGCAGATCAGAGTTTGCCAACATCTGCAAGGCCAATGTGATCGGCCTTATGTTCTTTACGCTGATCCTGTTTGGCGGAAGAAATATCATTATCCACCTGGGATATTTCTCCACCAGGATGCTTCTTTGCTTTTTCGTTTTAAATATCCTTTTGCTGGAAGCGGAACGTATGGCGATCCGCCTTTTTCTGCGCTCTCTGCGCACCAACGGCTATAATCAGAAGCACATCCTTTTAGTGGGCTACAGCCGGGCAGCGGAAGGATTTATTGACCGGGTGGCTTTAAATCCTGAGTGGGGATATCATATCCAGGGGATCCTGGATGACGGCAGACCGTCAGGATATGCCTATAAAAATGTCAGGATCCTGGGAACCATAAACCAGCTGGAAAGCGTTCTGGCAGCAAATACGCTGGATGAAATTGCCATTACCCTGAGTATCAATGAGTATTCAAATCTGGAATCAATCGTGGCAGTCTGTGAGAAATCCGGCGTTCATACCAAATTCATTCCGGATTACAATAATATTATACCTACGATTCCCTATATGGAGGATCTTCAGGGACTGCCGGTGATCCATATCCGCCATGTGCCTCTGACGAACGTATTTAACGCTACGGTAAAGCGGATTGTGGACATTGGAGGAGCTCTTTTCGGCCTTCTTTTGTTCTCTCCGGTGATGCTCCTTACGGCAGGGCTCATAAAGCTGACCTCTCCGGGCCCCATTTTCTACAGTCAGGAGCGGATCGGCCTCCACAACAGGCCCTTTAAGATGTACAAGTTCCGTTCTATGGAGGTCCAGGATCCGGGAAAGGAAAAAACACGCTGGACTACGCCCCATGACCCAAGGGTAACGCCGGTGGGCCGCTTTATACGAAAAACCAGTATTGACGAGATGCCCCAGTTTTACAATATCCTGATCGGGGATATGAGTCTGGTAGGGCCAAGGCCGGAGCGGCCGCTGTTTGTGGAAAAGTTCAAGGAGGAGATTCCCCGCTATATGATCAAGCATCAGGTGCGGCCCGGGCTGACAGGCTGGGCTCAGGTAAACGGCTATCGGGGGGATACTTCCATTACCAAACGGATCGAACACGATCTGTATTACATCGAAAACTGGAGCCTTGGTTTTGATTTTAAGATTATGTTTTTGACAATCTTTAAAGGCTTTATCAATAAAAATGCATACTGATGCAGTGAGGATGAACATATGAATCGCGATGAATTTGAGTTCGGATTTGATCCGGAGGAAGAACAGGAAGCACGCAGGCCAAAGGCAGGGAACACAGGTCATACCTTTGTCCCTGCCTTCCGTCAGGCTGAGACAGACGGAAAGCGTCCCAGGACGAAGCACCGCTTTCCGCAGAGAGCAGGAAGAGGATTCCTATATGGATCTGGACAGTGATTTTGACGAAGAAGAGGAAATAGAGTTTGGGGCGGGAAGCCACAGGGAGAGTACCGGCCGGAGAACCGTTCCAGAGCGCGAAAAAAGCACAGGGTACAGAGCGGGACGAAGTACGGATAAAGTCCGCAGCAGACGGGCAGGCGGCAGAGGCAGCGGCGGGCCAAAGCGGTTTTTTGGCGGACTTACCCTCAGGGGGCTTATCCTTCTGATCGCAGCTCAGATTACGGCTTTTGCAGTTATTGGCTGTGTCTGGTGGGGAAAGCGGATGTGGTCCAATATGCAGACGGATACGGAGTTTAATCAGGCAGATATGACAAATCCCTATATTTCTGTGGAAAAAGAGGAGCAGATGAAGGGGTACTGGACTGTGGCTCTTTTCGGCGTGGACAGCCGGAACAACTCTGTAGGCAAGGGGAATATGTCTGATGTTATCATACTCTGTACAGTCAATCAGGAGACGGGCGCCATCAAGCTGGTGAGCGTATTCAGAGATACCTATCTGAACATAGACGAGAAAAATTCCTATAATAAGATCAATTTAGCTTATTCCAGAGGCGGCCCAAAGCAGGCGGTAGAGGCCTTGAACCGGAATCTGGATTTACAGATTGATGATTATGCGACTTTTAACTGGAAGGCTGTGGCAGATTCCATCAACATTCTGGGCGGTGTGGATGTAGAGCTGAGCAAGGCAGAGTTTTACTATATCAATTCTTATATTACAGAAACGGTAGAATCCACCGGAGTCGGTTCCCATCATTTAAAGAAGGCCGGCCCGAACCATCTGGACGGTGTTCAGGCGGTAGCGTATGCCAGACTGCGCAAGATGGATACGGATTATGCCCGTACAGAGCGCCAGAGAAAGGTGATCGAGCTCAGTTTTGATAAGCTGAAGAAAGCGGACTTTGCAGTTGTAAATAATGTAATGGAAG
>ENA-OPYY01000558-OPYY01000558.1-human-gut-metagenome-genome-assembly--contig:-NODE-558-length-11560-cov-0.866177_pt1 | contig 11560 bp, 12 predicted proteins | sample MGYA00242472_ERZ504481 | MGnify/ENA primary metagenome ERZ504481 (study PRJEB26092, sample SAMD00036265) | human gut metagenome | host: Homo sapiens | study: EMG produced TPA metagenomics assembly of...
AACCGTCTTGCCGGAACCAAAAGGTCCGGGAACAGCCGCAACACCGCCCTTTGCAATTGGGAACAGACAGTCGATAACACGCTGTCCTGTTACAAGAGGCATATCAGGGGACAGCTTTCTCTGATAGGGACGGCCCTTACGTACAGGCCACTTCTGCATCAGTGAAACAGGATGCTCCTGTCCCTTCTCGTCTGTCACAACAGCCACTGTATCGGTAACCGTATACTCTCCGCCGCTGATATAGGTAAGGGTGCCGCTAACGCCAACAGGAATCATGATCTTCTGCTGTACCACATCGGTCTCCTGAACCGTACCGATGATGTCGCCGCCGCCTACCTTGTCGCCCGCATTTGCAGCGGGTACGAAGGTCCACTTCTTCTCACGCTTCAGGGAGGGAACCTCCACGCCGCGGTTTAACAGGTTTCCGCCTGTTTTCTCCATAATGGCATCCAGGGGACGCTGGATACCGTCGTATATACTTCCAATCAGGCCAGGCCCCAGCTCCACGCTCATGGGTACGCCTGTGGATTCCACCGGCTCCCCGGGTCCCAGTCCGGATGTCTCCTCGTATACCTGGACGGAAGCCTTATCGCCATGAATCTCTATAATTTCGCCAATCAGACGCTGTTCGCTGACTCGAACCACGTCGAACATGTTCGCGTCGCGCATGCCTTCTGCGATGACCAGCGGACCGGCTACTTTTTTAATTACGCCTTTGCTCATCTTTTACCTCCATTGTTATTGCCCATTAAATATAATATCCGAGCCAACTGCCTGCTCCACTGACTTCTTAACTGCCAGAATACCTTTTCCCGTATTGCCTGATATGCCGGGAATCAGTATAATGGCCGGAAGGCCAGCCTCACGGTAGCGGTTGATCTCCGGTTCAATCTGGGCGGCCAGGGCCTCTGTAATGTAAATTACTGCATAGCCGCTTTCTGCCAGATCCTTAACCTTCTTTCCTGCCTCCGCCGGGTCTGTCAAAGGAAATGGTTCCAGACCCAGGCTGGCGAAACCGTAGATACTGTCCCGGTCGCCCATAACTGCAATCTTATACATACATCTCCCTTATCCTTTCCCGGATGGACTCCTCGGGAAGATGGTTTAATTTCCCGGAAAGCACAATCCGAACTGATTTAATCTCGTTCTCCCGTGCCAGAATATAAGCTGCCAGCGGACCCAGACCAAAGGCGCTGTACTGCTGGGGCTTAATCTTACGAATCAGCAGATTGTCGCACCACCGCTCAAAAGCTGAAGGTGAACGCCGCAATTCTTCCACTGCATCTGCATAGGCCGTGGTTTCCAGGTATGAACCGATGGAATCCACGCCTTCTATGGCTGCCTGAGCCAGACGGGCAACGTTGATGCTGCCGCATGGTGCCAGCGCCTGTTCCAGGAATGCCCTGTCCTTGCCGGTACGGGATGCCCGCACCGCCGTCTTTATATCTGCCGCCGCAACGGTCAGCTCCGCATAGAGTTCCAGGAACTCATTGCCGGAGGATTTGCCGGCTGCGCAGATTGCATCCAGGGCTGCTTTGTCGATTATGATATCGCAGAGCTGTCCGTCCTGGGTGTGAAGGAGAGCCTTGTAGGCTTCCTCCGCAGGTGTTCTCATGGCCGCTGGAAGATTCTGGAATTCCCTGGTCTGAACTGCTTCACGTATGAGCTTCACATCCACAGTCCCCTGCTCCATAAAGATGCCCGGGTATTCATCACCCATGCGGACCTCCTTGATGGCTGCCTCAGATTGTGGTAGTCGTTGGCGTACAGGAACACGTCGAATACCGACATATCCTCCACCAGCTCGTTAATCAGCTCCCAGGTCTTCCTCTTCTCAATGGCCAGGATGTCAGCGGCATTTGTCATGCCGTCCTCTCCCCAGCCCTTCTCCATAAGAAGCTGGATACACTCGTCATAGTCTTTTGCAGCCGTCAGCTGCTCTAAAAATGCACCGGATAGCAGGGACAATTCTTTGGAACGGATGCGGGCTACTGCATAAACATACTGTTTGTCTGCCATTTAATTAGTTCCTCCCTACGTTCATGAAAACAGAATCTCCTGCACTTTATCCTGCAATACCTCATGTGCTGCGTCAAAGAGAGCGTCAATGGAACAGTTCTCCTCAATTCCTCCATAAGTAAGCACAAAACCGCCGTCTATATCCCGGGTGTCTCCGGATATGCGCAGCACTGCCCCCTTGTCCTTAAGAGCAGCATTTAACCTGTCCTCAAAGCCTTCGGGCAGGCGTTCCAAGTCCTTCTTTGAGAACAGGAGCTCGCCTTCGCCGGTCTGTGCGGATTTAACTGCAAGTTTCAGAATCATATCAAAGTAGGCACCGGTCTCAAGCCCTTTGAGTTCGGCCTTGGCCATCCCAATGGTTGCGCCGATGAGTCTCTGCTTTTCAGCCAGAACAGCACCCCTCTTCTTAAGTTCGGCTGCCGTGCGTCCTCTCTCCAGAATGTTGGCTACCGCCTGTTTGGAGCGCCTCTCAATATCAACGCACTCCCTCTCTGCATCCGCACGGGCCTGTGCCAGAATCTCATCTGCCTTGGAACGGGCTTCCGCCCTGGTGCGTTCCGCTGCTTTCTGGGACTCTTCTTTAATCTGGCTGATGATCTTATCTAATCCCGCCATGCCATGTTCTCCTTTCCTTAAGTCTCCTATTTGGTATGCTGATTAAATGTTAAGTCCTGCAATACCAAAGATGGAAAGGATGGAGATCAGCAGTGCCAGGATGGCGTAAGTCTCAACCATGGCCGGGAAAATCATAGCTTTACCAAACTGCTCAGGTCTCTTGGCAACCAGGCCGATACTTGCTGCTGCTGCCTTGCCCTGTGATGCGCCGGAAATCCAGCCAACAATACCCATAGGAAGGCATGCTGCCAGATATAAAGCGCCCTTTACCAAAGAAAGGTCAGCGCTTCCGCCCATAATACCAATCTGTGTCAGTGTGATGAATGCAATCAGCAGACCGTAGATACCCTGTGTACCGGGAAGCAGCTGTAAAACCAGAACCTTACTGAACTTGTTAGGATCCTCTGTAACAACTCCGGCCGCAGCCTGACCTGCAATACCTACTCCAATAGCAGAACCTACTCCTGCAAAAAGTGCTGCGATTGCAGCTCCTAATAATGCTAAAGCAACTCCCATATTTCCCATAACTAAATGTCCTCCTTGACTTTATAATATTTGGTGTGAACGGCAAAGGGCTCAAATTTCCTTCCGCCGCCTTCATAAAACTTTCCAAAAAAACTCTACATACTGCAGACGGTTAGTATGGACATATGCGCCCAGGGCATTGATTGCCAGGTTCAGGCTGTGTCCGATTAAGAATACCAGTATGAATATGATTGCTCCGGGAATGGAACCTCCCATCATACTTCCCATCTTGTTAAATACCGTGGATATAACGCTGGTAGCCAGACCCAGGGCCAGAAGTCTGGAATAGGACAGGATGTCGCTCAGGTATGAGCTGACTCCGTATGCCCCGTAAAGACCCTTAAGTATCCTCTTAACCCAGTTTTTGGACTCCCGTCCGCTGGTAAGTACAATACCCACAAAACCAATGGCTGCCGCATAAGCTGCCACGGTGCCAGCAACTGCCGGAAGCGTAAAGGTAAGACCCAGCATCTCGGTAAACATGGACATGGTCAGCAGGTATACAATACCGCCGCCAACCAGCATATACCAGAATATGGCGTCATAAATACCGTCAGCCAGGCTGCCGTTCTTCACACAGGAGTAGAATTTGATTCCAAGTCCAATGAAAAGGTGAAGAATACCAAGTCCGAACGCAAATACCAGAAGCTTCATAGGAAGGCTTACCGGTTCAAACCAGAGAGGAGCAAGCCTGATATCCGGCCGGTTGAAGAATGTGGTCGCGATAACATTAACCGCATCTCCGAAAAAGCTGCCGAACATAAAGCCCCAGAATGTTGTGGAGATACCACAGTACATGAACATCTTCATGAACTTCTTCATTCCGGCTCCATGTTCTTGAATTTGGTAAGGCAGTACGCAGTACCTGCCACCATGATAAGACCGTAAGCCGCGTCCGAGAGCATGAGCCCGAACTGTACATAGTAGAACAATGCCACTATCATGGACGGGTCAATCTCGCCCTTGGAAGGAACGCTGTAGCTCTCAATAACGCCCTCCACCGGTTCTGCGAACTTATTGTTGTGGAGCAGGATGGGCACATCCTCCTCGTCGCCCGGTTCTGTGTACTCTACAACCACCTCATACTTTTCCTGAAGCAGCTTTTCAAGCTTTGGAGCCGCGTTCTCAGGTACGTATCCGGTTATAAAGAATACGCGTCTTGACTGGGCCAGGCCGTTTAACACACCGTATTTCTCAGCACGCATGGTATAGTAATCCATAACGAACTTTATGAGTTCCCGGTCCGGAGCCATCTCCGCCACAGCCTTTTCCGCTTTCTCAATCTCCGCCTTTTCCTTTGCAAGCTCTTCTTCCAGCTGCTGCTGGCGTTTTGCAGGCACTGCTGAGCTCAGGGGCGGTTTTACAAAATTCATTTTCTTCAGAGCGTCCTCCACTGCTTCCGCATCCGTTTTCGCGCAGACAATGAAAAGACAGGTCTGCTCCTTGGACGCACTTACAATGGTCACGTCAATTGTCTCTGCCTGAGGTGCCAGCTCCCCAAGCTGCTCTGTTACCTGTTCCAGGGTAATTTCATCCTGGATGGAACCGATAAATGCCGCAGTTTTCTTAGTTCCCTTAAAATCAAGGGGCAGGTCAAAGGATCTCCATGGCACCAGTGCTTCCATCTGCTGTTCCAGCTTTGGAACCGCCGCACTGTGCTCGCCTATCTGCTTGGCAAGTTCCTGTAAGCGGTAGGCTTTTTTCATGACCTCGTCGTGTTTGCCTGCATTGGCCTCATATTCGTCCAGGGAAAGCACTTCCCTGCCTCGAACGAGGACAGCATGCCCTTCTCCTCAGGCGCGTACCTGTCCAGAATATTAATGGCCTGCTCTGCTATATTGGCATTTCGTTCAAATACGGTTTTGGAAGACGTCACGTCCATTCTGCCCAACATGTCATCTTCCTGCAGCACATTGCTGATTTCAAGTACCCCTTGGCGCTGCAGAAGCTCAAGGGTGCCCTTGCGATCCTTTTTCAGACCGCATATCAGCACTTTTTTCATAGGCACTACTGCCAACCTTAAGCGCCTCCCTTCCTATAGCAGTTCTGATAAGATAACTTCAACTGCCTTTTGTTGTTTCTCAGCTACAGCCTTCTGCAATGCTTCCAAATCCTTGCCTTCCTCGGCACCGGCCGCCTGCATCATCTGCTCGCTCTGAGCCTTGGCATCCTCCTCGGCCCCCATGGCGCCTTCTCTGGCAGATTTCGTCATCTCTGCCTTCATCTGCGCCGCCTGAGCCTTTGCCTCTGCCACAATTGCCTCCGCCTCTTTTACTGCTTCCTTCTCGGCTGCTTCCGCGGCCGTTTCTGCCTGACGGATTGCGTCAATCGTCTCCTGGGCCAATCCAAATCCCCCTTTCTGTACCGGAATCCCGTTAGCTATCCTGCCGGAATATATGGTTAGTTTGCGCAGATATGCCTCCGGGAATACGATGGACCATACGTTTGTGTTGCAAAATGACAACTTATCCAGTATTTGTCCATAGCTTTCCTATTATTTTTGTACAATATGAATAGATTATAACCCATGCATAAAAATTTATCAATCCACTTTCTCAATATTTCATGAAAAAATTTTAGACTTTCTAAATATTTTTGTACAGCATACAAAAAACTTCTATCCATATTTTAATAATTGCCCCCTTAAACATCACTTCCGGCGGGACCTATTTGTTACATTAATAACAAATTTTTTTATTAAAATAGGCTGCAGTCCCAACGCCTTCCATCTGCGTCATAAGCTACAGCCTATTTAATAACATCATATCATTTTATCCTGTTATTTGAAACAGTAATTTTTTAACATCTTTTTAACGCACCCGGACTAATCCGCAATAATCATCCGTTTCTTTCCGCCGCCGTTCATCAGGCTGTAGTATGCAGGAAGCATAAGCAGCGACAGAATGGTGGATGCGGTCAGGCCGCCGATATTAACAAGGGCAAGACCCTGTGTGGTGGAACCGCTGTCGCCCAGAGCAAGGGCCATGGGCACCATGGACACAACCGTGGTCAGGGTGGTCATCAGAATAGGTCTCAGACGGGTAGCGCCCGCTTCCACCAGAGCAGTATTTAAATCCATCTCCCTGCGGTACTGGTTTACCGTATCCACATACAGAATACCGTTATTAACAACCGTACCAACCAGCATCAGGAATCCCAGCAGGGATGTCATGCTGATGGCGCTGTCTGCCAGCCACAAAAGACCAAAGGCACCTATGAGGCGAACGGATGGTGGTCATTACCATGATTGAGAACTTGGGCGACTCGAACTGGGCCGCCATGACCACGAATACCAGGAAGATAGCCAGGGCAATGGCCTGGAACAGAGCCGTAAACTCCTCTGTCATGGATTCATCCATCTGGTTCTGGGCAATGGTTACATTTGCATTATCACTTACAGCCGGCTGCACCACCTCGCTTAAAAGCAGGGCCTTTGTGTTTTTATCCGAATTCTCGGTATAGATACCGCTAATAGTGGCGCGGTACTGCTTATCCTGCCTGGTGATGGATGCCGGGCTGTCTGCAAAGTGAATGTCAGCCACATCTGTCAGCGCCACGGAGCTGCCCTTGGGCGTCTGAAGGGTAATTGTCTCAATCTGATCCAGGGTCTTATAGCGCTCCTTAGGATACTCTACCTTTACATCAATATCATTTCCGTCAATATTAAGGGAGGTGGGAGTGGTGCCGCTGAGCATGTTGTTCAGGGTACCGCCAATCTGGGCCGGCGTCAGTCCTGCCGCCCTTGCCTTGATGGGATTCACCGTCACCTTGACAACTGAGGCCGCGTTCTCCAGGTCGGAATGGACCTTGGTCAGCTCCGGACGTTTGCTTAAGTTTTCTGCCAGCTGGTCGCTGACCGCCTTCAGGTCATCGTAATTTGTACTCTGAAGGTCCACGGAGTATTCATCATCCGAACCCATCATGGCGCTGACCTGTGAGTAGGCTTCCACTGTTATATTGGTATCGGAGATTCCGCCCAGCTGCTGCTTCCAGAGGCGGACCACCTCATCTGTCTCCATCTTTCTGTCCTTCTTAAGGTAAACAGTGATGTTGGGATCCGAGCTCATGCTCAGTCCTGAACTTCCGGCCAGAGTAATGTAGGATTCCACATCCCCCTGCTGGGAGATAATATCCTCTATCTGCTTCATGATATGGTCCACTTTATCAATGGTCATACCCGGCTTTACTTCCGCGGTAATGGATATCTGGCCCTGGTCATCCTCAGCCATCATCTCCACACGCAGGAACTTGGCTATGAAGAAGGAGAACAGAAGGAGCGCTACAGATGCCAGCATGACAAGTCCCCTCTTGTTCAGAAGCTTTGTCATGATTCCCCTGTAGGCTTCCTGCATCTTTTCAACAGGTCTGGACAGGGGAGCTGTCTTTTTCTCCACCGGCTTGTAAATCATATAGCACAGAGGCACCACCGTGATAGCCGATATAAGGGATGCCGTCATACAGAACACAATGGTAAAGCCCAGAGGCCGGAACATCTGCCCCGTCATACCACCCAGCATGGCCAGCGGAAGGAATACCACACAGGTGGTCAGCGTGGAACCGATAACTGACTGGTACACCACGCCGGTACCGTTTAGGGCCGCCTTGGAAAATTCCCGGAACCCTGTGTCATCCGTGGCCCTGAAACAGCTCTCAAGCACAACAGTGGAGTTATCCACCATCATACCGACGCCCAGCACCAGGGCGCTCAGGGTAATAACATTAAGGCTGAAGCCCATGAGCTGCATCAGTATGAGAGACGACAGGATGGATACGGGTATGGAGCTGCCTACAATCATAGACGCCTTCAGGTCCCCGAAGAACAGCCAAATGATGACCATGGAAATGATAATGGCCAGTACCATTGTCTCGATAACAGAGCTCAGGGACGACATGATGGAATCCTTGTCATCATCTACTATGGTAATCTGCAGGCTTGGATCCTTGGCGGTAAGCTCATTCACCACCCGCTTTACATCTTTTGAGACATTCAGAGTGGCGGCGTCCTGCTGCTTGCTGACAGTCAGGGCCACGATATCCTCGGGAAGTCCGTTCTCAGCCTTATAACGCGCAATACTTTCCACATCATCCGCGCCCATATATACCTTGGCCACATCGCTCAGGTATACGGTCTGGCCACCGGATACGGTCAGCGGAATATCATTGAGACTGTCCATGGTCTCAAAGGGCTGCTCGGTTGACACAGACAGCTTCTGGTCACCCACCTGCGTATCTCCTGCCGGATATGTGATATCCGATCCCGCAATATCGCTGGCAATAGAGCTCATGGATACGCCGTACTGTTTCAGCTTCTCCGGCATCAGCTCCACCTTGATGTATTTCTGGAGTCCGCCGGTGATGGAAACCTCGGCTGCTGTTGACAGCTTCTCAAATTCAGGGACAATCTCATTGTTTACATAATTGTACAGATCGTCGTCCTCACCATGGCTGACCGCCATGATTACATTTGGCTTCAGGCTGGTATTCAGCTCCAGCATGATGGGGTCATCCGCATCCTCAGGAAGCTCTACCTTAGCCAGGTCCATCTGTTTCTTTAAATCATCATACGCATCGTTCATATCCGTGCCGTACTTATATTTCAGCATGACGATGGACATGTTCTCCTTTGACTGGGAGGATATGGTATCCAGACCGCTCAGGGTACTGGCCCTGTCCTCAATCGGTTTGGTGACCAGCTCGCTGACATCGTCAGGGCTGGCGCCGGAGTAAACGGTCATTACAATCATCATGGACATGTTCATATCCGGCATCAGCTCCAGCGGTGATTTCATCACCGAGGATAAGCCGAACACAATCAGACACAGGATTGCGAGAACCGTACTGACCGGCCTTCTTAAGACAAGTTTTGTTAAGCCCATTTTCCTGCCTCCTTCTATTGTGCCTGACTCTGGTCTGCGGCCGGACTTTCAGCTTTGTCTGTCTGATCGGTTTCCTGGATGACCTGCATCTTTATCTGGGCATCGGTTTCCGTTCCATTCATCTCAATGTTGCCGGCACCTCGGTCTCCAGTGTCACCTTGGTCCCCTCCTTTAATTCGGAGGTCCAGGTGGTGAGGATCTGGTCATCCAGGGTGATTCCTGAAAGCACCGCGATATTCTCACTGTCATAGATACCCACTTCCACGGGTACCTCATGGATGATGCCGTTGTCATATGTATATACGTAGGCATCGCCTGATTTATAATATACACAGTTATTTGGAATCAGAATGGCATTCCTGGCAGATGCAGAAGGCACCCGCAGCTCCACACTGGTTCCGGCCGCCATGGTCTCATTGTCATCCACAGACGCCTTTATCTTGAACAGGCCCACGGATGCCTCAGCCATGTTGCTGACTTCAATGACATTGCCGCCGTATTCGGTTCCTTCCTTGATGACCGTAATGGGATCACCCGGGTTCAGGTGGTTCTTTACCTTCTCAGTCACATAGAAAGTCACATTATTGCCGCTGTCTCCCGCGATAACGCAGAGCTGGTTGGAGTTTCCGACTGTATCATGAACCTCCACGTTGAGCTGCTCCACCCGTCCGCTTATAGGGGATGTTACATGGCTGAATTCCATCTGGTTTTCATATGCAATCTTGGCGGACTCATACTGAAGTCTCTTGGCCTCAGCAGCGGTCTGATATCCCTCAAACTCTTTATCAGATACAAAACCTGAGGCATGGAGCGGAGCCATACGGGCCAGGGTAGACTGTGCGTCATCCCATGCCACCTTTGCCGCGTCCATGGAGTTTTTGGATGTGTCCACCTGCTTTGTATCAATCTCCAGCAGCACCTGTCCGGCTGCAACCACATCCCCGGCCTTCACGTTGACAGCTGTCACGTCGCTCCTGCCTTGGGATATATGTATACAATGTCGGCCGGCTCAATGGTGCCTACCAGGTCTGTGTCAGTAATATGTCGCCCATATGCGGCGTCTGCACCGTTACCACCGGATCCGGGGTAGGGACAACAGGCTCTTCCTTCTTGAAAACTCGGGCAATCACAATGACTGCTATAATTACAATCACGATTCCCCAGATAATGCGCGTCCTTGCCTTTTTCATCTTCTCCTCTTTCCTTTCATGTCCTTTTTAGTATGAGAATCTGTCATAGCACCGGCGCTGTCCAGTGATGGAATACAGCACCAGAAAAAAACAAGGGAAATGAGCTGCTTTGGTCCACAGCCCTTCCCCAAATTACGGCTTCCTTCTTTTTTACCAACCATCTTGTATTTTAGACAGTTGCCCCCCTTTTTGTCTAACACCAAAATGCGGATAATTAACAACACATTGTTGTTAATTATAATTATTTTTCAAAATTTAATAAAACTTCAAGTCTTTTCTCATTTTCTTTACGCCATACAATGATGACGCTGGCATAGGCCTGGTTCCTGGAGTTGGGCATAGGGTGCATAACCAGGCGTTCCCCGTAGTTGTGATAAAATTCTTTAAAGCCGATATGAATCCCTTCATTGGCAATAATTGCCAGCTCCAGGCTGTTGACATTTTCATAATACCGGGCCTTCTGAAGGACGTGCTCCTGCTTGGCAATCAGTTCAAACAGCCGCAGCTCGGCGCCGGCAAAAAAGTTCTTGAAGAGACAGAGCATGGTCTCTCCCTTAAAATCCTCCATGACCACATCTTCCTTCTGTGCCAGGGGATTTTTCTTGGACATGACATAGTATAAGGGCAGCTTTTTTATAACCATCAGGCCGCACTTCTCTTTAAGCTGCTCGTAGGAAGGAGTAAAACTTACCGTCATCATCAAATCCGGGTTTCCGTTGGTTATATCTTTTATATTGGTGAATTCATTGATTTCAAATTCCACCTCCGGGTCAAAGGCCATATAATCAGCCAGTATGTTGCCCGCCATCTCTATGATACCGCTTATGCCCACCACGGACAGATTAATCCTGCGTTTGGCTCTCTCCCCCTCCTCCCTGGCCATATCCACGGAGTCATATATTTCCTTGGGGATATCCTTCCAGCGCCACAGAAGAAGCTCACCGCTGCGGGTCAGCCTCACATCCCTGGTGGTCCTGTCAAAAAGCCGCAGCTCCAGTTCCTTTTCCAGAGATGCTATCTGGCGGCTCAACCCCTGCTGGGATATATACAGATGGTTGGCTGCCTCCGTAAAATTAAGGGTCCTGGCTGCTTCCAGGAAACATTCTATCTGATGGATGGTCATGGATATACTCCTTTTGTGTGCGTTCCAGTATTGTTATAAGCTGTCCGGCGTATCCTGTTTTGCTGCATCCTGTTCTGGTGTATCCTGTTTTGCTCCGCCCAGATTCAGAACCGCGGACGGATCCAGGGCGTCTCTCAGGGCATCGCCCACAAAATTGATGGCAACCACCAGGACCACTATCAGGAGTCCGGGCGGAATCCAGAGCCAGGGCT
>ENA-OPYY01000560-OPYY01000560.1-human-gut-metagenome-genome-assembly--contig:-NODE-560-length-11507-cov-1.201230_pt1 | contig 11507 bp, 13 predicted proteins | sample MGYA00242472_ERZ504481 | MGnify/ENA primary metagenome ERZ504481 (study PRJEB26092, sample SAMD00036265) | human gut metagenome | host: Homo sapiens | study: EMG produced TPA metagenomics assembly of...
AGTGGGAAGAAAAACGGCAAATGTTATTCGAGGAAACATTTTCATGAGCCAGTGTAGTCGGTTGATACCCATGTGAAGCGAATTTCCAAACGTCTGGGATTTACCAAGGAGGAAGACCCTGAAAAGATAGAACAGGATTTAATGAAGGTGCTTCCAAAGGAGCATTGGATACTTTATAATATTCAGATTATTACTTTTGGAAGGCAGATTTGTTTTGCACGTTCACCGAAATGTGAGGAGTGCTTTTTGACAGAATATTGTAAGGAATATAAGGAAAAACAAAAGAAAAGCAGGAAGAAATTATGATGGAATACGTTGCGCTGGACTTAGAAACCACAGGCTTAGAGCCTTCTAAGGACAGAATTATAGAAATCGGCGCTGTAAAGGTGCGGAATAAAGAGGTTGTAGGTGAATACGGAACGCTGATAAATCCCCAGATGGAAATTCCTGACAGGATTACAGAGCTTACGGGGATTTCCAACGATATGGTACAGGGAAAACCTCTTATTGCACAGGCGTTAGGGGAATTGTTGGATTTTTGCGAAGAATTACCTCTTTTGGGGCACAATCTGATGTTTGATTACAGTTTCGTAAAGCATCAGGCAGTGAATGCGGGAATGGTATTTGAGAAAAAGGGAATGGACACCTTGAAGCTGGCAAGAGCGCTTCTGCCTGAGCTTCCAAGCAGGAGTCTGCAAAATCTCCGCATGCACTATGAAATTCCTCAAAAGGATGCGCACAGGGCATTGGAGGATGCCAGAACCACGTATCTTTTATATGAGAGATTACGGGAAGAATTTGAAGAGAAGCAGCCAAAGCTTTTTGTACCAAATGCACTTATCTATAAAGTAAAGAAGCAAGGTCCTGTAACAGCGGCGCAAAAACGCTACTTGCAGGATTTAATAAAATATCATAGAATAGAGCTGAATGTGGAAATTGACAGTCTTACAAAAAACGAGGCATCTCGAGAAATTGATAAGATATTGAGTACCTACGGGAAAATAGTGAGGTAAAGAGATATGATGAATATGAAAAAATCAAAAAGGAACAGAATATTTGCTGCGATACTGGCAGGACTGATTATTTTGGCAATGGTAATTCCTATGGCAATGTATGCTTTTGGATGATACAGTTGATATATACAGCAATGGAGGTCAGAACATGAAGATAGGAAAATTGCCGGAGCCTGTGCTAATTCGCTCTGTTTTAAAGCAGGTAGGGCATCGCAGAAATGAGGTTTTAGTAGGACCTGCCGTGGGACAGGATTGTGCGGTAATGGAGCTTGAAGAAGGGGAAGTTTTTGTACTGTCCTGTGACCCGATTACAGGGACAACGAAGGATATCGGAGGACATAGTGTTCACATTACAGCCAATGATTTAGCAGCTTCCGGTGCAGAGCCTGTGGGAATTATGCTGACAATGCTTTTAACACCTGACACAGAGGAAGCACAGCTAAAGGAGATAATGCAGGATGTGGAAAAGACCTGTAAAGAGCTGAATATGGAGGTCTTGGGCGGACACACAGAGGTTACGGATGTGGTAAAGCAGACGTTGATTTCTCTTACAGGTGTAGGAAAAATGAAAAAAGAAAATGTGCTTACCACAGCTTCAGTAAAGCCCGGAGATGATATTGTGGTGACAAAATGGATTGGTCTGGAAGGGACTTCTATTGCGGCAAAGGAAAAAGAAAGCTTGCTTTTGGAGCATTTTGCGCCGCCTTTTGTGGAGACTGCAAAAAATTCGACCAATATCTTTCCGTTATTCCGGAGGCAAAAATTGCCGCAGAGTGGGGCGTATCTGCTATGCACGATATTACCGAGGGCGGTGTATTTGGCGCTCTGTGGGAAATGGGAAGCGGTTCCGGTGTGGGTCTTGACATTGATTTAAAAGAAATTCCTATTCGTCAGGAAACCGTAGAGGTCTGTGAAGTGCTAGGATTAAATCCTTATATTTTAATGTCCAGCGGTTCTATGATGATTGCCGCAAAAGACGGATACGGACTTGTAAGAAAGCTAAAACAGGCTGGTATTGAGGCTGCCGTAGTAGGTAAAGCGACAGACGGAAACGACAGAATTTAAGAAACGGTGAAGATACCCGTTATTTAGATAAACCGCAGAGTGATGAATTGTATAAAATCTATCAGTAGGTGGAAAATATTCGGAGGAAAGAAAAGTGGCAAAATTAAATATTGTATTATTTGAGCCTGAAATTCCGGCAAATACAGGGAATATAGGAAGAACCTGCGTTGCAACAGGAACAAGACTGCATCTTATTGAGCCCTTGGGATTTCAGCTAAATGAAAAAGCATTAAAAAGAGCAAGGAATGGATACTGGAAGGACTTAGATGTAACAACGTATATCAATTATCAGGATTTTCTGGACAGAAATCCCGGCGCAAAGGTTTACATGGCAACTACAAAGGCACCGAAGACTTATGTAGATGTAGAATATGAAGAAGACTGCTATATTATGTTCGGAAAGGAAAGCGCAGGCATTCCGGAAGAAATTTTGCTGGAAAATCAGGAAACAGCTATCCGAATTCCCATGATTGGGGATATTCGCTCTTTGAATTTGAGTAATTCTGTTGCCATTGTGCTGTATGAGGCGCTTCGTCAGAATAACTTTGACCACATGAGGTTAGAGGGGCATCTGACAAAATATGAATGGAAGTAAATGATACACGGATGAATTCTGGAAAAGTGTTTTCAGAAAGGAGTGTGAAGAATGTCAGGATTATTAAAATTACCCATAGGAATTGAAAATTTTGAAAAAATACGCAGTGAAGGGTTTTACTATGCAGATAAAACAAAATTGATTGAACAATTACTTGGGCAATGGGGAGAAGTAAATTTATTTACCCGACCTCGACGCTTTGGAAAATCATTGAGCATGAGTATGCTTCGCTGTTTTTTTGAAATCGGAACAAATCAGACGTTGTTTGATGGGCTTTATATTGCGAAGAATAAAGAGTTATGTGAGCAATATATGGGAAAATTTCCTGTGATTTCTATTAGCCTTAAAAGTGTGAATGCAGAAAATTTTGATAAAGCAAAAGCACAGCTTGTTAAAATTATTAATCGAGAAGCAAGGCGCTTGAGGTCCTTTTTGAGAATAGAATATCTTGAAAAAGAGTATCAAGAGATTTTTTCTGAACTCCTTAACAGAAAAATGGAAGAAGATACTTTAACAAACAGTTTACAGGAGTTTACAGAACTACTGGAGACTTATTATGGTGAAAAGGTCATTGTTCTGATTGACGAGTATGATGTACCTTTGGCAAAGGCAAATGAAAATGGCTATTATGATAGGATGGTACTTCTTATTAGAAATATGCTTGAAAATGTGCTGAAAACTAATGACAGTTTGAAGTTTGCAGTTTTGACGGGATGTCTGCGTATAGCAAAAGAGAGTATTTTTACAGGATTGAATAATTTTAAAGTATATTCTATAACAGATGTTGATTTCGATGAATATTTTGGTTTTACAGATGAAGAGGTAAGAGAAATTCTGCATTATTACAATCAGGATACGCATTATGAAATTGTCAAACAGTGGTATGATGGATATCGTTTTGGGGACTTAGATGTATATTGTCCATGGGATGTTATTAACTATTGCAGCAGTCATCTTAATAATCCAACTTTACCTCCGGAAAATTATTGGATAAATACCAGCGGGAATGATGTTTTAAATCATTTTATCAATAATGTGGGAAATGAGAAAAGTGTGACTAGGTTAGAACTGGAGCAGTTGGTGAATGGAGGAACTGTACAAAAAGAAATAAAGCAAAATTTAACATATAAAGAGTTATATTCTTCTATGGAGAACCTTTGGAGCGCATTGTTTATGACAGGATATCTTACACAGAGAGGAAAAGCAGACGGAAATCGATATAATTTGGCTATTCCTAATCGAGAAATTCGCAATATTATTACAGAGCATATTCTTATACTGTTTAAAGAGAATGTGGAAAAGGATGGAAACATGCTAAACGATTTCTGCAATGCACTTCTGTACGGAGAAGCGGAAAAAGTGGAAAAGATATTTACAGAATATATGCGAAAGACAGTCAGTGTAAGAGATACGTTTGTTCAAAAACCTACGAAAGAGAATTTTTATCATGGTATTCTTTTGGGGATTTTGGGCTTTAAAGAGGGATGGTCTGTGGTATCAAACAGGGAGTCGGGAGATGGCTTCAGCGATATACAAATTTTTATTGATGATGCAGATGTGGGTATTGTACTTGAGGTAAAATATGCAGAGATAGGGCAAGAAGAGAAAGAGTGTCGTAAAGCGTTGAAGCAGATTGTGGATAAAAGATATACAGAAGCTTTGCACCAGTATGGAGTTCATAAAATTTTAAAATATGGGATTGCATGTAACGTGAAAAATTGCAGAGTGATGATGGAAGTATCTGTATAAAGTATAAAAGGGGCTGTTTTTATTACAGCCTCTTTTTCATACTTTATACTCTCTTTAATTTTCACTGACACTTTTTTTGCAGAGTAAAGATAAACTCTGTTCCCACACCTTCCGTACTGATTACATTGATATTCTGTTTATGTGAGTTGATAATTTCTTTGACAATGGCAAGTCCCAGCCCTGTGCCTTTTCTGTCTTTTCCCCTTGAGGAATCAATTTTGTAAAATCGGTCCCAAATTTTTGTAAGACTTTCTTTAGGAATTCCACATCCCGTATCTTTTACAGAAATAAAAACGGTTTCATGCTTTAAAGTAGACTCTATTTTAATAATGGAGTCAGGAGAACTGAATTTAATAGCATTATCAATAAGGTTGTATAAAACCTGCTGAATTTGTCCCATATCAGCATGAACGAACAGTGTTTGCCCCGTAAGAAAGAGCTCAATGGAAATACGTTTGTCACGACAAATTCCTTCAAAGGCTTCTGCGGTAGTTTTGATTGTGCGGTTAATATCAAAATCAGAATAATCTAATTGACGGCCTTTTTCATCCAGGTTATTTAATGTAAGCATACTTTGTGTGAGTTTATAAAGTCTGTCTGTTTCATATACGACAATTTTTAAATATTTTTCCTGCATTTCAGGAGGAATTGTTCCATCTAAAATTGCTTCTGTGTAACCTTTTATAGAAGTAAGAGGAGAACGAAAGTCATGAGATACATTGGAGATGAATTTTCGTTGGTAATTTCCTGTCATATCCAATTCATCAGACATATAATTTAAAGTCATTGCCAAATATCCTAGCTCATCTTCTTTATCTAAAGGAATATTGTATTTGAGATTTCCAGATGCAAACGTGTTTGCTCCTTGTATGATTTTTTTAAGAGGACGATTAATCATAATGTAAAATATAGGGATAATAAGCATCATAATTCCCAGAAACAATAGAAATAAAATATGAATAGTATCTAAGAGGCTATCCCTCTGATGACAAAGAACAGACATCGGTAAATGCATGGAAACATAACCTTTTACCTGCATGTTGACGGTAACGGGAACCATAACACTTAACTGCTCTTCCTGAAAATATCCGAAAAAATCACCTATTTGATAATAAGAACCGCTAGACTTTCCAGGGTCAAAGGATTTTAACTCTGGAAAGTCTTCTGCAATGAATTTTTGAGAGGTATCCATCAGAACTTTTCCTTTTGGACTAATCAGTAAAATTTCTTCCTTTTCATAAACGGAAGAACAGAGAGAATCATAAAACTCAGTAGGGGTGTCTATGTTTTGATAATATTTTATAGCACGTTGTCCTGTTATTTTTGATGCTTCCCGATATAAACGTCCGCTGTATACACTTTCTACATGATCTTCTACTAAATCTGTCCCTACCAGAGAAATTGCAGTAAAGCCTAAAATACCTAAAAAAAATCATAGCAGTTATAAATTTTACAAAAAGGAATTTTTTCATTTATTTTTGACCTCAAATTTATAGCCTATTCCCCACACAGTGGAAAGCGCCCAAGAAGGGTGGTCTTTGATTTTCTCTCTGAGACGTTTAATATGCACATCCACGGTACGGGTATCGCCAATGTATTCATATCCCCAGATATGATCCAAAAGCTGTTCTCTTGTAAATACCTGATTAGGAGAAGATGCAAGAAAATAGAGAAGTTCTAATTCCTTTGGAGGCATATCCAGTTGTTTTCCATAATAGATTACAGAATAATTTGTCAGGTTAATTGCTAAGTCAGGATATTCCACATATTTTCCCGAAGGTTGTGTTGCCGGAGCTACATTTGGTTGATATCGTCTTAATACAGCTTTTACTCTGGCGACCAGTTCTTTGGAGTCAAAAGGTTTAATGATATAGTCGTCTGCACCCAGTTCCAAACCTAATACTTTGTCAAAGATTTCTCCTTTTGCGGAAAGCATGATAATGGGAACATTAGATTTTTGCCGTATCTCTCTGCATACTTGATAACCGTCCATGCCCGGAAGCATTAAGTCAAGTAAGATGAGGTTTGGGGCAAAGGAGGAGAAAGCATTTAAAGCTGCTTCTCCATCATTGACGATATGGGTATCAAAACATTCTTTTGTCAGATACAGAGAAATCAATTCAGCAATATTATTATCATCGTCTACGATAAGAATTTTCTGTTTAGTTACCATATATACTCCCCCTTATTTTTTGAATTCTACAATTGTAACACCGGCATCACCTTCACCGAATTCTGCCAGATGAAAATCTTTTACATATTTTAAGCGTTTTAAATAGTTGTGCACGCCTTTTCGAAGTGCACCGGTACCTTTTCCGTGAACAACACGGACACTGTTTAAATGAGCCAGATAGGCGTCATCTAAATATTTATCTAATTCTGCAATAGCCTCGTCTACGGTTTTTCCCAGAAGGTTGATTTCTGTGCGGATAGAAGCAGATTTGCTCATTCGTATTTTACCTGCACCGGTACGCTGTAATGATGGTGCGGTAATAACCGGTTCATCAATTAATTGCAAATCTGATAAATGTACTTTGGAACGAAGAATTCCCATTTGTACAAAAACCATTCCTTTTGCATCCGGTTTAGAGCTTATGGTTCCTTTAACATTCAGACTTAATACTTTTACAGCATCTCCCAGAGAAATATCCTTGGCAGTAAGTGTAGACTTTTTCTTTTCCGGTGTTTTAAGAGCCATTTTTTTGCCTGTCTGATCCATTTTTTACGAAGTTCAGAACGTTTTTGCTCTAATTCTTTTGCAGACATAGACTCTTTTCCGGCTTTGTTGAAAATTTTCATGGTTTGGTCTGCATATTCTTTTGCCTCTCGCAAAATACGATGTGCTTCTTCATTGGCATCACGGAGGATACGTTCCTTTCGCTGCTCAAGTTTATCCTGTTTTTCTTCTAATTGTTTTTTCAGACTTTCAATTTCTGTTTTATAACGGGCAATTTCGGCTTCTTCGGCTTCGATGGTTTTTCGGCTTTGCTCCAAAGTTGATAGAACATCTTCAAAGGACTCATCTTCCTGACTGATTTGCTCTTTCGCTTTGTCGATAATATAGGAAGGCAGTCCAAGTTTTCCGGAAATTGCAAAAGCGTTACTTTTTCCGGGAATACCAATGAGCAGACGATAAGTAGGACGCAGAGTTTCTACGTCAAATTCACAGGAAGCATTTTCAACTCCATGAGTAGAGAGTGCATATACTTTTAACTCACTGTAGTGAGTGGTTGCCATAGTGCGTATTCCCTGTGCATGAAGATGAGATAAAATAGCAATGGCAAGCGCAGCGCCTTCGGTAGGGTCTGTTCCTGCACCTAACTCATCAAAGAGAACCAGGGAGTCACGGTCTGCTTTTTCAATAAAACGTACTACATTTGTCATGTGAGAAGAAAAGGTACTGAGAGACTGTTCAATACTTTGTTCATCACCGATATCAGCGTAAACTTCTTTAAAAATGCTGAGTCGTGAATTGTCAAAAGCAGGAATATGAAGTCCTGACTGTCCCATGAGAGTTAAAAGACCGATTGTTTTTAAGGAAACAGTTTTACCGCCGGTATTAGGACCTGTTACAACAAGAAGATCAAAATCTTCGCCCAGACGAACATCAATAGGCACGACTTTGTGCTTGTCAATCAGAGGATGGCGAGCTTTCTTTAAATCAATAATTCCTTTTGTGTTAAAGCGTGGCTCTGTAGCATTCTGTGCTTTTGCCAAAAGAGCTCTGGCAAAAATAAAGTCAAGCTGTGTCATGACTTTTAAATTATCTTCAATAGCTTCCAGATTTTCAGCGGCATATTGGCTTAGATTAGAAAGAATAATTTCAATTTCAGCCTGTTCCTTTACTTCCAATTCTCTTAAATCATTATTTAGCTTTACAATAGCCATAGGTTCTACAAAAACAGTGGAGCCTGTAGAAGACTGGTCGTGAATCATACCGGGAACTTGTCCTTTGTGCTCTGCTTTTACAGGAATACAGTAGCGACCGTTTCGCATGGTAACAACAGCATCTTGTAAATAAGTTCTGGCAGAACCACTGACATAAGAAGATAGCTGACTGTGAATTTTATCATTGGTATTCTTCATAGAACGGCGGATTTGCTTTAAGCCGGCGCTGGCATCATCTGCAATTTCTTCTTCTGGCAAAATACAGCGGCGGATTTCCAAAGCCAGTGGTGTCAGAGGCTGAAGAATTTCAAACATGCTGTCTAAGGAGTCTTGCTTTTCTTCTGCATTTTCTCGTCTTGCATAGGCTTTCGCACGATTTGTATTTTCTAAAAGGCTGCAAAGGGATAACAGTTCTCCTGTTCCTAAGGTACTGCCAATTTCCAGACGTTTTAAAGAGCCTCTAATATCCTTGACACCTCCGAAGGAAAGAGAGCCTTTTTGATAAATTCTTGCTAATGCATCAGCAGTTTCTTGCTGCATAATTTCAATTTCATTTAAATTATCCAAAGGGACAAGACTTCGGCACAAATCTTTTCCACAGGAAGATGTGGCAAAGTTTTCCAGCATTTGAATAATTTTACTATATTCTAAAGTTTTTAAAGCTTTTTCATTCATAAAAATCACCTTATTTAAATTCCATTATAGTTGATAAAACATCTCTATTAGAAAAAATAGGAAGTTATGTCCTATTTTACATTAAAATAAGAAGAAAGAAAAGGGACAGTATTAGAATTTTTTGTGTAATCTTCATGAAAAGTTCATAAACTTTTGTTATAATAAAATATAGTTTTATGTGGAGTGAGTGACATGGAGCAAAAGAAAAATGAAAAATCTTATGAATTTCTAAAAGAAACGATCAAAGAAAAACCCATTGATAAAAAGAAAATAATGAAACATATTCTTAGGATTTTGGCATCCGGGGGACTTTTTGGATTGGCAGCATCGGCAGTTTTATTATTGGCAGCCCCGGAAATTAGAAAAAACATAGAGGGAAAACAAGAAGAGTCACAAATACAGTTTCCATCTGATACAGAGAACAGCGAGGAAAACACAAAAAATAATATACCAGAAGAACAAAGCTCCGAAGCTGGTTCGCAACCGGCTGCAGAAGAAGAACTTACACCAGAGAAGTATCAGAAATTGTTTGCAGACGTTTTTGCCACTGCCCAAGAAGCTAAAAAATCTATGGTAAGAGTAAGAGGAAGTAAAAATGATGAAGAATGGTTTCAGACACCTTATGAAAGTGAAATTTCAGGTTTGCTGGTGGCAGAAAGTGGACAGGAGCTTTTTGTACTGACAGAATACAGAATTGTAGAAAACGTAGACAGAATACAGGTTGTGTTTTATGATGGGACAGTTACAGATGCCAGATTTTTAAAAGGTGATACCAATACAGGATTTGCTATTTTGAAGTTCCCAAAGCAGGGATTTCAGCTGAGACAAAAGAAGTAATTACTATAGCACCATTGGGAGAGTCCTATGCAGTAGAACAAGGCAAACCTGTTCTTGCAATTGGAAGCCCTATGGGGTATAGTGACTCTGTTGGATATGGAATTATTACATCAACCTGTAATACTATATCAAAAACAGATGCAGAATATAGTCTTTTGACTACAGATATTGCAGGCAGCAGTCTGGGAAGCGGCGTTTTGTTGAATTTAGAAGGCGAAGTAATTGGTTTGATTGCGCAGTCTTTTGCCAGAGAAGATACGCAAAATCTTGTAACCGGACTTGGCGTTTCGGAAGTAAAAGAGATGATACAGATTTTGTCCGATGAAACAAAAGATATTGTTTATTTGGGCATCACAGGTAAAAGTATTACCAAGGATATTTCTGAAAAGAAAGGGATACCGATTGGTGTTTTTGTAGAACAGGTAGAGGTAGATTCTCCGGCAATGCAGGTGGGAATTCAAAATGGCGATGTAATTATAGAGCTGAATGGTGAAAAAATAGAAACTGTAAAAGGTTACCAGCATCAGCTGAAATTCTGTAAAGCAGGACAGACAATTAAAGTAAAAGCCATGCGTCAGGGAACAGAGGGATATGTAGAAGTGGACTTTGATGTGACGCTGCAGGCGAGATAGGAAGGATAGGAAAATGAGATTTATCAGCGAACTTCATGAAGGAGAAAAACTTTCAGGGATTTATTTATGCAAACATAAACAGGCAGCAGTGACAAAGAATGGAAAATCTTATGAAAATGTGATTTTACAGGATAAGACAGGAACGATTGATGCAAAAATCTGGGAGCCAAATTCTCTTGGGATTGATGAGTTTGATGCTTTAGATTATATTGATGTAGTGGGAGATGTTACCAGTTTTCAGGGAAATCTTCAGGTGAGTATTAAAAGAGTCAGAAAAGCTTCTGAGGGAGAATATGAACCGGGAAATTATCTTCCTGTTAGTAATAAAGATATTGAGACAATGTATCAGGAACTTTTGGGAATAATTAATCAGGTAAAAAATCCATACTTTCATCAGTTGCTGTTAGCATTTTTTAAGGAAGATGCAGCATTTGTTAAAACATTTAAAGGAAATTCAGCGGCTAAAAGTGTGCATCATGGTTTTATAGGTGGACTTTTGGAGCATACCGTCAGTGTGGCAAATCTGTGTCTTTATTATTGTGGAACTTATAGTATTTTAAATAAAGATTTGCTCATTACGGCAGCTCTTCTTCATGATATTGGGAAGACGAAAGAACTTAGTGCATTTCCTATGAATGATTACACAGATGACGGACAGCTTTTAGGACATATTATGATTGGTGCAGAGATGATTCATGATAAGGCAAAGGAAATTCCTAATTTTCCGTATAAAATGGAAAGTGAATTAAAACATTGTATTTTGGCACATCATGGAGAACTGGAATACGGATCACCGAAAAAACCGGCACTTGCAGAAGCAGTTGCTCTTAATATGGCAGATAATACAGACGCAAAAATGGAAACTTTGACAGAAATTTTTGCGGCAGCGCCAAACCAGAAGGAATGGCTGGGATATAATCGGTTGTTCGAGTCTAATTTTAGAAAATCAAGTTGCGAGTAATTTAAAAATGGAGCTGTTGCATGGAGTTTTTCATGTGGCAACTCCTTCTTTTCAGATAGGAGAGCTTATGGAATTTAAAAAAGAATGATTTG
>ENA-OPYY01000561-OPYY01000561.1-human-gut-metagenome-genome-assembly--contig:-NODE-561-length-11495-cov-1.250440_pt1 | contig 11495 bp, 17 predicted proteins | sample MGYA00242472_ERZ504481 | MGnify/ENA primary metagenome ERZ504481 (study PRJEB26092, sample SAMD00036265) | human gut metagenome | host: Homo sapiens | study: EMG produced TPA metagenomics assembly of...
TTGAGGTGACATCATATGATTTCAGAACCGGAAAATATGAAATATTTGTGAGAACCTGCCGGTTGATTCAAATGTCCAGCCTTACGCTGTGCTGTATGGGCAGAGGAAGATCAGAGTGATCTAAAATGGTAATGAGGCAGAGTTACAGCCAGACGGTTCCTATGTTGTCAAGGGTATGGGCGAGCAGATTTTGCGTTCAAGGTATCAGAATATAATATCCATATTTATTCATTAGATACGGAAGGGGAACCACATTTGCTTGCAGAGTCAATTGGTGAAATAACTAGATAAAAAAAATCCCAGGTGCATTCAGCCGCCTGGGAGTTTTTTTTAATCTGATTTTAAACAAAAAAAGGATGCAGGAGATGGGACTTGAACCCACACGATATTGCTACCACAGGCACCTGAAGCCTGCGCGTCTGCCAATTCCGCCACTCCTGCATTTCTTATTAAGTTTGTGCTGTCTTAAGCACAAGGTATATAATACATGATGTTATTCGAAATGTCAACAGTAAATTTGAAAAAAATTTAAGTTTTTTATGAGAATATTCTACACAAGAGTATGAAAAAAAAGGTTGAAAATTACTATATGTTGTGATAAACTTTTAGCAATTTGGGAAAAAATAGGGCTTTACAAAAGAGCCGCTCAGAAAGGAAGACAGGTGAAAGCATGAAAGCATTTTTGATACTGGAAGACGGAACTGTTTTTACAGGAACCAGCATTGGTTCTAAAAAGGAAATCATCAGTGAAATTGTCTTTAATACATCTATGACAGGCTATTTAGAGGTGCTTACAGATCCTTCTTATGCAGGACAGGCAGTCTGTATGACCTATCCTTTAATCGGAAATTATGGTATTTGCCATGAAGATCAGGAGTCTTTAAGACCATGGCCGGATGGGTATATCGTTAGAGAATTATCTCGCATGCCAAGCAATTTCAGAAGTGAAGACACGATTCAGAACTTCTTAAAGCAATATGATATTCCGGGAATTGCAGGCATTGATACAAGAGCTCTGACGAAGCTGCTGAGAGAAAAAGGCACAATGAACGGAATGATTACAACAGATGCAGCTTATAAATTAGAAGAGATTATTCCAAGATTAAAGGCATACAACACAGGAAAAGTAGTGGAACGTGTAACCTGTGAAGAAAAAACAGTTTTAAAGGGAGAAGGTCCGAAGGTAGCTTTAATGGACTTTGGAGCCAAAGATAATATTGCAAAATCTTTAAATGAAAGAGGCTGCGAGGTAACTGTTTATCCTGCCTTCACAAAAGCAGAGGAAATTCTGAAAACAAATCCAGATGGAATTATGCTTTCTAACGGCCCTGGAGATCCGAAGGAATGTACTTCTATTATAGAAGAAATAAAAAAATTATATGACTCTGAAGTTCCTATTTTTGCTATTTGTCTGGGACATCAGCTCATGGCGCTTGCCACAGGAGCGGACACAAAGAAAATGAAATACGGACACAGAGGAGGAAATCACCCTGTAAAGGATTTGGAAACAGGAAGAGTATATATTTCCTCTCAGAACCATGGTTATGTAGTCGACACAGAGACCTTAAATCCGGAAATTGCTGTTCCGGCATTTATCAATGTTAACGATAAGACAAATGAAGGCTTAAAGTATACAGGAAAGAATATCTTTACCGTACAGTTCCATCCGGAAGCTTGTCCGGGACCACAGGACTCAGGCTATTTATTTGACAGATTTTTAAAAATGATGGAGGTGACCAAATAATGCCGAAAAATCCAGATATTAAAAAGGTATTGATGATAGGCTCCGGCCCGATTGTTATCGGACAGGCAGCAGAATTTGATTATGCAGGTACACAGGCATGCCGTTCCTTAAAAGAGGAAGGAATTGAGGTCGTTTTATTAAACTCCAATCCGGCTACGATTATGACGGACAAGGATATTGCAGATAAGGTTTATATTGAGCCTTTGACAGTGGAAGTGGTAGAGCAGCTCATTTTAAAGGAAAAACCGGACAGTGTGCTTCCGACTCTGGGCGGACAGGCCGGGCTGAACCTTGCTATGGAGCTGGAAGAAAGAGGTTTCTTAAAAGAGCATAATGTGCGTCTTATCGGAACAACCTCCGAAACCATTAAAAAGGCAGAAGACCGTCAGGAATTTAAGGACACTATGGAAAAAATCGGAGAGCCTATTGCAGCTTCTCTGGTAGTAAAGAATGTAGAAGACGGAATTGCGTTCAGTAATAAAATCGGTTATCCGGTAGTTCTTCGCCCTGCTTATACATTAGGAGGAAGCGGCGGCGGAATTGCCAATAACGAAGAAGAATTAGTAGAAATTCTGGAAAACGGACTTCGCCTGTCTCGTGTAGGAGAGGTACTGGTAGAACGTTGCATTGCAGGCTGGAAAGAAATTGAATACGAAGTAATGCGTGACAGTGCAGGAAACTGCATTACCGTATGTAATATGGAAAATCTCGACCCCGTAGGTGTACATACCGGAGACAGTATTGTAGTGGCACCTTCTCAGACCTTGGGTGACAAGGAATATCAGATGCTTCGTACTTCTGCTTTAAATATTATTACAGAGCTGGGAATTACAGGCGGATGTAATGTACAGTATGCTTTAAATCCTAACAGCTTTGAATATTGCGTAATTGAGGTAAACCCTCGTGTATCACGTTCTTCTGCGCTGGCATCTAAAGCTACGGGATATCCGATTGCAAAGGTAGCGGCAAAGATTGCCCTTGGATATACCTTAGATGAAATTAAAAATGCCATTACAGGAAAAACTTATGCCAGCTTTGAGCCAATGCTGGATTACTGTGTTGTAAAAATTCCTCGTCTGCCATTTGATAAATTTATCAGCGCTAAGAGAACATTGACAACACAGATGAAGGCAACCGGAGAGGTTATGAGCATCTGCAATAACTTTGAAGGCGCTTTAATGAAGGCAATCCGTTCACTGGAGCAGCATGTGGACAGTCTCATGTCTTATGATTTTACAGGGCTTTCCAAAGAGGATTTAATAGAGGAGCTTTGCATTGTAGATGACATGCGTATCTGGAGAATTGCCGAGGCAATCCGCAGAGGCGTTGATTACGAAACCATTCATAAGATTACGAAGATTGATAACTGGTTTATTGATAAAATTGCCATTCTTGTAGAAATGGAAGAGGAGCTTAGAAAGAAAGAGCTTACCGAAGACCTTTTAAGAGAAGCAAAGAGAATTGAGTTTCCGGATCATGTGATTGCAAAACTGGCAGGTAAAACAGAAGATGAAGTAAAAGCTCTGCGTAAAGAATACGGCATTACAGCAGCTTATAAAATGGTAGATACCTGTGCGGCAGAGTTTGAGGCAAGTACACCATATTATTATTCTGTTTACGGCGGCGAAAACGAAGCAGAAGGTAAAACAGACAAGAAAAAAGTATTGATTTTAGGCTCCGGTCCTATTCGTATCGGACAGGGTATAGAATTCGATTTCTGCTCCGTACACTGTACATGGGCATTTGAAAAAGAAGGCTACGAAACCATTATTATCAATAATAACCCTGAAACAGTAAGTACAGACTTTGATATTGCAGATAAGCTTTATTTTGAGCCGTTGACACCGGAAGATGTGGAAAATGTAGTAAATGTAGAAAAGCCGGATGGAGCAGTCGTACAGTTTGGTGGACAGACAGCAATTAAGCTGACAGAAGCTTTGATTAAAATGGGTGTGAAAATTCTGGGAACTTCTGCAGAAAATGTAGATGCTGCCGAGGACAGAGAGCTGTTTGACGGTATTTTGGAGGAATGTCATATTCCAAGACCAAAGGGGCATACAGTATATACAGCAGAAGAAGCAAAGAAAGCTGCAAATGAGCTGGGATATCCTGTTTTAGTACGTCCTTCTTATGTATTAGGCGGACAGGGGATGCAGATTGCTATTAATGATGAAGATGTGGAAGAATATATTGGAATTATCAATCGTATTGCACAGGAACATCCAATTCTGGTAGATAAGTATTTACAGGGTAAGGAAATCGAGGTAGATGCAGTATGTGATGGAGAGGATATTTTAATTCCGGGAATTATGGAACATATCGAAAGAGCCGGTATTCATTCCGGAGACAGTATTTCTGTATATCCTGCAAGAACCATCAGTGAGACTGCGAAAAAGACTATTGAGGAATACACACGAAGACTGGCAAAATCTCTTCATGTGCTGGGAATGATTAATATTCAGTTCATTGTATGTGGTGAGGAAGTATATGTTATTGAAGTAAATCCACGTTCCAGCCGTACCGTACCGTATATCAGCAAGGTGACAGGTATTCCAATCGTTCCGTTAGCTGCAAAGGTGATTTTAGGGCATAAATTAAAGGACTTAGGATATACACCGGGACTTCAGCCGGAAGCAAAATATTATGCAGTGAAAATGCCGGTATTCTCCTTTGAAAAAAATCAGAGGTGCGGACATCAGTCTGGGACCTGAAATGAAATCCACAGGAGAATGTCTGGGAATTTCCGAAAGCTTTAATGAAGCTCTGTACAAAGCCTTTTTGGGAGCAGGCATCAATCTTCCAAAGCATAAAAATATGATTATCACCGTAAGAGATGAAGACAAACAGGATATTATTCCTATTGCAAAACGTTTCTCTGATTTGGGATATAAGATTTATGCCACAAGAAGCACTGCAAAAGTATTAAATGAAAACGGTGTGAAGGCAGTGAGAACTAATAAGATTGAGCAGCCGTCACCAAACCTGATGGACTTAATTCTGGGACATAAGATTGACCTTGTTATTGATACGCCGAGTCAGGGTGTGGATAAGGCAAAGGACGGATTTATTATCAGAAGAAATGCCATTGAAACAGGCGTAAATGTATTAACCGCATTAGATACGGCAGAGGCACTGGTAACCAGTCTGGAAAACACAGATATTCAAAAGCTGGAATTGATTGATATCGCAGCAATTTAAGAGGAGAAGGTATGGATATTTTAGAACTGTTAAAGGTTGTTTTTTTAGGAATTGTAGAGGGTATTACAGAATGGCTTCCTATCAGTAGTACCGGACATTTAATTCTGGTAGAAGAATTTGTAAAGCTGGATGTAAGTAAAGCATTCTGGGAAATGTTTATGGTAGTCATTCAGTTAGGTGCAATTCTGGCGGTAGTTGTCTTATATTGGAAAGATATTTGGCCATTCCGAAATAAGAAACCAAAGCATGAAAATGTGACAAAAGTAGAAAAGGCAGCAGGAACTTTATGTCGTTTTGTCAAAATCGATAAGATGATTATGTGGCTGAAGATTATGGTATCCTGTCTTCCTGCAATTTTAATCGGTCTTCCTTTTGATGACTTTATTGAAAAGAAGTTCAATAACTGGTTTGTAGTAAGCAGTTATGTTGATTGTATATGGTGTTCTCTTTTTAGTAGTGGAGGACTACAATGAAAAGAGAACAGTGAAAATTCATTCTATTGCAGATATTACATGGAAAACAGCGCTGCTGATTGGAATTTTTCAGGTATTAGCATTAATTCCGGGAACATCTCGTTCCGGAGCAACGATTATCGGTGGAATTCTTCTGGGAGCATCCAGAACAGTGGCAGCAGAATATACCTTTTTCCTTGCAATCCCTGTTATGTTTGGTGCAAGTCTTTTAAAAATTGTAAAATTTGGATTTGACTTTACTTCTTGGGAACTTACAATTTTAGGTGTAGGAACAGTTGTATCTTTTGTGGTGTCTATTTTGGCAATTAAATTCCTTATGGGATATATCAAAAAACACGATTTTAAAGCTTTTGGCTGGTACCGAATTGTATTAGGTATTATCGTAATGCTGTTCTTTACAATATTCAGATAATGAAAAGGGGCTGTCGCAGTGCGTCAGCCTCTTGTTTCTAATTTTATGGGACATTGAGAAAGGAACGAAGGAATTAAGATGGAGAACGAGGATAAAAAGGTTTTGGACTTGTCTATGGAAGCCGGCAGGATTTTATTGGATGCAGGGGCAGAAATTTTCAGAGTAGAAGAAACTATTAAACGTATTGCAATGGCATTTGGAATTGAAAAATGCAGCCCTTTTGTTATGAGTACCGGTATTTTTCTTACAGCCGAAAATGAAGAAGGAGAGATGTATGCAAGTGTAAAGCATATTCCTATTCAAGGGGTAAAACTTCATAGAATAGCGGCGGTAAATCAGCTTTCCAGAGAAATTGTAGAAGGAAAGTATACCATTGAGGAAGCTGAAAAAAACTGGAAGAAATTAAAAAGGAACCGGGAAAATCAGATGTTAGTAGGATGCTTGCATCGGGGGTGGGTTCCGGTGGTTTTTGTTACCTGTTAGGTGGACAGGCTATGGATATGCTTGCAGCATTTCTTTCAGGATTTTTTATTTATATGTGGTACTTCTTGCTTTTGAAAAACGAGAAAAGACTACATCAAAAATTGTGTTAAATATGATTGGGGGATTTTGTGTATCTCTTTTTGCAGTGTTTTTTTATCGTATAGGACTTGGAAATACACCGGGAAGTATTTTGGTAGGTTCTGTTATGCCTTTGGTTCCGGGAGTATCTTTGGTAAATGCTGTTCGTGATTTTGCTGAGGGGAATTATATCGGAGGAGGCGTCCGCTTTTAGATGCTTTGATGGTGGCTCTTGGAATTGCTTTGGGAGTCAGCCTGATGCATGTAATATATTTTCGGATGACAGGAGGAAGCCTATTATGATTACAGATGCAGTTTTACAATGTTTTGGCAGCTTTTTTTGGTACGATTGCTTTTTCTGTATTATTTTCTGTACCAAAAGAACATTATCCGTTGTGCGGTGTAATCGGGGGAACAGGCTGGATGCTTTGCTGGACATTAATTCATGTATTGTATACCGGTGTAGTAGAGGCTAATTTTATTGCTACTGTATTTATTACATTAGCATCACGAATTGGGAGCACAGTAAGAAAATGTCCGGTAACTTTATTTTTGATTGCGGGGATTTTTCCGGAAGTGCCGGGAATTGGTGTGTATAGAACCATTTATTACAGTGTGCAGGAAAATCATGAAATGGGACTTTATTATGGACGAGAAACATTAGGAATAGCCATTGCCATGGTGTTAGGAATTATTCTGGTATTTGAAATTCCACAGAAAACCATTAATCGGTTATTTGGAGATAAAGCGTTATATGGAAGGAAATAAAAAAAGAGTTGTTGTTATTGTACGCATATCGAAACTGTTTATGCATTTATGCTCAGTCTGCGTTCACTTTGAGCCTGAGGTCTCAAAGCGTACTCGACAAATTCGCAAAATATATAAACAGTTCGAATGCGCTTTTGGTACAACAATTCTTTTTCTTTAAATATAATGCTTTTTGATAATATGGACTCAGTTCCGGAGGTAAACAAAAAACTCTATGCTGTTATAATTGTGCCTGTTTTACCCAGATATCCGTCTTTTGCTTTTGCAATAGAGGTAATAATGGCTTTTCTGCCCGGCTTAGCTTCCACAAAGTCAATGGCAGCCTGAATTTTCGGCAACATTGTATAATCTTCGAACTGTCCTTCTTCCATATATTCTTTTAATTCGGAAGCAGTTACTTCGTGAAGCGCTTTTTCCTGTGTTGTTTCATAATTTACAGAAACACAGTCTACACTTGTTAAAATCAGGAGAATATCTGCATCCAGTTCATTAGCCAGTTTTCCGCTGATTAAGTCTTTTTCAATGACTGCACTTGCACCGGTCAGTTCTTCATCCTGTTCTAAAACAGGAATTCCGCCTCCTCCTGCTGCAATGACAACCTGTCCTGCGTCAAATAAAGTTTTGATTGCATCAATTTCAATAATCTTATCTGGTTTTGGAGCAGCTACAATTCTACGGTATCCCTGCTCAGTCTTTGTTACATAATTTCCCTTTTTTTCTTCTTGGAGAGCTTCTTCCTCTGTAAGTGTTCTTCCAATTACTTTTACCGGTTCATGAAAAGCGTCATCATAAGGATCTACAGTAACCTGAGTCAAAACTGTACTGACAGGTTTGTAAATGCCTCTGCGAAGAAGTTCTGCTCTTAAAGAATTCTGTATATCATAGCCAATATAGCCCTGACTCATGGCAGAGCATACAGACATGGGAACAGCAGTAAAATTAGATGCACCTTTCAATCATTCATGCAGTATGAATTTGGAAAGGTGCATTGCTGTGTGTGATTACAAGATTAAGTCCGCATTCAATTAAATCTGCCAGAATTTTGGCAGAAGATTTTGTGGCACATTTTTGTTCCGGAAGAGTTGTGCCAAGAGCTCTGTGACCGAGAGCTACTACAACTTTCTTTTTGCCCATAGAATAAGTCCTTCTTTCCTATTATTTATAGTTATACATCATTATATCGGTTACAGAAAAGAAAAGCAACAGAAAAAACCCGATACATAAGTATCGGGCCTTTCCAACTTGAGGGGGGAGATAGTGAGTGGTTTATCAACTATCCATGATTTATTATACGGATAAAATATGAGGAAATTATGTCTGGTTTATAAAAAAATAGAACTCTCTTAAGAAAAATTAAAAGAAAGTTATCCTAAATAGGATTTTAAAAGTAATAAGGTATTCTGTACCCCTTCTACATGGCTGCGTTCATATCCATGTGAGGCATAAACACCTGCACCAATGAGACCGTGGCGAACATCATAGCCTGCTCGAAGAGCAGCTTCTGCATCAGAACCATAGTGTGGATAAACATCCACAGCGAAATCTACGCCAGCATTTTTTGCAGCGGAAATTAAATCACTGACAAGCTGGTAATTATAAGGACCTCCACTATCTTTGGCACAGATAGATACCTGATGCTCTTTGCAATTTAGTCCGTCTCCTACACAACCCATATCAACAGATAAAACTTCTGTGACACCTTCAGGAATAGAAGCAGAACCGCCATGTCCGACTTCCTCATATACAGTAAAGTGCTGGTAGAGTTTTCTTTCCGGACAAATCTGATTATCTTTTAAATATTTGGCATATCCCATTAAAATAGCTGCACTTAATTTGTCATCCAGAAAACGGCTTTTAATAAATCCGCTTTTGGTAATTGTTGTACGTGGGCAAAAACATACAATGTCCCCTGTCATAATTCCCAGTGCTTCGGTGTCTGTTTTTGAGAAAACCTTTTCATCTGGAACAATTTCCATAACATCAAAATTTCTGGAAGTTTCATCATATTTTCCATTTACGTGGATAGAGGCATTGCATAATTGGCAGGTACCTTCATAGGTGCCGGAAAAACGTGTGATAATTTTACAGTTTTCTCCTTCTGCATTATTAGCATTCATACCTCCCAGTGGAGAAATGGCAAGTCTGCCATTTGCTTTTACCTCTGTAACAATCGCACCCAGAGTATCCACATGAGCTTCCAGAAAAACAGCATTATCAGCATTTTTTCCGCCTAAATCTACTAAAACACCGCCTTTTACGGTTTGTGTTGGCAGATAGCCCATTGCCTTATATTCATCCATGAGATAATCGGTTACATTTTTTGTATAGCCGGTGGGGCTGTCAATGGATAGTAATTTTTGTAATTGTTCTAAAATATAATCTGTGTATTTTTCCATGGTTTTCAATCCTCCTGTTTTTCCCATTGTAGCTTTTTCGTTATGTTACGTCAAGAAAAAGAAAATTGTAGTAGAAAAATTCATTCATTCCATATATAATAGAAATAGTATGGACATATTAAGGACAAGGAGGAATATAACCCATGTATGATATGAAAATTTCAAATTCTGTTGTTTATATTGGAGTGAATGATAAAACCATTGATTTGTTTGAAAGTCAGTATAAGGTACCAAATGGAGTTTCTTACAATTCTTATGTGATTTTAGATGAAAAAGTAGCCGTTATGGATACGGTGGATAAACGTGTCACAGAACAGTGGCTGGAAACTTATCTCAGGCGTTAAATGATCGTAGTGTAGATTATCTTGTAGTTTCTCACTTAGAGCCGGATCATGCGTCTAATATTCAAAAATTAGCTGAATTATATCCAAATATGAAAATTGTAGGAAATGCAAAAATCTTTTCTATGCTGCCACAGTTCTTTACAATGGATTTTTCAGATAGAAGTGTTGTAGTAAAAGAAGGAGATACTTTAAGCCTTGGAAGTCACACATTGCAGTTTTTTATGGCGCCAATGGTTCACTGGCCAGAGGTTATGGTAGAGTATGAACAGTCTGAAAAAATTCTGTTTTCAGCAGATGGATTTGGAAAATTTGGTGCTCTTGATGTGGAAGAAGATTGGACAGATGAGGCAAGAAGATATTTTTATTAATATTGTAGGCAAATACGGTACACAGGTACAGAACTTATTGAAGAAGGCAGCAACTCTGGATATTCAGACTATTTGCCCTCTGCATGGTCCTGTTTTAAAAGAAAATTTAGGATATTATATTGACAAATATCTTACATGGAGCAGTTATGAGCCGGAAGAAGAAGGTGTGGTAATTGCTTACGCATCCATTCACGGAAATACAGCAAAAGCAGCTGAAAAGATGGCTGAAAATTTTAAAAGAAAAAGGTGCAAAGGCAGTTCGCAGTTTTGATTTAGCGAGAGATGATATGGCAGAGGCAGTATCAGAAGCATTTCGTTATGACAAGTTAATCCTTATGTCTCCAACTTATGACGGAGCATTGTTCCCTTGTATGGAAGATTTTTTGTACCATTTAAAAGTAAAAACTTATAAAAAGAGAACAGTAGGTATCGTGGAAAATGGTTCATGGGCGCCTATGGCTGGAAAACTGATGAAAGCTTATCTGGAAACATTGAAAGATATTCAGATTTGTGAGCCGGTTGTCAGTATTAAATCTGTAATGAAAGAAGCTGATGAAAAAAATCTGGAAACATTGGCTGAGGCTTTATTAGGATAAGAAATCGAAAAATCTGTGGAGATGAAACTACAAAAGACAGGAGGGCTTTTCCATGAAGTGTCCATTTTGTGGTCAGGAAAATACAAGAGTCATTGATTCAAGACCTGTACCGGATAATAATTCTATAAGACGAAGACGTCAGTGTGATGAATGTGGGAAGCGTTTTACAACGTATGAAAAAATTGAAACTATTCCTCTGGTGGTAATAAAGAAAGATCAGAGCAGAGAGCAGTATGACCGTTCTAAAATTCAGGGAGGAGTTACACGCGCCTGCTATAAAAGACCAATTTCTGTAAAAAAAATAGAAGAACTAATTGATGACATTGAAACAGAAATTTTCAATAAGGAAGAACGGGAAATCCCAAGCACACTTATAGGGGAAATTGTTATGGACAAGCTCAAAGAGCTGGATGCAGTGGCTTATGTTCGATTTGCGTCTGTATATAGGGAATTCAAAGATATCGATACCTTCATGGATGAATTGAAGAAAATGATGAATTAAAAAAGGGAGTTGTTGCCTTAGACACTATCCGGAAATATTTATACACTTTATGCTTCTCTATTGCTGAAACTAGTGTAATTAAGGGCTTTTTTAAGCCCTTAATTTCTATTTTTATCCCTACTACACCATTTTT
>ENA-OPYY01000563-OPYY01000563.1-human-gut-metagenome-genome-assembly--contig:-NODE-563-length-11411-cov-1.676090_pt1 | contig 11411 bp, 12 predicted proteins | sample MGYA00242472_ERZ504481 | MGnify/ENA primary metagenome ERZ504481 (study PRJEB26092, sample SAMD00036265) | human gut metagenome | host: Homo sapiens | study: EMG produced TPA metagenomics assembly of...
CTTAATCAGGGTGTCCAGGGTTCGAACCCCTGATCGCGCAGTCAGGAAGCACTGTTTTTGCAATCTTTGAATTGTGGGGGCGGTGCTTCTTTTCGATATTTTTCATAGATTTTTAAGAAATTTCTCAACATTTTAGAATGCAGTTATGATATAATGCTGAACAGTGGAGTGAAAGGAGACGGAAATGTTCGGATATGTGACGGCATATAAGCCGGAGATGAAGATGAAAGATTTTTATAAATATAAGGCATACTACTGTGGACTGTGTCATGTGCTGGAAGAACGACATGGACTCAGAGGTCAGGTTATACTCACATATGATATGACATTTCTTGTGATGCTACTCACTTCCTTGTATGAGCCAAAGACGGTTCATGAGAAGCATCGGTGTATGGTGCATCCGCTAAAAGAGCATGACATGCTTTTCAATGAGATTACAGAATATGCAGCGGATATGAACATTGTGCTGACGTATTACCATTTTCTAGATGACTGGAAGGATGAGAAGAGCAAGAAGGCGCTTGTAGGACTTCATACTTACCGGAAATTATACCGGCAGGTAGAAGAGAAGTATCCGGAGAAATGCAGAGTGATCCGGAAATGCCTTGCAAAGCTTCAGAATTATGAGAAGGCGGGCGAGACGGATATCGATGCGGTTTCAGGCTGTTTTGGGAAATTGATGGGAGAACTTTTCTTATTTCGAAAAGATGTCTGGTCGAAGAATCTCTGGAAGATGGGGTTTTATCTTGGAAAATTTATTTATATTTTAGATGCCTATGACGACTTGGAGAAAGACCGGGCGCAGGGCAGTTATAATCCGCTTTTGAAGATGGCAGACGAAGAAGGATATGAGGAGAGATGCAGGCAGATGCTCACGATGATCCTTGCAGAGTGCAGCAACTGTTTTGAAATGTTGCCATGTGTGGAAAACATAGATATTCTGCGAAATATTCTGTACGTTGGCGTTTGGAATAAGTTTGAGGAAAAGTCTGCGGCCGAGGACACGGCAGGAAAGAGTAGATTAGAGGAAGAAATAAAAGGAGAAGACAGAGGAGAATTATGATTACAGATCCATACAGTGTGCTGGGAGTGCCGTCGAGCGCTTCCGATGATGAAGTAAAGAAAGCGTACAGAGAACTGATCCGGAAGTATCATCCGGATTCCTATGTGAACAATCCGCTTTCTGATCTGGCGGAGGAGAAGTTTAAAGAAGTGCAGGAAGCATATGACCAGATTATGAAGCAGAGGGAGAATGGAGGATATTCTGGAGGCTATGCGGGAAATTATTCCGGAGGGTATTCTAGTGGTCAATCTTATTCTTCCGGCAGTGAGGATGATGTGAAGATGCAGGCGGCATGCAATTATATCAATGCAAGACATTACCGGGAAGCTTTAAATGTACTGTCAAGCATGTCGAATCAGAATGCGCGCTGGTATTATTGTAGTGCGATTGCCAACTATGGTGTGGGAAATAATCTTGTGGCAATGGAGCATGCGCAGCGTGCAGCATCGATGGAGCCGGGCAATCCGGAATATACAAATCTAGTCAATCAGTTCCAGTGGAGGGGACAGCGTTATCAGAATACCGGATATGGTTATGGCAGACCGACATTTGGAACTGGAAATATGTGTTGTGATCTGTGGTGTGCGGATCAGATGTGTGAATGTATGGGAGGCGATCTTTGCTCATGCATGTAAATGCAAGAAAAATAGCATTGTCAGGGGTACTGGCTGCATTTACAGTCGTGCTGATCGTGCTGGGGAGCATATTTGAAACAAGTACCCTGTTTCTGCTGGCTGCAGCGGCATTTTGTGTTGGAATAGTGGTCAGAGAGTGGGGGATTGCTTACGGCACAGCATTTCTTACGGCATGTACTCTGCTTGGTGTGATCGTTTCTCCGCAGAAGATGTACTGTGTGACATTTGCGGCAATGGGAATTTATCTTCTGCTTGCGGAGGCCGGATGGGAAGCGCTTGCGAAAGCAGAACGCATTCAGAAGAAAAAGATAATTTTGTGGGTGTGGAAATATCTCGTATTTAATAGTATGTTTCTTCCGGCATTGTATTTTTTTCCATCCTTACTGGTTGCCAAGAAGATGACGAAGACGTTGGTTTTCGTTATGGCAGCAGCGGGACAGGCCGGTATTTTTATTTTTGACAGAGCATATATTTATTTTCAGGCAGAAGTATGGGGCAGGCTTAGAGGAAAGGTAATGAAACAGTAAGGGAAGCCGGTGAGGAGCTTTGTTTACAGAAGTTCCCATGAAAAGTTTTCGGCACGATTCTTTAAAAAAACGAAAAAACATGGTATAATAAAAATGTTACAGGAAAATCAGCAGGAAAAGGAAAAAATTATGTGGATAGATGATGAAGCACTGGCGAGAAAGGACAGGAATCAGAAGCGCAAGTTTGAAATGCTGAAGAAGATTGCGATGACTCTCGCAGGGATCGCACTTGTGGCAGGACTCGCAGCAGGAGGAGCTGTCGGTATTTTCGTTGGAAAGAGGACAGAAGCAAAAGCAGTTGATGCCAAAGTTGCGAAGGCAGTCAAAGAAAGTGAAGCCAAAGCGGCAAAGCAGAGTTCGGATAAGAAAGAGAAGGACACTGTTGATGAAGAGAAGAAAAAAGAGTGGAATTTGACATTGGTGAATAATACACATCCGCTGGATGAAAATTATCAACCGGAACTTGCGGAAGTGGAGAATGGTTATACATTTGATGCAAGAGCAGCAGAGTCGCTCAAGGAGATGCTTGCAGCGGCCAGAGAAGCGGGACTTAGTCCTCAGATTTGCTCGGCATATCGTACGATCGAGGAGCAGAAGGCAATCTATAATCAGACGATGCAGGAGTGGATCGATCAGGGAATGACCTATCTGGAGGCATTTGAGGAGACAGGAAAGTCGGTGGCATACCCAGGAACGAGTGAACATGAGCTGGCACTTGCTGCGGATATTGTATCTTCTTCTTACGGGATGCTGGATGAAGCTCAGGCAGACACCGAAGAGGCAAAATGGCTGGAAGAGAACTGCTATAAGTATGGATTTATTTTAAGGTATCCACCGGATAAGATTTCGGAGACAGGGATCATCTATGAATCGTGGCATTACCGGTATGTCGGAAAAGAAGATGCAAAGAAGATCATGGACAGTGGTGTGACACTGGAAGAATATCTGGGAGAAACTTATTAAGAATCGTTTCCAAGGGGAAATGTCTGCAATGGCAGAGAGAAAAAATTCGCATGCAGACAGAAAATAGGCAGTAAAAATAGGCATAGAAACTTGTATAGGCAGGCAGTATAAGGGGAAACTACACTTATACTGCTGCTTTTTTTGAAGAGGAAGTCATAAAGAATTTACGTTCTGTTCTCTTTACCTTTTTTCTATTGTCTGATAAAATAGAACCCAAAGAATTGGCGATAGATTTCATATCCTTAAATTTTTTAGAAAAGAAGCGAGTGTGAACAAAGTGAAAATAGAGGTAATCGATACGCAAAAAGAAGACCGGACGGAAAACCTGCAAAAGAAGCTCAGCGGTAAGACGATGTTGGAGAGGAGATATGAGCAGGAATTGATGAAGGTGAAAGCGGCGGCAGACGCAGAACTGGAAGACCGTGACAAAGGAGAAGTGAACCCGTATACAGGCAGAGAGTATGATACAAATACAGTCCGGGTACACGCAGATAAGATTGGATATGTGCAGGTGTATGACCGCAGTATCCATGGATGGGAGACCATGACGGAATGGGCATTTCTTGGGAAGGAAGAACAGAAGAAAGTGACGCTGGGGGATGCCTATGAACCACCAGTATTCGTGTAATCCGGCAAGAGAAGAGGAAAAGGAGCAAATATGGAAAGTTACAAAGAGTTTTTAAAAAGTGAAGTACAAGAATTTAGAAAAGCAGGACACAGATTTTTGGAGAAGGAGATCAGCAAGGCAGAATTTAAAGGTATTTCCGGTGGGATGGGTGTATATGCGCAGCAGGATCAGAAGTCCTTTATGATCCGTCTGCGGACACCGTCGGGATTGATTTCCAAGGAACATTTAAATCTGATTCTTTCTTATGTGCACAAGTATGGTCTGGAGAAAGTACATTTGACGACGAGACAGGCAGTGCAGCTTCATGATCTGGATATTGACAGTGTATGCGATATTATGGAAGATGGGATCGATCATGATCTGTTTACAAGAGGAGGCGGCGGTAATTTTCCGCGGAATGTCTCCTTGTCTCCGCTTGCGGGAGTGGAAAAAGCAGAGGCATTTGATGTGACACCGTATGCGCTGCAGGTTGGAAACTATTTCCTTGGAAATGCTCCTTCATACAAGCTTCCGAGAAAAATTGAAGGTGGCATTCTCTTCGGATGAGAAAGATACGGCGGCTGCTTCTATCAATGATATGGGATTTATGGCAGTGTCTGAGAAGGGGATTCCGATGTTCCGCATGTGGCTTGCCGGTGGGATGGGACAAGGTCCGGCAGTAGCAGTTCCTTACCCGTCACTGGTCCGTCCACAGGAAGTGCTGTATTACGTTGAGGCGATGATCCAGCTGTTTATGGCAGAAGGGGATTATGAGAATAAGGCGAAGGCACGTACGCGTTTTATTCCGAGAAGAATGGGGACAGAGGCGTTCTTAGAATGTTTTGAGAAACATCTGGAAGAAGTGAAAAAAACACATCAGTTCGAGGAGATTGCGCCGGTTGCGGCAGAAGGAATGTCTTCTTGTGAAGACTTGAATGGTACTTGCATCGCACAGCGTCAGGAAGGTCTTTATACAGTGATCCTTCACCCGGTATGTGGTCAGCTTGCGGCGCAAGATCTTGAGAAGATCGCAGCATTTGTGGAGCGAGTGGAAGCGGCTCAGATTAGACTGAGCATGGAAGAAGAGATATATGTCCGCAACTTGACACGGGAGCAGGCGGAAGAGCTTCAGGCGATGATGGCGCATATGATGCAGACACCGGTTGCACGTACACTGAGTTGTGTCGGAACTCCATCTTGCCAAATGGGAATTTTGCAGAGCCAGAAGCTTTGCAGGGGAATCCTTGCGGCAGTGAAAGAAGCCGGACTTTGCGAAAGCCGGCTGCCAATGATTCAGATCAGTGGATGTCCGAACAGCTGTGCAAGGCATCAGGTGGCAGAGATTGGATTTGCGGGAAGAAAAGTAAAAGTCGGAGATCGGTCGGAAGATGCGTTCCAGCTTTTCGTGGGCGGTTCTGTTTCCGGAGCAGATACACATATGGGAGAACTTCAGGGAGTAATGCTTGCAAGTGAGATTCCGCAATACATTGTAGAATTAGGAAAGCTTTTGGAGCGGGAAAAGAAGACTGTGACAGAGATCGCAGAGTGTGAGTGCTTTAAAGAACTGACAGAGAAATTTTTAGTTTCATAGAAGGACAGAGCGTGTTTGAAGGTGCAGAGAAGCTGAAGTTCAGACACGCTCTGGTTCTTTTTTCCCTGGCTTGTGCATAGATTAAGAAAAAGACAAGTTGAGGGATGTTGCGGAAATATGGGACAGCAAATCTGTTATTTATATGAATATAAAGAATCTGTACCAGTGAGAAATGTTGGCTTTATCCGGGCAGAGCAGAAAAGAGACGGAGCTGTTTTTAGCATCAGTGCGAAAGGAATCGTGGAACATGCAAATGAGAAATTGGAGATTTTTGGATTTTGCATGAAACATGGAAGTTGTGAAACAGTCTCTCTTGGGGGAGCTTCTGATCGTGCATGGGAGTGTATCGCAGATGGTGGAGACAGAGGAACGGCTGGATGGTCTGGATGGGATTTTGATCAAGTGTAAAGAGAAGGTTCTCTACGCGGCGGTATGGGAGCCGGTAAAAGTAAATTTTACCGGATGCGTCAGAAGAGAAAGCCAAAAAGAAGAGATAGCAGAAAAGCCAAGTGAAGAAAATGACGCAGAGGCGGAAGAAAGCTTTGCGGAAGAAAGTGTGCTGGAACAGGAGATTGCCCCGGAGCAGTGTGCGTGTGCAGGGGGACAGACAGACGATGAGGAGTGCGGTGGAAAGGAACGTCTGCAATGCAGGAAAATTCGGAGAATGATCTCGGGGAACTTGCGCGCGGAGAGTGGAAGCTGGCGAACAACAGTTTTTTGCTGCATGGTTACTACAACTATCATCATCTGCTTCTGATTGAAGAGGGGGATGACTGCATACTTGGTGTGCCGGGGATTTATCACCGGAGAGAGCGACAGGCGGCAGAGTGCTTTGGTTTTTTGGAATTTCGGGAAGCAGAAGGATTGCCGGTCACACTTTCTGAGCAAGAGCGAAATGATTATGAGAGATTTGGATATTGGTGCAGAAAAGTAGAAAAAGGACAGTAGAAAGAGAGCAGAGGAAACAGGAAGATGAATCAGGATGAAAAGTACATGAAAGAGGCGATCCGGCAGGCAAAGAAGGCATATGCGCTGAAAGAAGTGCCTATTGGCTGTGTGATCGTATATCAGGATAAAATTATTGCAAGAGGATATAACCGGAGGACGATTGACAAGAATACGCTTGCCCACGCGGAGCTGATCGCAATCAGGAAGGCGAGCAGGAAGATGGATGACTGGAGGCTGGAGGATTGTACTATGTATGTTACGTTGGAGCCATGTCAGATGTGTTCGGGAGCGATCGTGCAGTCGAGGATGAAGAAAGTTGTTGTCGGATGTATGAATCCAAAAGCGGGATGTGCAGGGTCGATTTTTAATCTGCTGCAAGTACCGCAGTTCAATCATCAAGTAGAACTGGAGATTGGAGTGTTGGAGGAGGAGTGCAGTCAGTTGATGAAATCTTTCTTTCGGGAGCTGAGAGAAGAAAAGGCGAGAAAGAAAGCGGAGGAAAACTCCGTGGAATAAGAGGGCGATTTGTGGAAAAGAAAGCAAAAAAACAGAAGGTACGTGGATAACTTTCCAGTGCCTTCTGTTTTTTAAAAATTATAATGCGAGTGAGCCCATTGGATCCCAAGGTTCGAGGAGGATCGGTTCAGATTCATATTCTTTGACAAATTGTTCCGGAAGGTATTTTTTATTGACAACAACCTGGTACATATATTCGTCAAACCATGCATCACTCATGACATAGTAGCCTTTCTTACCGGATTTTTCTCCCCAACTGTTCTCGACACGCCAGCGATCTGGGTTTCCGTTCTCGTCTAGATTGACACCCATAAATGTCATTGCGTGTGTCATAAGGCTCTCATGATAGTCCAGACGCTCGGCTTTTGTCATATGGTAGGTGGTACCGAGAAGTTCTTCCGTCTGATAGAGGTCAAGATCCATCACACCGTTCTCGCCGCAGGAATATTTTCCGACATCACAGCCGAACCATACCGGGGAACCGTCCTGCATCTGTGCGATTGCGGCTTTCTTTAACTCTTCAATTTCCAGGTTTAGGTAGCGAACCGGGCGTCCTTCTTTGACATTTCCAAGATATTTGACGCTGTAGCTGCGGTGGTATGGTTTGTCGCTGGTTGGAGCATTGATCAGGCTAATATAGTCATCGAGATTCAGACCGATGTACTTTTCGTAAAATTGCTGCGGAGTGATATGTGTATCGCGATGGAAGTTCTTATCTTTGTCGCGCACTTCAAAATCGAATGTCTTCGGAGGTTCACCGAGACAGATGCAGAGAATGCGGTAGATTTCATTCATCATAGATTCTTTCTGCATGCGAAGTTCATCGATAGAAGCCCCGGATTCGTTCGCTTTGCGGAGGGTGCAGGCAAATTCACGAAGTTTTTTTGTCATATATCCTGCCATTTCGCGTGTTGCAGAAGAGCAGGCTGTCTCCGGCATCGCATCCTTCGGGACGAGACCGTATTTGCGGATAATGCTGCACAACATATCCCATTGACCACCGTCTCCGAGCGGGTCTGTAAGAAGGTGGGAGATCAGTCTTCCATTTACAGGTTCCTTAAGTGTGTCAAGAATGCTTTCTAAGAAATAATTTGCTTTCTCAAGTTTGTCGTAGAATAAAGTATAATTCTGTGACAGCTCAAATGTCTCGAGATTCAGTTTTTCATGACTTCAAAGCGGAATGTGTTGAGTGCGGCGAACATCCAGCAGCGTCCACTCTGCATCTGATTGGTAATCTCTCCTTGTTCAAGGGAGATGGAAAATTCGTGTCTTGTGCTGCGGGCTGCCTCGCTGTTTCTGGATGATTTTAAGAGTCCATTTACAGTGACGGCATTTTTCGCAACAGTGTGAAGTGTGTTTGCGCGGAAATCATTCTGAAATGCTTCCAGTGTTTCTTTTGTGAGTGATTCCTTCATTTGATAACCTTCTTTCTGCTCATTCGTTGTGTTAAAGATTTTGTCTATCTGTATTTTACCACCGGAGAAATCTAGTGTAAATGAGGAAATAAAAAAAACGGTGAGCATACTGAAAGACACTCACCGCAAGTAAGTCCATATTTTTTCGTGCGTTACACTTCGAACTTACCTCCCGAACGTTACCTCGGTAGTTAACTCAGCCCAGGCACCCTTACGGCACCCGGAGGTCTCTGCTTAGTGCTGCTTCGTTCCCGACCTGACACGGTTCACAGAGTTCCGTCGCGTAAGACCCAAGCCTCAACGCCACTTTCCGAGGGCAGCTTCACAAGCATAAGCCCTCCGTGTAACATCACCCCCACTATAGCGGATTGTGGGTACAAGGTACCGCTAACACCCCGGCTGCACGAGTCTATATTTTACCTTGTTTATGTGAAAATGTCAACTGGGAATTGCGAAAAGTACAATATATAGTAAAATAAAACAATATTTCAGGCGCAGATTTGCCGCAAGGTACAGTTGGCGCAGAAAAGAGGCGTATATGAACATTTTATTAACAGCGATCAATGCGAAATACATCCATTCCAATCTGGCCGTGTACAGTCTTCGGGCGTATGTGCCGGAATATCGGGAAGAGATACAAATTGCGGAGTATACGATCAACCAGCAGGTAGATAATATTTTGATGGATCTGTATCGGAAGAAACCGGATATTCTTTGCTTTTCCTGTTATATCTGGAATCTGGATTATGTAGAGCAGCTTGTGAGGGAGGCAGGAAAGATTCTTCCAGGAGTGCCAATCTGGATCGGAGGCCCCGAAGTATCTTATGACAGTCCGGCAGTTCTTCAGAGACTTCCAGAAGTATTCGGAGTGATGAAGGGAGAAGGGGAAGAGACGTTCCGGGAGTTGGTACATTACTATATGGAAGGTGGAAGTCTGGAGAAGATTGACGGGATCACTTACCGGGGAGAAAAAGGGAAGATTCTGGAGAATCCATGGCGCCCGGTAATGGATCTGAGCAAAGTCCCATTTGTCTACCATGACATGAAAGATTTTCAGAATAAGATTGTTTACTATGAGACAAGCAGAGGATGTCCGTTTTCCTGTAGTTACTGCCTTTCTTCAGTAGACAAGTGCCTGCGTTTCCGTGATTTAGAGCTCGTGAAGAAGGAATTACAGTTTTTCCTTGATGAAAAAGTGCCGCAGGTGAAATTTGTAGACCGGACGTTTAACTGTAAGCACGGACATGCGATGGAGATTTGGAGATATTTGATTGAGCATGACAATGGGATTACGAATTTTCATTTTGAAGTGTCGGCTGATCTCCTGAATGAGGAGGAACTTTCTTTGATCAGTCAGATGCGACCGGGACTGATCCAGCTGGAGATCGGCGTACAGTCTACCAATGCGAGGACGATCCGGGAGATCCGCCGGACGATGAAGTTTGAAGAGGTGGCACGCATCGTCAGACAGATCAATGCTTACGGAAATGTCCATCAGCATTTGGATCTGATCGCGGGGCTTCCGTATGAAGATTACGAGAGCTTCCGAAGATCTTTTAACGATGTCTATGCGCTTGCACCGGAACAGTTACAGCTAGGTTTTCTGAAAGTGCTGAAAGGCTCCTATATGGAGGAACAGAAGGAACAGTATGGGCTTGTGTATAAGAGCAGACCACCGTATGAAGTGCTTTACACAAAGTGGCTTCCTTACAGCGATGTGCTTCGCCTGAAGAGGGTGGAAGAGATGGTAGAAGTTTACTATAACAGCAGACAGTTTTCGTACACACTTGGGGCGCTTGAAAAGGCATTTCCGGATTCCTTTTCGATGTATGAGCAGTTGGGCGCATATTATGATGAAGAGGGACAGACCTTTTTAAGTCACGCGAGGGTGACACGGTATGAGATTCTGTATGCATTTGCGAAGAAGATAGATCCGGAGAGGGAAGAATTGTATCGGGAACTGCTTATTTTTGATTTTTATCTCAGGGAAAATGCAAAAAGCCGACCGGCATTTGCGGGAGAAGAGACAGTGAAAAAAGAAGAGCAGCAGCAATTTTATGATGAAGAAGCAAAAGCACATAAGTATCTTGCAGGATATGAAAAATGGGACAAACGACAGTTGCGGAAGATGACACATATCGAACGGTTTGGCTATCGAGTGACCGAAGATGCTGTCAGAGGAGAAACGGTACTTTTATTTGATTATCAGAATCGGAATTCACTGAACTATGAGGCGCGTGTGGTAGAAGTTTGTGAGATGGAAGAAGAAACAGTATTTTAGAAAAAGATTCGGGAAAATCCGCTTTTGGTTTCTTGCAAAAGAGGAAGAAACGGTATAGAATGAAGAAATATCTTCCGGCAGGAAGGGAAGAAATGTGCAATAGTAGTTGGTGGAAGAAAGGAAGAAGAACAATGAATTTTTATAATAAGAAATTTCGAAAGATTGCATCGGTGATCATTATCGTAATTATTGTAGCAATGATTCTGACCGGAGTTGTGCCATATTTGTTCTAATCATATAGGAGCAGAGAACAGATGATGGGCAGAACAAAAGAAAGGACTGGGAAAGCATGAAAATAGGGAATGTGTCAGGAACTGTGCTGAAGCGTTCTATTTTAAAACAATTACATACTGTCAGAGATGAGTCGATGTTTGAACCGACTTCTGAGGAAATGTGTGCGGGGATCCGCGTAAAAGAGTCGGCTCCGGTGATTTTTTCCGGGACTTCTGTGTATGGAAGTGCGAAAAGTATCGGCATATTTGCGATGGCGCGAGCGGTAAATGATATTGCTGCCCGAGGTGCAGATCCAATCGGTGTGGATGTGCAGATCCAGCTTCCGCCTTATGCATACGAATCCAGATTGAAGGCGATGGTAGAATGGATGGAGCAGGCGGCAGAGAGGCAGAATCTTCAGATCCTCTGTGCCAAGGCAGAAGTAAGTCCCGCCATCTGCGAGGCGATTGTGCATGTCAATGCAGTTGGAACGGCGGAAGAAGAGATTCCTCAAAAGATGGTAGCAGAAGCAGGGCAGGATATTGTGCTTGCAGGATGGATCGGGCTTGAGGGAATGCTGCGGGTTGCAGGCAGGAAAGAAGAAGAGCTGGCGAAGATGATTTGTTCCGGCATTTTTAAATCGAATCAAAGG
>ENA-OPYY01000564-OPYY01000564.1-human-gut-metagenome-genome-assembly--contig:-NODE-564-length-11389-cov-4.147398_pt1 | contig 11389 bp, 10 predicted proteins | sample MGYA00242472_ERZ504481 | MGnify/ENA primary metagenome ERZ504481 (study PRJEB26092, sample SAMD00036265) | human gut metagenome | host: Homo sapiens | study: EMG produced TPA metagenomics assembly of...
TTCGGTCAAAGATAACGATTGTTGCATTGATAGAATATCCAACGATCGTCAGCATACATGCAATAAATGTATTTCCTACTGAAATTCTTGCGATCACATAGAAAGCAAGCACCACCAGTACATCATGGATCAGTGCAACTACTGCACTTGTCGCAAACCGGATATCTTTAAACCGCAGCCAGATATAAAGCAGCATAAAGACTGTGGCAATGGCAACCGCAATGATTGCATCCACACGCATCTCGGAGCTTACGGTAGAACTGATGTTTTCAGTCGTAATATCCTTTTCTTCTACTCCGAATTCATCTGCCATATATTTCGCAAATGCTTCTCGTTTTTCCAGATCCAGCGTCTGTGTCTTGAAAATGACCTGATTACTGTTTGCAACGGTCTGTACCTGGATGTTTGGATCATCTGTCACCTTCTCCAGATCCGGAATCATTGTTTCATCAATCTCTTTCAACGTATATGCTTTGTCAAATGTTACATTTGTAGATGTACCGCCCTTAAATTCCAGACTGTAATTGAGGACGCCTTTTCCTGTTCCTGCATTCACTCCCATAAACACAAATCCAATCAGGATCACTACGACCGATACCGCAAAGAAAATCTTACGTTTTCCAAGGAAATCGATCGGCGCACTCTCTTCTTTAATCCGTCCGTAAAGTTTTGTATTACGAATTCCAACTGCATAGAACGCATACACGATCATCCGGGTGATCACAAGTGCAGTAAACATGGATACGACAATACCAAGTGCCAGTGTCTGTGCAAATCCTTTGACTGTACCGCTTCCTTTCAGCCAGAGCACTGCTGCCGCGATCAGTGTTGTGATATTTCCATCTAAAATCGCAGACATTGCTTTATGAAAACCTGCATTAAGCGCAGATTTTACAGATTTTCCAGCCGTCAGCTCCTCTTTTACACGCGCAAAGATAATTACATTCGCATCGACCGCCATACCGATACCAAGAATGATACCCGCGATACCCGGCAACGTCAGTGTGATATCAAATGCATTGAGCAACACCAGGATCAATCCAGTGTAGATTACCAGTGCAAGACTGGATGCAAGTCCCGGCAGCAGATATACCATGCACATAAATACAAATACAATCGCAAGTCCGATCGCACCTGCCATCAGACTGGTACTGATTGCTTCTTCACCAAGCTGCGCTCCAACTACATTAGAACGGATTTCTTCCAATTCTACACTCAGGCCACCGATACGGATCGTAGAAGCCAGCTGCTCTGCCTCTTCATATTCCATGGATCCTTCAATGATTGCCTGACCATCTGTAATTTCTGCATTTACTCTTGGGACACTGATCAATTCACCATCATAATAGATTGCGATCGTTTCTTCCGCCTCTTTTGCCGCTTTGGTTGCTTCTGCAAACTTTTCAGTACCTTCCTTTGTCATAGAAAGCTGAACAACATTTTCATTTGCTCCTGTTGTGGAATCCTGATAAGAACCGGACTTTGCACTCTTGATATCTGTTCCGGTCAAAACGACAGATCCTTCTTCCTTTAACTCATCCATACTTTTTGCAAGCACATAGTGTCCTGAGGTATCCAGTCCATAATTCGGATTTCCGTCACTGTCCTTCTCTTTGATAAAATACAGGGATCCCGGCTGCCCCAGCTCACTTAAGATTTCATTCGCATCTGTCACACCAGGGATTTCGATACTGATCCGGTTATCCCCTTCCTGATAAACCGTTGCTTCTGTACTGTACTGTTCTACACGCTTCTGAAGCTTGTAGATTGTATCACTCATATCCTCCTTGGAAGGAGTATCCCCTTTTACCTGATAGGTAATACTGACTCCGCCTTCCAGGTCAAGTCCAAGCTTAATATTCTTTGCTGCCCCCGTCTGTCCTTTTCCAAATCCGACCACCGTTGTAAATCCAAGAAGTGCAATCAGCACCACGGTCAGAATCAGACTGATAATCCCTTTACTCTTCTTCATGATCTGCCATCCTCTCCTGATCAGCCAGTGCCGCCTTGATCATAATCGCACATTCCACACGCTTGCGCTCCATCTCACAACTTACCTCGTATGTATCATTGATCGTATGATGGAATTTATAAGAATTCGCCATACATCCGCCGCTGCAGTAAAATCTTGCAAAGCAGTTTCTGCAACTGTCTTTGGAATACACACTGCATCCTCTGAATTCTTCCGGAATCTCCGGCTTTGTAATTCCTTCCTCTACATTTCCCAGCAGGAATTCTTCCTGACCAACGAACTGATGACACGGATACAGATCTCCCCAAGGCGTAACTGCCAGATATTCTGTTCCGGAACCACATCCGGACAGACGTTTTGCCACGCAAGGACCGCCTTCTAAATCCAGCATAAAGTGGAAGAACGTAAACCCTCTGCCTTCCCGTTCTCTGTCTACCATGATTTTTGCCAGCTTATCATACTCTGCAAAATCTTCGGAAGATCTTCTTTTTGAATCGCATACGGATCTGTATCTTCCCCGACTACAGGCTCAATTGAAATCTGCTCAAATCCCAGATCTGCAAAATGCAGGACGTCCTCTGAAAAGTCCAGATTTTCTCTTGTAAATGTTCCTCGTATATAATACTTTTCCTGATTTCTGCTCTCTGCCAGTTTCTGGAATTTCGGAACGATCAGATCATAACTTCCTTTTCCATTCCTAAACGGACGCATTCTGTCGTTGACTTCTTTTCTTCCATCCAGACTGAGCACCACATTGTCCATCTCTTTATTGACAAATTCCTGCACTTCATCATTGAGCAGAACTCCATTTGTTGTCAATGTGAAACGGAAATGCTTGTCGTTTGTCTTCTCCAGCTCTCTTCCATAGGCAACCAGATCTTTCACTACCTGCCAGTTCATCAACGGCTCTCCGCCAAAGAAATCAACCTCGAGATTTCTTCTCTTTCCTGAATTTGCCACAAGGAAATCCAGCGCTTTCTTTCCGACTTCCAAAGACATCAGCGCACGGCGTCCATGATACTCACCCTCTTCCGCAAAGCAGTATTTGCAGGCAAGATTACAATCATGTGCAATGTGCAGGCAAAGTGCCTTAACAACTGTCTTTCTTTCTTTTACCTCTCCGATATAGCTCTCATAAACATCCTGTGTAAACAACTGACCTGCCGCTGTCAGCTCTGCCACTGCCTCCAGAAGATCTCTCAAATCTTCTTCTGCATAAATATCCCCAAGCTTTTCAAGCAGATATTCTGCCGTCTTCTCTTCTTTTAACGTTTCCGGCGTATGAGCAGGGTTCATGGCCTCCAGACAGCCGATCACATCATACGCAATCTTGTCCACGACATGCACAGATCCGCTGTTCACATCCAGGACAATATGATATCCATTATTCTGGTACTGATGAATCACAACAGTTACCCCTCTTTCATTTAAATTTTATATTTTTGCATAACACACGTAAGGCAGCGACCACGGCCGCTGCCCTCATGTCTGATATTCAGTTTCTTATTTTTTGTGTTCACAAACCTGATTTCCTACTGTACAGGATGTCTTACATGCTGACTGACAAGATGTCTGACATTCTCCGCATCCACCTTTTTTCACTGTATGATTCAATGTCTGAGTATTTAATGTTTTGATATGTTTCATTTCTATTCCTCCTAATGTGTATGCATAAGCATCTAGTTTTCTTAGAATTATAACACATCCTGATCACTTTTTAAAGTATTTTTTTACTGTTCCATCTGTCTGCCCAGAAATTCTGCTGCCACAGCTGCCATTTTTTCTTCCACTTCACTGAATTTTTTGTGTTCTTCTTTGTGTAAAAACACCACTGTTCCCATCACGTCCCCGCCACTGATAATCGGACAAATAATTTCCTGAGAATATTCCTCACCCCCGGCGAATATCGGAATATAGTCCGCTTCCCTTTTTTCTGTACGAATCTGCTTTCGAGCCTGTATTGCATACTCCAGTTCTTTACTGATATAACGGTTCAGCAGCTCCTTGCTTCCATTTCCCGATGCTGCTACAATCTGATCCATATCAGTAAGACACACAATACAGTTCATGGTATGTGCAAGGCTTTCTGCGTACAGTCCGGCAACAGCACCGATTTCTCCGATCGGAGAATACTTTCTTAAAATCACACTGCCTTCTCTCTCGGTAAAAATTTCCAGTGGATCTCCTTCCCGAATACGAAGTGTCCTTCGAATTTCTTTTGGAATCACCACCCTGCCAAGGTCATCAATTCTTCGTACAATTCCTGTCGCTTTCATCTTATCTTCTCCTTATATCTGGTTTTTATCGATAACAATCTGCTATTAGTATCGCTCATTTTTTAGAAATTATGAGTTATTTTACCAGTTTTATAAGAATTCATGAGGGATGTATTTTTTCCGAAAAGAGTAACTACAAGAGATTTTCTATCGTTCTCTCTGTACGTTTACTTCCTCACGAAATCATACCGCCGATCATTCCACCTCCTGTGCAAAGAATACACACGATCAAAAGCTGAGGAAACGGCTCCTGAATGCTGTGGTAAATACCAAAGGAAATCAATACAAGAAGCAGAAAATACAGCACACCGATTCCAAGCCCCCAGACAAATTTCCTGACCCTTGCCATTTTCCCTGCTACAAAACCACCTGCCAGTGTAGACAAAATATACACGGTCAAAATCCCTGCTGAAACATGTTTTTCCTCCAGTCCACATTTGTAAAGCAGTACTGTCAAAATCAAAAGGAGCACACCTGTTACAAGGTATGCACACAACAGGGATTTTAAAATCCAAAGTCCTTTTTTCTGCATTGAATTTTCAACATTTGCTTTCTTTTCCATATACGCTCTCCTCCCGGCTCATTTACAGCTAATACACTGTATGAGTCCGAAAAGCGTTTTATGTCCATCGTTCCATTGGTATCAGCTTTTTTTCTGTATCCAGCAGGCAACACATTGTTGTCTGTCACACTCACAATGTTCCCCTATCATTGTCTCTTTTCCCAACTCATGTAGCGGTGTTTCAATGATATGCATCAGCTGACTAACAATATCATTCTCTAAAAATTTTATCATTTCATCATCTGCAATAGTTTGCTAGTCTACCAGAAGATATTTAAAAGACAAAACCCCTCATTTACAATCCTTTTCCCGCTTGAAAATAAAATTTGTAAATGAAGGGTTTTCTATTTTTATTCGCCCATCTGCTTATACTGCTGTGCGATATTTTTCACATGGTCTCCCATTCTTTCAAAATCTGTCAGCATCTCTGTAAAAATGATTCCGCTCTGAGGTTTACATTTTCCTTTTTTCATACGCTGCATCTGTTTCTTAAAGTACTTATCTCTCAGATCATCGATCTTCTGCTCTGCCGCACTGGCTTCAAAAAGAACCTGCGTCATATCGCTGCCCTCTTCATTTTTCACGATATCAAGCGCTGTCAGACACTGTTTTTTCATCTCTTCGATTTCTTCCAATGCTACATCAGAAAATGACAGATTCCACTCTTTGAGATCTTTTGCATATCCCGCCAGATTCATGGCATGATCCCCGATACGCTCCAAGTTGCCGATCACGGCATAATATCCATTAATGATCTTGGAATCCTCTGTCGATTTCTCATTGGAGATCAGAGATACGATATACTCTGAAATCTCACGGTTTAAATAATCGATATAGGTCTCTCTTTCTGAAATCTTCTCCATATCTTTTTCATTATACTGAATCAGAACATCATATGCTTTTGCAATATTCTTCGATACCATATCGCGCATTCTCTCGATTTCATCCCGAACCTGTGAAAGTGCTACCGCACTGGAGCCGATCGCATAGTTGGATTCAAACCGTGTGATGTACTTGAGTCTGTAATCTCCATCGTCTTCTTTCTTGCTGTCCGGCAGGATCTGGGTTGCGATTCTTGCCATGACATTGCCAAATGGAAGCAGGATCAATGTTGTTACAATATTAAATGTTGTATGCACATTGGCAATCTGTGCCACCGGATTTCCAGGTGTGAGTGCTTCCATCCAGGAGACAAACGGAGTTGTCATACAGATGACCGTAAACAGGATCGATCCGAAAATATTGAACATCAGATGGATCACGGTTGTACGCTTTGCATTGACTTTCATTCCAATCGATGCTAAAACTGCAGTAATACAGGTACCGATGTTCTGTCCAAACAAAATGTATACTGCGCTGGAGAGCGGCACCATTCCAGTTGCCGCAAGCGCCTGCAGGATTCCGACAGATGCAGATGATGACTGAATGATCGCCGTAAAAATCGCACCGATCAGAATACCTACCAGCGGATTCTCAACTGTTGTCATAAAGTTGATAAATGTCTGTGAATCCTGAAGCGGAACCATGGCATCTCCCATCATTGCCATTCCCATAAATAAAATTCCAAGTCCGGAAAAAATCCCGCTGATATGATGTACCTTTTCATTTTTAATGAACATCATCGCAGCTACACCGCCGATTGCAAAAATCGGAGCGATTGCCGAGATATCCAGTGCGATCAACTGACCTGTGATCGTTGTACCGATATTTGCACCCATGATTACCCAGACTGCCTGACTTAATGTCATCAGACCGGAATTTACAAATCCAACCAGCATAACTGTGGTTGCGGAAGAAGACTGAATCACGGCTGTGATCACAGCTCCAACCAGAACTCCTTTAATACGGTTGGAAGTCAGCTTCTCCAAAATCGACTTCATTCTGTTTCCGGCAGCAGCTTCCAGGCCGTTGCTCATCATATGCATTCCGTACAGAAACAGTGCAAGTCCCCCCAGCAAGGAAAGTATATCTGTTATCCCCATTGTATCTTTCTCCTTTTTTCTTCTCTTTTTGTATTTTATTTTTTCGCTCGAAACGAGACTGCCGCAAATGGTATCACAGCAGTCTCGTTTTCTGGCAAATTTTACAATTTTGATTCTAGCACACCGCATTTTTCCAGGTCAACATTCTTTTACACTTTTTTAACAAGTTCTTAGCATAACCTTAACATAAGCCTTCACAGTTCAGTCTTTCCATCAAGTATTGAAAAGCCTCCCTGATTCTGTTAAAATCAAAGAAGATTCCGAAAACAACGGAATTTTAAGAAATTTTAAGGAGTGAATACGATGAGTAAGATTGATGAAGTAAGAAGCGCCATGATGGCTGCTATGAAAGCAAAAGATAAAGAAAGAAAGGATGCGCTTTCCGCACTGCTCACTGCATTGAAGAACAAGGCGATCGACAAACGCGCAGACCTGACTGAAGAAGAGGAAACACAGGTAATCTTAAAAGAGATTAAACAGCTCAAAGAAACCATTGAGATGACACCTGCAGACCGCACGGATATCCTCACGGAATGCAACAGCCGTCTCGCAGTCCTCGAAGAACACGCTCCAAAGATGATGGATGAAGCGGAAATCAAAGCAGTAGTTTCAGAAGTACTTACCTCTCTCGGTCTGGATGCGCCGACCGCAAAAGAAAAAGGCAAGATCATGAAAGAACTGATGCCGAAAGTCAAAGGAAAAGCCGACGGAAAGTTAGTCAGTGAAGTCGTTGCTTCCTTCCTGTCCTGATTCACTATGAAAGTTCTGATTTTATCCTGCAATACCGGAGAAGGACACAATTATGCCGGCAGGGCACTCAAAGAGTGTATCGAATCGCATCATGATACCGCAGATATGCTGGATATTATGATGCTTGCCAGTCCCAGAGTATCAAAACTGGTGGGGAACAGCTATGTCAATATTGTCCGGCATGCTCCCCGCCTTTTTCAGTGTTTATACAAACTGGGCGGACTTGTCAGTTCCGCCAGACATCATTCTCCGGTTTATTATGCCAATGCTCTTCTCGCCAAAAAGCTAACGCGCTATCTGGATACACACCATTACGATGTAATCGTAACGCCCCATCTTTTTCCCGCCCAGACACTGACTTATATAAAGAAAAAGAACCTATTGTCCCAGAAAGTCGTGGCTGTAGAAACAGATTATACCTGTATTCCATTTTGGGAAGAGACAGACTGCGATTACTACATCATCCCTCACTATGAACTGATCGACGAATTTACAGCAAAAGGAATTCCCAGAGAACGTCTGAAACCATACGGGATTCCGGTTCGTCCGGCATTTTCTGACCAATCTGACAGACAAAAAGCGCGCGTACGCTGTGGGATTCCAACGCATGCCCAGGTTTATCTGATCATGAGCGGCAGTATGGGATTTGGAAAGATTCAGCTCTTTGTTGCCGAACTGCTCCGTACCCGAAAGCCCGGAGAATATGTTGTTGTAATCTGCGGAAACAACCGTCGCCTGCAAAAAATCCTCCTTGCGGAATTTGGAAAACAAGAAGGTGTTCAGATTCTGGGATACACTGAAAAAATTGCAGATTTTATGGCTGCTGCCGATGTGCTTTTCACCAAACCCGGCGGTCTGACTACCACCGAAGCAGCTGTCAAAGGGATTCCGATCGTACACACACGCCCAATTCCCGGCTGTGAGACAAAAAATCTGGCTTTTTATACAGAACGGGGATTGTCCCTGACTTCCCAAAAACTGCACGGACAGATTCTTGCCGGCCGAAAACTGATGTCAAACGATGAACTGCGGCATTCCATGTGTACAGCGCAGCACACTGTCATCCCACCAAATGCTGCTGAGAAGACTTACCAGCTTCTCTGCCAGCTTTCTTCTGCGTATGCCGTCTCAGATGATACTGCAAAAAAGGAGACTTTATGAATGAGTTATTCTTTATTTTAGTCGGATATCTTTCGGGAAGTATTTTATATGCCTATCTGCTTCCCAAATATATTTGCCATATCGATATCATGAAAGACAGTGACGATCACAATCCCGGTACATTCAATGCTTTTGCACTGGCAGGTACACAGGTTGGTATTCTTGTGATCGCATTGGAGCTTTTGAAAGGATTTCTTCCGGTCTGGCTGGCTTCACATATTCTGGATACAAGAAGATGGATGTTTGCAGTTGTTCTCTGTGCACCTGTTGCAGGGCATGCGTTTCCCCTGTTTTATCCGAAACGCGGCGGAAAAGCCATCGCAGTTTCTTTTGGAGTATTATTGGGACTGCTGCCGCGATACCGCCCGGTGCTGCTTCTCATCTTCTTTTATCTGTTATTTTCTTTTTTGATCGTTGTAAAGCCGCATCTTTACAGAAGCATTCTTACGTTTACACTGTTTTCTCTGACCGGATTGTTTTATTTCCATGATGCGGTGATCAGCATGGGCACATTTTTCATTTCCTGCGTGGTCATCATCCGACATCTTGTACATCATCAGAAAGAGCCTTTCAGCATTCGCTTTTTACAGCGGAGCTGAAAGGCTCTCTTTTATTTTTTGATCATAGAAATCGCTTTTGATCGTTCCAGTGTTTTTGCAAGCACATAAAAGATTACGGAATCAATCGGAACGGAAACTACCTGTTTTATAAATCTCGCCGGAAGGATTGCCAGAAATCCTTTTCCATACAGGATCGTCAGCCACCAGGTACCGAGCAGAAGATTTACAAGTAAAGCAACCGTAATTTTGGCTGCCACGACTCTTCCCAATTGAATCGGACGATGATAGAAAAAAATTCCGTAAATAACAGGTCCCAGCATCGCATTCAGTGTATACCCAAAGAAATACGGTCCCATCGGCTTGATCAGAAACTTCAGGATATCCCCGATTCCTCCCATGATCCCGCCAACCACCGGACCGAACAGCATCGATGCCAGCTCATTAGGAATACCGGAAAAACCAATCCGGATAAACTCCGTAAGCTGAACAGAGAAAAAGCCTAATATCACACCGATCGCGATCAACATGGCAGCCACTGCCATAACTTTTGTTTTCCTCAACTCATGCCAGGAGTCTACAAACTGCTGTTTTAATTGTTTCATAAAAAAATACCTCCTTTGCAGTAATCCTCAAGCTACTCACAGAAGGTATCCTTATATCAAACTGGTATATCTGTCTATGTGCAGCAGCGGGATGCGAAATATGTACCGCAAGCATTCACTTTTCGTCCTGCTGGCAACTCCCCGTCCAACCGGCACTTAACGCACATACTTCTACTCTGCTTTTGTTTTCATTTTTCGTGGTGATTATAGCACAATTTTCAAAGACGGACAACTATTTTTTCTCCTGCGGCTCTTCCGGTCTCACGATCGGAATCTGAAGATTGACTCCGTACGGATTGATCACAACCCCTTTTGCCTCGTTTACCAACATCTTCGGAACATTTTTTGCTTCAATAGCCATTGTCTTAAACTGATCCTCTTTATTGAATTTTCGAAACTCCAGGATATCTGTGAAAATCGGCTGATATGCATCTCCGTTCTTCTGTTTGAGCATCGGCATTCCGTTTTCTTTGTGAACGGCTACGATAAATCTGCCTCTTCCATAGTTGACCAGTATCTCTTCCTGCAGACCTTTCAGCTCTTCTGTCAGTTCCGGCTTTTCCTGTCTGCGCATCTCCTGCATAAAATACAGAGCGGTCAGATGAAGCTGCGGATTCTCTACCCATACTTTTCCATCCGGAAGGTCCTCGGTATTTGGTCGTATCACCAGTTCTCCCAACTGAAGTCTTGCTTCACTTTCCATATTTTTATTGATCAAAAGCCCGTTGACGCCCATCGGATACAGGCTTGAGAAAAATCCAAGCAGCTGTTTCTTTTCAATCTTTGCGATCTGGATCGGAATCCGCTGTTCAATCAGCTTCTTTCCCTCTCTCTGTGCATCCTCCTCTGTATAATATAACAGCACTTCATCATCAAATGTTTCTTCATCACACAGGACATACGGCATCTTTGTACACAGAGACATAAAGACATACATCTCCTCTGCATTTCGCAGACTGCTCAAAAGCTGCTCTTTTTCCGGTAACTGTCCGTTTTTATTTTCCTCTTTCATGAAACTGATTCCTTTCTTCTGTTGATATTCCCTATCTTTTAATTATACCAAAATTTTACTCTGATACCAACAAGATTCTGGATTATTTTCCACTTTTCGAACTCTGGATCTCAAAGACAATCCGTGTCAGATACTCCTCTTCTTCAGACATGGTGAGGCTGTCAAACAGAATGTCTTCATAGCAATGTGCGCCCAACTGGATTTTATTCTCTTTCCCATATTCTAAAATTTTCTTATAGGTATCCTCCAGCGTCTGCCATTTTCCTTTATGATAGGCGATCAGATACATTCCCGCGGGTCTGACACTGTAGTTGACTTTTTGCGGTTTCTCATCCAAAAGCTCATAAAAAACAGAATACTGATCAAAAATACCGCTTTGAATCTCCTTCGTATTTTGTCGGTATCCAATGGAATATGCGCTTTTGATCCCATTCCTCGCACAATACTCAAACAATTCTCCGATTTTTTCTGCCATACCCGTTCATTTGTATCCGTTGCACAGGACTGGATCA
>ENA-OPYY01000565-OPYY01000565.1-human-gut-metagenome-genome-assembly--contig:-NODE-565-length-11357-cov-1.145058_pt1 | contig 11357 bp, 6 predicted proteins | sample MGYA00242472_ERZ504481 | MGnify/ENA primary metagenome ERZ504481 (study PRJEB26092, sample SAMD00036265) | human gut metagenome | host: Homo sapiens | study: EMG produced TPA metagenomics assembly of...
CCCCATTGTTCCATATAATACCAATGTCCGTCTGCCGCTACCCAGCCGGTGCACATTGCTCCCCATTGGTCCATATAATACCAATGTCCGTCTACCGCTGCCCAGCCGGTTACCATGATACCATTATCGTTCATATAGTACCAATGATTTCCTGTATATAACCATCCGGTTACTTTTTGTCCGTTTTCATAGTATTCCCAGCCGTTTTCGGTCTGAACCCAGCCTTCTTTTCCTACTTTTTCTAACTGTCCCTGTGCTGCTTCCAGCTCTGCTTTTGCATCATCTGCCTGCTGCTGTGTCATGGGTTTTCCTAAAAGAGCTTTTACTTTTTCATAAACCGCTTTAAAGGCTTCATAGCTTTCCGGTGTATAGCAGTTTTCTTCTGTCAGAATTTCTTCTGCTTTCTGAAGCGCTGCCTTTAATTCATCTAAGTTTAATTCTTTCAAGCCTGCCTGTGCTGCTTTTAAGTCCTCTACCGCTTTATCAAGCTGTTCCTGACTTTCCGGTTTATTTACAACTGCTTTTGCTGCCTCCAATGCTGTTTTTAACGCTTCTACCGTTGCACTGTCGTATTTATTTGGTTCAGCTTCTGCATTCTTTATAATTTCTTCTGTTGCCGCAATTTGTTGCTCTAAAGCTGTGGTATCAAGTTCAACATTTTCTTTTGTTCCGTATACTTCCAGCTCTGTAATAGAAACGCTGCTTCCTGCTGCATTGGTATTCAAACCGTCCTTCGGGAAGGACAGACGCACATATCTGGCATTTTTCGCTTCCTCTAATTTGAAATCGTCTACAACATTAAGGTCATTTGAGAATTTCTCTCAATGGTCTTCACAGTTTCCCATGTATTTTTATCTGCTGAAACTTCCACTGTATAATTTGTAGGCCATACTTTCTTGAAATAAGAAACTTTAATTTCATCTATGGTATTTTTGCCTGCACCTAAATCTACAATAATATACTGGTCTTTTGGTTCTCCGCCTAATCCCAGCTTACTGTTCAAAGGTCCGCTGCTCCATCTGGTATCTGCTTTTCCATCAACAGCGTATTCTCCCTCATAATCTGTTTTACTTCCGTCAAAGTCTGTTTCTACATCGGAAACTTCTACTTTCTGATTTAAGGCAAGATTGGTTCTTTCCGGATTTTCAGGCTCTGTTCCTCCCTCGCCTACAATTACATGAACCTCTGCCTCTAAAGCTTCCGGATTTACTAAGCTGTAATTAATTGGCAGTGCACCTTTTACTAAAATATCTGCCGGTTTTGATGTATCAATTTTTTCTGTATCCCATGTAGGAATAACTTTTAACGGCTGCTCTTTTTCTTCTCCTGCTTTTACTGTTGTTTCTACTAATGCAGGTAATGCTACATTTTCTGCGTTTACTTCTGCATTTACGTTCTCAAGCTCTACTACGGAAGTATAGCTTACCGGTACATGGCGTCTTACACCGTTTACGGTCAGTTCTTTTAATCCGATACAGTTACCAGCCGCATTGGCATTGATGCTTCTAAAGAGAATTCTCACATATCTGGCTGCTATCGGCTGTGTAAGTTCTTCTTTTACAGTATCTACCGGATTTGTAGGTCCGTTGTTTTCTTTTTTTAATAGTTTTAACAGTTACCCAGTTTTCCTTGTCGTTAGATACCTGTACATCATAATCGGTCGGATATACTTTATTGAAGTAGCTCATTTTGATTTTGGAAATCATATTTGTATAAGTTCCTAAATCAACAATAATCCACTGTGGGCTCTTAGCTCCGCTGCCTTTTAACGCCGCACTGTCCCATTTTGTATTTTCATCACCGTCCACGGCGCTTTCCGGTTTTACGTTATTTGTTTCAATGCCGGATACTTCTACCGGCTGGTTTAATGCAAGGTTTACTGTTTCTTTTGAGTCTTCCACACCCGGGTCAACAGGAATGTTTTCAACTGCCTGTCCTACGTCGCCGGATGGATTTTCACCGTATTTGAGAATGATTTCATTTAATTTTACATCTTTTCCTTTTGGGAATTCAAATCTCACTGCATGAACATTTTCTTTCCAGCCTGTAAATTCCTGTGTACTCTTTGTCAGCTTTCCTAAGTCTTTTTCTTTTCCGTCCGCTGTTTTCAAAATAACTTTTGCCTCACAGGAGCCTGCCTGCAATACAGTAAAGCTGTCCAGATTTACATTATCTGTAATTCTGTATTCCAGATAGCTCTTGTCATCTGTCTGGGAAATCTGGAATACGGTTGCCAGATTTTTATCTGTCAGAGCTTTCTTGTCTGCTTTTTCATCACTTGTCAGAGCAAAATCAGGAGAAATTGTTCCCGGCGCTTTCTGACCTTTATTTACTTCTACTTCAAAGATTTTCAGAGGATTATTATTATCCTTTGTTACCTGTAAACGAACATAACGTCCTCTTTTCCTTTAGCATCTGCCTTGTACTCTCTGCGAGGAGGGTCTACTTTTCCGCTTTCACTGTTCCATGTGGCAACTTCTTCAAAATCTTTATTGTTTTTAGAAACAGATACCTTTGCGTCATAAATTTTCTGGTCTCCGTCTGCTGTATGGAAAGTAATATCATTTGATTTGCCTGTGTTCTGCCTAAATCAACGGTAATATAGTCTCCTTTTTTTCTGCGCTCCTTTTTGTCAAGGCAAAAGTCTCAGCATTGCCGTCAAGCATCATATCCCATGAACCGGACTGAAGTTCTTTGATATTTGTTCCTTTTACAGACATGGATACTGCTCTGTTTTCAATTACTGCCGCCAGCTTTTTCACCATAGCAGTTACCGGTTTCTCTCCTTTGTTTACCAGACGCAAATATCTTGCTTCTATATTTTTCTGTAAATCTCCTGGTTCTACTTCTTTCCAGTCATCCCCGTAAAGAGCATATTCTAATGTCAGACCGGATACATCAGAGCTTTCCAGAATAACCTTGGAAGTTTCAGCGATTTCTTTTGTTTTAATACCGATGTACTGGTCTTTTTCGAGAGTTACCTTTACATTGCGAACACCATACTCTTTTTCGTCAATGGTTAACGGTGTTTTTGCATATTTACTTACGTTTGTATAAATTCGGTCAGCAGGTGTTTCTGCATTTCCTGTTGCCAGAAGCTCATCCACCACTGCTTTTACATCTTCCATACAGGCATTGACAAATGGTACAAGTCTGCGGCTTCCTGCTTTTACAGACTGTGTGCCGCCTGCCGGAAATTCGTAAGTACGTTTGTTGTAAACGTCCATTTCTGCTGATGCGTCAGAGAAATTCTGCCATACAATACCCATATCCGGTTCTGCTTTTGCCATTTCTTCCTGTGCCTGTAAAATGTATTGTCCTGCTTTTACGACATTTTCAAGAGCCTGTAGCCAGCCTTCACCGTTCTCACGGTTACCCGGATTAGTAAGCTCCTGTACTAAAGCTTTGTTTGTACACTCTTCTTTAAAAGTTTTAATTGCAGAAAGAATATGAGCGAATTCTGCTTTTAAATCTTTTACTTCCTGCATATCTGCCGTAAAAGTATTTCCTTCTACTGCTTTCTTGATTGCATCTAAGGTATCTGCAAGGTATAAGGACTCTTCAAAGCCTTCCGGCACACGTCCTGAACCCGGACAGTTGGATACGTTTCTTGCAATGGTCAGATATGCGTCATATACTTCCGGCTCTAAGTATTTAAAGCACTGCTCCCACACCTCTTCTGTGTGCTGTGAATAATCATTCACATTCCAGAAATAAGAAGCCAACTGGAATAATGCTACTTTATCTGCTTCTGCAAAATGGATTGGGTTGGATACTGCCCCTGCCAATCCTGTAATATTATCTCTGATATAATGAGCGCTGCTTCCTAAGAAAATACCGGATTTTGCATGCTCGTTACATGGATAATTTACCCAGAATACAGGAGAGTGTCCCGTTTTTTCTTTTGCATAATTAATGGACTCCTGTGTAAACGGAGAGTTTACATCCTGTCCAGTCCAGAAAATCAGCACATCCTCATCAAACTGTTTCAGAGTTTCCAGTTCTTTTTGTCCGCTTGCTCCCTGTGACCATGCCACGTTGTATCCCTGAGGACAGTAAATAATCGGTTTACATCCTTTTGCCTTAATGTATTCCTTATTCAAATCATTTACAAGGCGAACAACTAAATCTGGTGAACCTGCTCCAAAGTCATCGTTTAAGAGACAGAAGCGACGCACTCCGATATTATATAACTGGTCGAATTTCGCCATAAGCTTTTTCTTACTTTCCTGATATTTATTTTCATCGTACTGTACAGATGCGTTAGGCTGTACGCCTTTTAACATATCTCCAATATGTACTGCCCATGAAAATTCTGTTTTATTCTTTTCCTGTAATTTCACCAGCTCTTTAAACTGGTTTAACATATCATCCGGATAGAGCTCTGCCCATTTGGAAGTGTGATATGCGTCTGTTTTTGATGCGTATACGTACAAATTCATCTTCACATCTCTGGTGAACTCCATCAGGCTCTTTCTCTGTTCATGTGTCCAGCTTCCGTAAAAGCCTTCGATATAACCTCTGGCATCAATGGAAGCATAGTCCTGAATTTCTACCGGATAAAATTTCTCTCCATTAAAGGAAGAAAACATCATTTTCAAAGTGGCAACTCCATAAAATGCTGCTTCCGTATCTTTTCCCAAAATAATAATATCTTCTCCGTCTGCGCTTAATGCGTAGCCGCCGCTTTGCTCAAAGAGCTTTTCATCCAATTTCTTGTCGGCAAAGTATTTATCGGCTTCATCTCCGCTTCCTTTTACACCGATAATAATATCACTGCCGTCTCCTGCTTTTTTCTCTTTCTTCGGTGTTCTGTCAAAGTCCTCCAAGACTTCATTCAAGTAGTCGTTTGTAGCTTTGTCTACCTTTTCGCCGCTTACCACACCCACGTTCTTATCCATGTCAAATTCTGTCTTTGAGGGATATTCAATCTTCTGGGGAACAGGATAAATCTGGTAAGCATCCCCTGTGGTTGTACCGTCTTCCGGTTTCCAGTCTGATACCCAAGGAGATTTTTCTTCTTTCTCCTCCTTCGGAGCAGCTGCTACCGGAGTCTGGAACAGCATAGTTCCCGCCAGCATGGTGCTGCAAACTTGTTTCCATCGTTTCATGTCGCATTCCTCCATCTTGTTATATAGTTTCCATATTTTACATATTAACTTATCACATCTTTTTAAATCAATGATTTTTTCGTTATTTTATCTATCTTTTTCCGCAAACGTTTGGCATTTTATGCAATTTTCATACATTTCACCTATAATATTTATACATTTTCACTTTATTATAAGAAGAAAGAATTTTGCACAGTCAAAAGGCGCCGGCTGATTTTCAGCCAACGCCTTTCTATATCATCATCTGTAAAATCTCCAGACTTTTTAAGTTTTTATCAATTTGTTCTTTCATATAAGAACGCATTATTTTTCCCAACTCCTCCTGCACTTCTTTTGTCACAGTAAAGGAATAGAGTTTTTCTAATTTTGCCGCAAGAATAAACTGCATGGTATACAAAGCGGAGGGACTGATATACATTACTCCCTTTTTGCCGTTTCCGCAATTTTTACAGAAAACACCTGCTTCTCTTACAGAAAACCATTGCAGCTCCTCTGTTGTGCCACATTCCTCACAGGCAAACACATAAGGGGCTTCTCCGTTAATGGCAACTGTTTTTAACTCAAAAATGTAACGGATAAGCATTGGCTCTATTCGCTGTGCTATCAACGCTTTTAAGGTAATATACAGTAAATTTAACATATCTTTTTCGTCTGTATTTTCTCTTGCGTAAAAGTCTGCCAGCTCCAAAAATAAAATCCATAGTAGACTTCCGGCTGAATACCTGCCAGCTCTGAGAAATAATTTTTCACAGAAGCAGAACGCAGCTGATAGGCTGTGCGCCCTTCATATATCAGGAAAGAACCGAACACAAAGGGATTTGATACAGCCATCATGGTGCTGTTCTGTCTTCTTGCACCTTTTGCAAAAACGGTTATCTTCCCTTTTTCCCGTGTTAAAATCACAAGACGTTTATCATATTCTCCCACGGGCATGGCAGATAAAACCATACCCGTTACGGTAATGAAATCATTCATTAAATTTCCTTCTTATCATATCCAAAGTTTTTAATGAGAAAATCACTGTCACGCCAATCTTTTTTCACCTTTACCCACAGCTTCAGATTTACCGGTTTTTCTAAGAAATGTTCGATTTCATACCTGGCTGCGCTGCCGATTTTTTTCAGCATTGCCCCTTGTTTTCCGATAATAATTCCCTTGTGGGAGTCTCTCTCACAGATAATGGTGGCATCAATATCCACCAAATCTTTATCCGTACGTTCCTTCATTTGGTCAATGGTAACGGCTATGCCGTGAGGAATTTCTTCATCTAAGGTTCGAAGCGCCTTTTCTCGTATCATCTCTGCCACAATTTGTCTCTGAGGCTGGTCTGTAATGGTATCCTCATCGTAAAACATCGGTCCGTACGGCAGATATTTAAAAATACAGTCCAATACAGTGTCCAGATTTTGTGCCCGAAGTGCGGAGGCCGGTACAATATCAGAGAAATTATACAGCTTTCGATATCCGTCAATAAATCCTGCAATCTCGCTTTTCTTTACCGTATCTACTTTGTTAATTACTAAAATCACCGGAAGCTTGCAGTTTTTCAACTGCTCTGCTATATGACGTTCTCCTGCTCCGATATAAGAAGTAGGTTCTACCAGCCATAAAATCACATCTGCATCCTTAAAAGTTCTCTGAGCTACATTTACCATGTATTCTCCCAGTTTATTCTTTGCCTTGTGAATACCGGGAGTATCTAAAAAGACAATCTGTCCCTTTTCTCCTGTATACACAGTTTGTATCTTGTTTCTTGTTGTCTGTGGTTTTCTGGAAGTAATGGCAATCTTCTGCCCGATTAAGTGGTTCATCAACGTAGATTTCCCCACATTCGGTCTTCCGATAATTGCCACAAATCCTGATTTAAAATCTGCCCTCATAAATTCTCCTTTTACAGTAAATGTTTCGTAACCTCAAATACCTTTTTCTCTTGTTCTATCTTTTCTTCGCTGCCCACTACACAAATACGGTTCTGTTCCATCATGGCGTCTACAATTCCTGCCAGCTTTCGAATATCTTTTGGCTGTGCATCTAAGATTTCTTGACGCTCTCTTTGCATATCTTCTTCTGTTACTTTAGAAAACCAAGCATTTAAAGACATGTTTCCCTTTGTAGACGGAGTCATAGGAACATCCAGTTCACTAATGGTTCCGATGATGTATTTTGTCATTTCTCTTTCATCTGCGTCAAAAGAACGGATAAAATCGCCTGTTTTTCTGAATACCTCCAAAGTTTTTTCCAGATTTGGATCTCGATAAGAAACTAAAAATCCATCACCGTTTCTTCTGAAAGAGCTCATACAACCATAAGCTCCGCCTTTTACACGAATATTCATCCACAGATATTCGTAGCTTAGCATCACTTTTAAAATCCGCAAAGCTCCTGTATATTCAAAGCCTGCCTCTTTAAAGTTGCCTGCTGCTGCTACATGCTGTACCTGTCCCGCTGTCTTAAAGCCTTCATTTTCACAACACAGGAAGAATAGGAAGCTGTCTCTTTCTTTTCACCTGTATAAAGAATTTCTTTAAATTCTTTGATTTCCTTTTCCAGACCTTCATAGCCTTTTTCTTCAGAAGTATAGCTTACCATAAGGTTTTCCGCACGGAAAACACAGCCCATCAGCTCTTTTAATTTTGCAATAACATCTGCTTTTCTCTGTTCAAAATTTTCTTCAATATCATTTATCAGCTGATAGAAATCAACACCACTGATTTTCTCCTGAAAACAAGAGCCTGCTGAGAAGTAAGACAGCGCACGCATAGCCGCTGTGGTATGTCCGGAGGAGACCAGACTCATCTGTAATCTTGACTTCATTTTCGCAATAATTTCATATAGGCGTTTTTCATCCTCTAATTTTGATGTTTTTAAAATTTCTTTTTATCATTTCAAAAACAAAAGGAATATCCTTGTAAAGTGCTTTTGCCTTTATTCCCGCCATTGGTGTGAATTTCTGATTGTCTTTGGAGTCTGTAAACACACTAATTCCAAACAGAATACCACCGCTTCTTGCATTGATTTCATTGAACAAAGCTCCGTAATCGTAATGCTCTGTATCTACATATCCCAAAACAGATTTTAAAATTCCCATATAAGGAACTAATTCTTCCGGAACATATTTCATATCAAAAAGCAGTTCCAAATATCCAATTCCATTGGTGTCAATCTCATGGTGAAGCACCAAGGTATCATCCACATGTTTTTCTGTATTGTAGATTTTGGCGCTTTCCCTGCTGATATCTTCTCTTTTTAAAAGAGGGATGGTTTTCAAAGCTTCTTCTGTTTCTTCTGCATCCTGATACTCTTTCAGATGCTTGGTATCAGCCACTAATTTTTCCAGTTCTTCCTGACTTAAAGACGCTTTATATTTTGCCAGCTTTTCTGCCAGTGCAGTTTCCTTTTCTGCTGCCAGCCCTCTCTTTGGATTTACTACCACAACAGACGCATGGGTATTGGAAAGCAGATATTTTTCAATAAGTTCTTCAAAATATCCTGTATCTGCTTTTTTCTTCAAGGCTTCAAAAATATCCAGACATTTTAAACGCTCAAATGGTTTTGCATCATCATACAGCCATGTATCAAATACATCAATGCTATACATCAAGCCCTTAGGGAAAGAAGAATAATCAGCTTCACGGAAACGAAATTCAATGTAGTTAATTCCCGCTTCAATGGCTTTTTTATCTACTCCGTTTTTCACAATGTCTTCTAATGTGCTGCGGATAAGAGAAAGAAATCTGTCCTTATCTGCCGGATTTGCATTTTTCGCAATAACAGAGAAAAACGGCTGATAAATTCCGTCCTCATAAGAGCCCATAATGTCCTTACCAATTCCCTCTTCCAAAAGGATTTTCTTTAACGGAGCTCCCGGAGCGCTTAAAAGAGTATAGTCCAAAATTTCAAAAGCAACGCTTCTTTCCACATCAAAGCTGTCGCCAACAACAATGTTATAAGATAAGTAGGAATTATTTTCTTCCGGTTCGCTTTCTGTTACAGAATACTCCATCTCTACATTTCTGATTTCTGAAAAGGCTTCCTGATACCCTATTTGAGAAGCAACGGGAATTTCATCATATTTACTCAAATATTCCTCATCCATCCAGTTCAAGCGTTCTTCCATATCCATATTTCCATACAGATAAATATAACTGTTTGCCGGATGATAATAGCGGCTGTGGAAGGATAAAAACTCAGAATATTTTAAATCAGGAATACACTGAGGATCTCCTCCTGACTCCACACCGTAAGGCGTATCAGGAAACAGAGAATTAAAAATTTCTCTCTCCAATACATCCTCCGGTGAAGAAAACGCCCCCTTCATCTCGTTGTAAACTACACCATTTAAAGTAAGAGGCGCATCTGCATTTTCCAACTCATAATGCCAACCCTCCTGACGGAAAATTTCTTCCTTTTCGTAAATATTCGGAAAAAATACAGCATCCAGATAAACGTGCATCAGGTTTTTAAAATCCTGCTCATTGCAGCTCGCCACCGGATACATGGTCTTGTCCGGATAAGTCATGGCATTTAAAAAGGTATTTAAAGAACCCTTCACCAGCTCCACAAAAGGATCTTTCAGCGGAAAGTTCTTCGAACCGCACAATACACTGTGCTCTAAAATATGCGCCACTCCTGTGCTGTCTGCGGGAGGAGTACGAAAGGCAATATTAAATACCTTATTTTCGTCCTCGTTTTTCAGCACCATTACTCTTGCACCGCTTTTTTTATGCTTTAACAAATAACCTTCAGAATGAATATCCGAAATTTCTTCTTTTAAAATCAGTTCATAAGCCGGTATTCTATCCATATTCATGGCATTTCCTCCAAACTACTTTTTTCTAAAATAACAGTATAGCACAAATCCCCCTAGGAAAATAGGGGGATTGCTTTATTTCAAACTTTCTTATTCCCAGTTTTTCTCCGCTTCCAGATAATACTGTAAAAGCTTCGGACTTGATAAAGAATTTACCTCCAGCTCCTTTTTCGAACGTTCATCTTCTCCAAAAAGAAAAATCCCCTGCAAATTATCCTGTGTCAGAAATTTTCCTTCCTGTTGCAAGGTCAAGTTCTCAATCTGAATTTCTGTCTTAGATGCCAACTGAAATCCCCAGTCTCCAAAAGACGGAACCTGCACATGGTAGGGATATACAAAGGGCATTTCCTGCTTCACTGTTTCATGAATACACCAAAAGGCATCACCGGCATAATAAGGGCTGGTAGACTGAACAGCCATAACTCCCTCATCAGAAAGATTACGGCTGCACAGGCGATAAAATAAATCCGTATATAATTTGTTTACTGTTTCACTGTTGGGATCCGGCATATCCACCAAAATCACATCATAGAGAGCTTTTCCTGCATTGTTTTCCAAAAACTCATAAGCATCTTCGTTATAAATCTTTAATTTTGCTCTGTCCAAAGAGCCCTCATTTAACTTTTTAATATCTTTATGGTTTCTGCAAAGCTCCGTTACTCCGGCATCTAAATCCACTAAATCAATTTGCTGTACTTCTTTGTATTTCAACACTTCCCGCACGGCAAGTCCGTCTCCACCTCCTAAAATCAGCACCTTTTCCCGTTTCTTTGCCGCCGACATAGGCACATGAACCAAAACTTCATGATAACGATACTCATCCATAGAAGAAAACTGAATATTTCCGTTAATGTAAAGACGCACATCATCTTTATGCTTGGTGAGCACTAATTTCTGATAAGGTGTCTGCTCCGAATAGATAACCTTATCACGATACAAGCCCTGCTCAATGCCGGATGCCAGATTTTCCGAAAACAACATTCCCAGTATCATTCCTGCACCGGAAATATAAATCATGACCTTCCAAAGAGCTGTTCTTCCTATATATTGGCGGTAAGAATACAAAATAAACAGCGAAATCCCCAAATTCATTGCTCCCACCAAAAATGCCGTAGAAAAATATCCCAACTGGGGAAGTAAAAGCAAGGGAAATGCAATAGAACCTGCTAATCCGCCAATATAGTCAAAGCTGAAAATACTAGACAGAGTAATCCGCAGATTTCCTGCATTTTCCTCAATAATTCTGGTCAAAAGAGGAATTTCCAGACCTACCAGAACACCGATCAGAATAATTTCGCTGTACATTACAAGGGAATAGCTTTCTAAATATACATTTGCCAGAAACAACAAAATAGAGCTTGTTCCTCCCAATATTCCCACACCGATTTCAACGAAAATAAACCAATCAAATAGTTGCACCTTTATAAATTTTGATA
>ENA-OPYY01000566-OPYY01000566.1-human-gut-metagenome-genome-assembly--contig:-NODE-566-length-11354-cov-1.337490_pt1 | contig 11354 bp, 12 predicted proteins | sample MGYA00242472_ERZ504481 | MGnify/ENA primary metagenome ERZ504481 (study PRJEB26092, sample SAMD00036265) | human gut metagenome | host: Homo sapiens | study: EMG produced TPA metagenomics assembly of...
TAGAGATTAAATTTGACAGAGGAGGGATTGGCATGAAGTATCTGATTTGGCTTGTGGGAGGGATTGCGGCTTTGGATCAGGGGATGAAGAGTGAGATCGAGCAGGAAACGGATGGGGAGTTTCCAAGAGATCTGCCGGGAGCGAAGGGACGGATCCGTATTCACAGGAATCATAATTATGGGTTTCCTTTTGGTTTTTTAAAGGAAAAGCCACAGCTGGTAACAGCGGTTCCTCTGGCTGTTTCCTCTGCTGTGGCCGGCGCGCTTTCCATGCTTTTGGTGAGAAAGGGCTGCGGGATTCAGAAGGTGGGGCTTTCTATGGTTTTGGGAGGCGCGTTAAGCAACCTGTATGACCGTTTTAAACGGGGATATGTGGTGGACTATTTTTCATTTTCACTACCAGGGATTAAGAAGGTGGTATTTAATCTTGGGGATCTGTTTGTATTTTTGGGTACAGCTTTGTTTCTTTTAGGCGAAATGGGAGAGGAGTTTAAAAAGAAAGTAGATTGATTTAGGCAGAAAACATTCCGCCAAGCATCCCTCCCAGGGCGCAGACAGCCATTACGGTGACGGAGCGTTCTGTGTCAAGGGCGGACCAGGGGTTCATGGCCCAGGAGACCGCGAAGAGGATGAGAAAGTAAAAAAGTCCTGACAGCAGTCCCCAGAAGAACCTTCTCTGGCGCAGACGTTTTCCTGCTGCTGCTCCGCCTGCCAGACAGGCGGCCAGATAGACGAGATAGACCATGAGATTTACCTGTCCTTCCTTTAAACGCAGCTTATACAGGGCAAAGGCCAGAGCGCCGAGCAGAAGCCTGAGAGGACGTAGGAGATCAAAAGGGAGCGGAGCATGGGTTTTACAATGCCGTTTTCCATAGGGATTCCTCCTGGTATGATTGATATGGTGTAAATATATCCCATTGAGAAGACAAATATGACAGGCAGGAGCAAAATCCCATTGCAAGCCCCTGAAAGCTGTGTTATAATTCATACGATAACGGTTTCTGGGGCATATCCTCAGGGACAGAAACAAGGAAAAAAGGAGGTACTCTGATATGAAGCACGTTAAGACTTTGAATACCAATACCTTAAAGGATACGATGAAGAAGGGCGGATGCGGCGAGTGCCAGACTTCCTGCCAGTCTGCATGCAAGACTTCCTGTACAGTTGGAAACCAGAGCTGCGAGAACGCTGACCGCTGATCCGGCGTCCGTTTCCTATGCTGCAAAGCCCCTATGGTCACCGGGATTATAGGGGCTTTCCTTTGCTGTAAAAGATATGGGGCAGACAGCCCTTAGAAAGAGAGAGTATAAATTTTGATTCATCAGTATATTAACAATGGTTATCATATTGTTCTGGACGTAAACAGCGGTTCCGTCCATGTGGTAGATCCGGTTGTCTATGACGCCATCAAGGCGGTGGCAGAGCAGATTCCGGAGCTGGAAAAGCCACAGGCTCTTCCGGCAGAAGTGACCGACAGGGTTCATGAAGCCCTGGATGGTACCTACAGTGAAAAAGAGGTCACAGAGGCTCTGGAGGATATCCAGCAGCTCATTGATGCAGAGCAGCTTCTGACCCAGGATATTTACAGGAATTTTGTAATGGATTTTAAGAAGAGAAAGACAGTTGTAAAAGCCCTTTGTCTTCATATTGCCCACGACTGCAATCTGGCCTGCCGCTACTGCTTTGCAGATGAGGGTGAGTATCACGGCCGCAGAGCTCTTATGAGTTTTGAGGTGGGAAAAAAGGCTTTGGATTTCCTGATTGCCAATTCCGGTAACAGACGCAATCTGGAGGTTGACTTCTTCGGCGGCGAGCCTCTTTTAAACTGGAAGGTTGTGAAGCAGCTGGTAGAGTACGGCCGCTCCCAGGAGGAGGCTCACAATAAGCGTTTCCGTTTTACGCTTACTACTAATGGCGTGCTCCTGAATGATGAGATTATGGAGTTCTGCAACCGCGAGATGAGTAATGTGGTTCTCAGCCTGGACGGACGTCCGGAGGTCAATGATAAGATGCGTCCTTTCCGAAACGGTTCAGGAAGCTATGACCTGATCGTACCAAAGTTCCAGAAGTTTGCTGAGAGCAGAGGCCAGATGGATTACTATGTCCGCGGCACCTTTACCAGAAACAACCTGGATTTTTCAAAGGATGTGCTTCACTATGCAGATCTGGGCTTTAAGCAGATGTCCATGGAGCCGGTTGTTGCAGAGCCTGAGATGGACTACGCTATCCGTGAGGAAGATATTCCCCAGATCCTTGAGGAGTATGATAAGCTGGCAGTAGAATACATCAAGCGTAAAAAAAGAAGGAAGAGGCTTCAATTTCTTCCACTTTATGATTGACTTAAATGCAGGCCCCTGTGTTGCAAAGCGTATGGCTGGCTGTGGTTCAGGTACAGAGTATCTGGCAGTTACTCCATGGGGTGATCTCTACCCCTGCCATCAGTTTGTAGGAAATGAGGAGTTCCTTCTGGGCAACGTAGATACGGGCATTGTAAATGAGGAAATACGCAATGAGTTTAAGCTTTGCAACGTATATGCAAAGGAAAGCTGCAAGGATTGCTTTGCCAGATTCTACTGCAGCGGCGGCTGCAGTGCCAATTCCTACAATTTCAGCGGTTCCATTAACGGCGCATATGAGATCGGCTGCGAGATGCAGAAAAAACGGATCGAGTGCGCGATCATGATCAAAGCAGCTCTGGCTGACGAGGAATAATTTATGAAATATCAGGTAATTACAAAGGATGGGCGGGCTAAGCGTGCGGTGATGGAAACAGTTCACGGTACAATCCAGACTCCGGTGTTTATGAATGTAGGAACAGTAGGCGCGATCAAGGGTGCTGTATCTACAGACGATCTGCGCCAGATCGGCACTCAGGTAGAGCTGTCCAACACATACCATCTCCATGTACGTACTGGAGATAAGCTGATCCGGGAATTTGGAGGACTGCACAGGTTTATGAACTGGGACAAGCCTATTCTTACAGATTCCGGCGGTTTTCAGGTATTTTCTCTGACAGATCTGAGAAAGATAAAGGAAGAGGGTGTATATTTCAGCTCTCATATTGACGGACATAAGATCTTTATGGGCCCTGAGGAGAGTATGCAGATCCAGTCCAATCTGGGTTCTACCATTGCCATGGCCTTTGACGAATGTCCGCCAAGCCATGCAGATTATGACTATATCAGAAAGTCTGTAGACCGTACAACACGCTGGCTGAAGCGGTGTAAAACAGAGATGGTCCGTTTAAATTCTCTTCCGGATACAGTAAACCGGGAACAGCTTCTGTTTGGTATTAACCAGGGCGGTGTGATTGATGAGATCCGTATTGACCATGCCAAAACGATCCGTGAGATGGATCTGGACGGCTACGCCATCGGCGGACTTGCCGTAGGCGAGACCCATGAGGAAATGTACCACATTCTGGATGTAACTGTTCCTCATCTGCCGGAGGAAAAACCGGTTTATCTTATGGGAGTAGGTACTCCTGCCAATATTTTAGAGGCTGTAGACAGAGGGGTTGATTTCTTTGACTGTGTTTATCCGTCCAGAAACGGACGTCATGGTCATGTGTATACCAATCATGGCAAACTGAATCTGTTCAACCAGAAATATGAGCTGGATCACCGGCCGATTGAGGAAGGCTGTCAGTGTCCTGCCTGCCGTTCCTACAGCCGTGCATATATACGCCATCTGTTAAAGGCAAAAGAAATGCTGGGAATGAGATTATGTACCTTGCATAATTTGTATTTTTATAATAAAATGATGGAAGAGATCCGGGAAGCCATTGAAGAACACCGCTACAGCGAGTACAAAGCCGCTAAGCTGGCCGGCATGGCAGGTCAGAAGGATTGATAAAAGAAACTGCTGGGGCAATGTAGCAGCAGGTATGAAGGAGGAAACACCATGGCTGGAATGGGAGGAATTATTCTCTATATTATTTCCTGGGAGCACTTGTTTATTTTATGGCAATTCGTCCCCAGAAAAAAGAGAGACAGAAACAGCAGGAGCTGCTTGCAAGCGTTGCTGTTGGAGATACCATCCTGACAAGCAGCGGATTTTACGGAGTGATCATCGATATGACCGATGACACAGTGATCGTAGAGTTTGGCAGCAACAAAAAACTGCCGTATTCCGATGCAGAAGGTTGCTATCGTTCAGGTTGAAAAGCCGGAGACAAAATAAATGTCACTGAGGGGGATGCCGGAAAGCTTACGGGTTTCGGCATCCCTTTTACGTAAATAAGGAGAGGAATCATGATCAAAAATATCGTATTTGATATGGGAAAGGTACTGGTGGAATATGAGGGAGACCGGGTCTGCCGCCATTTTTCAGAAGACGAGGCTCTGATCCGCAAGGTCAGCACGGCTGTATTTGTATCTCCGGAATGGCTTATGCTGGATATGGGGATTATTTCCGAGGAAGAAGGTTTAAGCCAGATACTGACGCGGCTGGATACGGAGGAGGAGAAGGAACTGGCGAGAAAAAGCTTTGCCCACTGGCATGAATACAATATGTACCATAAAGAGGGGATGGAAGAACTTGTTAGGGAATTAAAGGAAGAGGGGTACCGCATCTATCTTTGTTCCAATGCATCGGTGCGCCTTTTGACCTGCTATCATCAGGTAATCCCGGCCATTGACTGCTTTGACGGTATTTTCTTTTCCGCAGAAGTAAAATGCATGAAGCCTCAGAAGGAAATGTATGAGCATTTTTTTGAACGTTTTGGTTTAAAGCCTGAGGAATGTTTCTTTATCGATGATCTGGAACGGAATATTCAGGGTGCAAAAGCCTGTGGCATGGATGGATACTGTTTTGCAGACGGTGACAGAGAGCGGCTGAAAATTCGTCTGGCTTCCCTTAAGAAGGATAATTAAGATTTTCTTAATAATCTATTCAAAGAACATTCAAACATTTTCAGGGATGGCATGATATACTAAGTACATAAGAAATGCACGAAAGTTTAATAACTATCCTTCAACCCTTTTTGAAAATCCTAAATCCTAAGAAAAAAGCTCCGTACCAGGTGTACGGAGTTTTTTCTGTTTCAGGGAACAGTGCAGGCTGCACATGGAATGTCTCTGTGGAATAGGCTAACAAAAAAGGAGTATTTAAGATGTGAATCGAGCCAGAGTGGATATTCACTGCGACCAGGTTTATTCCATGGGGATCACAGGACGGGGCATAGGCGTAGCTGTCCTGGATACGGGAATCTTTCTCCATGAGGATTTAAAGGATAGAGTAAAGGGATTTGCGGATTTTGTCCGCAGGAAAGACAGACCCTATGATGACAATGGCCATGGAACCCATGTTGCCGCCATGATCGGAGGGAGCGGGGCTTCCATGGAAGGAAAATACCGGGGAGTGGCTCCTGGCTGCTCTATTATCTCCGTAAAGGTATTAGACCATCGGGGAAATGGATATGCTTCAGATGTGCTTTCCGGACTCCGCTGGATCCGCTCCCACAAAGAGTTTTTGGGAATCCGGATTGTAAATATTTCGGTAGGTTCTCTGTCAAAGAGAGATATGACGGAAAATTCTGCCCTTGTTAAAGGGGTAAACGCGGCCTGGGATGATGGCCTGGTGGTCGTTGTGGCAGCCGGAAATCACGGCCCCGGCCCTATGACAGTCACCACGCCGGGAATCAGCCGAAAAGTCATAACGGTAGGCTGTTCAGACGACCATAAGGAAGTAGAGGTGATGGGAAACAGATGGTAGATTACTCCGGCCGTGGCCCTACTGCCAGCTGCATTTGCAAGCCGGATATCGTAGCGCCGGGATGCGGGATCGTAAGCTGCGGGAACGAGGCGGGAGCATATTTTGCCAAATCAGGCACCAGTATGTCTACGCCTTTGGTATCAGGAGCCATTGCCCTTTTGCTGGAAAAATACCCAGATATGACCAACCGGGATGTAAAACTCCGCCTCAGAGAACGGGCCATAGATCTGGGTCTTCCCAGAAATCAGCAGGGATGGGGGGCGTTGGATGTGCAGAAGCTGCTGCAGTAGGGGCCGCAGAAGCCATCCCCTCCAGGCACTGGGGCTACGGGGGTAGTGTGCTGTCTCACTCACATTTCGTATAATGACTTGCCTGAATTTCCATCTGCTGCGTTGTCGTCAATCGACGATGCCACCGCATCGCCTCATTCCTTCGCCTTGCAGGCTGAAAATTCATTCTGCGTCATTATACTGAAAGTAAATGGGACAGTACACTAGTCCTGTCTAGGAGGCCGGGAATGGGTTAAAAACAAGGGGAAGGATGGCAAAACTCGCTTTCGCTCAGACAGTTGCCATCCTTCCCCTTAACACCCATCCCCCCCCCAAGACAGACACGCCCCTCCGCAATGCGCCTGGAGAGGATGGCTTCTGCTTGGGAATACCCTTCGGGAGGATGGTAATTCCCTTGACTTTCTGAAAAACCTATGCCAGAGAGCACCTTATTACTCTATTCAAGGAGCCACCAGCCGGAAGAAACATATCTCTGGTGAAGGCCGTGGAAAGACGCCGGTACTTAGCGAGGTTTTTTCGAGCTTAGTACCGCTGCGTATTTCCCCGAGCGAGAGCGCGCCTGAACGGAGATATGTTTCTTCCGGCGTTTCTCCAGCATTTCTCCAGCATTTCTCTTACTTCTCCCAGCGTCCGGAGCTCCGCAGGGGAGAGTGAGTCCGTTTTGGGATACGGGCAGTCCTACTTCGTCGGCTTTGACGGTTCCGCCGAATTTCGGTACGATTTCTACGCCCATCATATAGGAAAGAACGGAAGGGGCAAGGCCGGTGGTGTAGGAGTTGATGAGGAAGAAAAGGGGATCTTCGGATAAGAGCTGTACGCACAGCTTTACCAGAGGATGGATCGCATCCTCGATTTTCCAGATTTCTCCTTTTGGACCGCGCCCATAGGAGGGCGGATCCATGATGATGGCGTCGTAGTGGTTCCCTCTGCGGATTTCGCGTTCTACGAATTTAACGCAGTCATCTACGATCCAGCGGATGGGGGCGTCTGCAAGGTCGGAGGAATGGGCGTTTTCCTTGGCCCATGTTACCATGCCCTTGGAAGCGTCTACATGAGTGACGCTGGCTCCGGCCTTGGCGGCTGCCAGGGTAGCGCCTCCGGTGTAGGCAAACAGGTTTAATACCTTGACAGGGCGTCCGGCCCTGCGGATCTTTTCACCAAACCAGTCCCAGTTTGCAGCCTGCTCGGGAAACAGGCCGGTGTGCTTAAAACTGAAGGGTTTTAAATTGAAGGTCAGTTCCTTGTAATTAATGGTCCACTGCTGGGGCAGGTCAAAAAATTCCCATTCGCCTCCGCCTTTGCTGCTGCGGTGGTAATGCCCGTTCATTTTTTTCCATCCGCGGTGAGTTTTTGGCGTATCCCAGATTACCTGGGGGTCGGGACGCACTAAGAGATAGTCCCCCCAGCGCTCCAGCTTTTCGCCCTTAGAGCAGTCGATCACTTCATAATCGTTCCATCCATCTGCAAGCCACATAAATTGATAAACCTCATTTCTTTCAGAATTATATAGTGCCCGTGTCGGCGCACGGCGCTGTTTTTGTGATTGATTCCTAATGAGTATAGTCCAAATAATACTGCATCGTCAAGCGCTGTGCTGTGGGTTTCAAAAGATAAAGAAAAGACAATTGAAAGTTTCTGTATGAATTATTAAAAAAATATAAAATCAGATTGACTTTTTTATAAAATGTTGATATTATGTCAGTGGAAATGGAAAAATCCAGTGAAAGTTATTGATTAAAAAGAAAATTTTTTCAATGCAAAAAGGCCGTATTTGTTGAGGAATTATAAATGAATTGTTAATTCGTGTCCGTCCATCAGACAAAACGGTTTTTTATTTTCACAAATGGATCATCCATTAGGTCAAGTATGGGAGAGTATTCGAAAAGGAAATTTCCCATAAAAGAAAGGAGTACATAGTATGAAGTATTTACAAAAACTGGGTAAGGCCCTGATGCTTCCTGTAGCATGTCTGCCGATCTGTGGTATCCTGATGGGAATCGGATATTATCTCTGCCCGTCTACCATGCAGGGCGGCGAGGTTGAAGGAATCCTTCAGCAGATTGGTTTCCTTCTGGTAAAGGCAGGCGGCGCTCTGATTGACAATATGGCGATCCTGTTTGTAATCGGTGTGGGTGTTGGGTTATCTGAGGATCATGACGGTACAGGCGGACTGGCAGCTCTGGCTTCCTGGCTGATGATCACCTCTCTTTTATCCACAGGCGTAGTGACTACCCTGATGCCGTCGATCGCTGAGGATCAGCAGACGACTCTGGCATTCAGCAAGATCGCAAACCCATTTATCGGTATTCTTTCCGGTATCATCGGTTCTACCTGCTACAACAAGTTTAAGGGAACACAGCTTCCAGACTGGCTGTCCTTCTTCAGCGGCAAGCGCTGCGTAACCATCATTGCAGGCGTAGTGGCAATTATCACCTCTGTTATCCTGCTTTTCGTATGGCCGGTTCTGTTCGGCGGTCTGGTTGCAATCGGAAACGGTATTGCAGGCATGGGCGCGATCGGCGCAGGTATTTATGCATTCTTAAACCGTCTGCTGATCCCAACCGGTCTGCATCACGCATTAAACAATGTATTCTGGTTTGATACCATTGGTCTGGGCGATCTGTCCCATTTCTGGGCAGGCGAGACATCAGCAGATGTTACATGGAGCCTTGGTATGTATATGTCCGGTTTCTTCCCATGTATGATGTTCGGTATCCCAGGCGCTGCTTTGGCTATGGTTCAGACAGCAAAGGGCACAAAGAAAAAAGTTGCGATCGGTCTGGTTGCTTCTGCAGCCCTCAGCGCATTTGTCTGCGGTGTTACAGAACCCTTTGAGTTTGGATTTATGTTTCTGGCTCCCGGCCTGTATGTAGTTTACGCTCTGCTGTACGGAATTTTCACCACAGTTACAACTATTCTTGGATTCCGCGCAGGCTTCAGCTTCTCCGCGGGCGCAACTGACCTGTTCTTCTCCGCATCCCTTCCGGCAGCTCAGAAGACATGGATGATCCTTCCGCTGGGTATCGCAGCATTCCTGGTATTCTATGTGGTATTCCGCTTTGCTATTGTAAAGTTTGATTTAAAGACTCCGGGCCGCGAGGATGATGATGATCTGGAGGCTGAGAAGTCTGCTGTTCTGGTAAACAACAATTATACAGAGGTTGCTTCTGTGATTCTGGAAGGACTTGGCGGCAAGGAAAATGTAAAATCTCTGGAAAACTGCATCACAAGACTGAGACTGGAGATCAAGGATCAGAGTGTGTAGATGAGAAGAAGATCAAATCCGCAGGCGTAGCTGGTGTGATCCGCCCAGGCAAGAATTCCATTCAGGTAATTGTGGGTACAAAGGTACAGTTCGTTGCAGATGAGATGAAGAAGATGCTGAAATAATCGAATCGTTCATCAAAGTATTTAATAGAAAATGGGCTGGCTTCCGTCTGGGAGTCCGGCCCGTTTCTTTTTTGAGGGGAATATGTTAAAAACGGACCGCGGGGGAGATTCAAATGCCGCAGACGTTTTTCGTAATAGAATTGAAAGGTAATTCCGGTTGAAAGAACGCAGAACCCCTGATACAATAGAAGGCAGATGAGGGCCTTAAAGAAGCATTTCTTTCAAGAAAGAAGGGCGTTTAAGGAGAAAGAGGCGTGTATGAAGAGGAAGATGACGGCAATGTGTCTTGCGGCGGTTCTTCTGTCGGCTGGTACAGTCAATCTGACAGCGTGGGCAGAAGGCTGGGCGGAAGCAGAGGGAAACTGGGTCTATTATGACAGCAATGGAAATAAAGTCTACAACGATTGGAAAAAGGGAGCGGATGGGCAGAGGCGTTATCTGGACGGAAACGGGACCATGGCGGTCAACTCCTGGGTGGACGGAGAATACTATGTAGACAGCAACGGTATCATGGTTACAGAAAAATGGCTTCATGTGCCTGAGGATGATGGAGAAGACGAATGGTATTATTTCTCGGCTTCCGGAAAGAAGGTAGAGGATACCTGGAAAAAAATTTCGGACAAGTGGTATCATTTTGACAGCAACGGCGCCATGGAGCGGGGGTGGATCCTGGATGACACCTATTATACCGGTGATGACGGCGTGATGCGTACAGGCTGGCAGAAGCTGATTCCTCCGGATGAATATGATGAAGAGATCAACAAGGTAGTTCCCGGATACGATACGGGAAATGTGGAGTACGAGGAGGACGGCTGCTACTGGTTCTATTTTGGCACCAATGGAAAGAAATATGTTCCCAGTGATGACAATTCCGGAGATGATTACGGTACCCGCAAGATTGACGGAACGTATTACTGCTTTGACGAGGACGGCATTTTGCAGATCGGCTGGAAGGACGTCCGGGATAATGGGGGCGGCGGGATTCAGGATTATATGTATTTTGGCTCTGACGGAAAGGCGCGGATCGGCTGGTATTCCATCGAGCCGCCGGAGGATCTGGACGGATATGACGGCGATGTGGAATGGTTTTATTTTTCCAATAACGGAAAGCCAAAGGCGGCAGATTCGGATCGTTTGGATACACAGGATCTGACGCGTATCAATGGAAAGACTTATCTGTTTAATGAAAAAGGAAATCCGGTGTACGGACTGCGAAAGGTTTATACAGGCTCCGGTGAGGATGACTGGACTGCTTATTATTTTGGAAGCAAGAGCGAGAGCTGCGTGCAGAAGGGAAAGATGAGCGTAGAGGAGGATGACGGAACCAAAGCGGATTACTATTTCAGCGATAACGGACGGGGATATACGGGAGTACGGGACGGCCGTCTCTATTATAAAGGAAAGCTTCAAACGGCTGAGGACGGCCAGAAGTATGTCTGCTATCGGGTGGACGGTGGAAATTATGTAGTCAACGGTTCGGGAAAGCTTATGAAGGGAACCACGGTGAAGAATAGCGACGGAGTAAAGTTTAAGACGACTTCATCGGGAATCTTAAGTACGGCAGATGATGATCCTGATATTGATTCCTATGTGACAGAGCCTCTTGAACCGCTGTGTCTTGAGGATTGATTTTAAAGAGAAACGTATTATTATAGGAAGAAACTCCTTCGCAAAGTGTAAAACGGTTCTTGCGGAATGTGATCAGCCTTCCTTCTGCATTCTACCCAGCTCATCGGACAGAACACTACGGTTCACGCAGAGATAATTTGCCATTTCCTCCCTGGAATAGGGGATCTCCACGGTATCACTGCCTCTTTTGCGGCATTGAATGCGCAGGTATTTTAATACTCTCATTCTCACACTTTTGGTGGAGAGAATATCAATTCTGTAAAACTTCCTCACGTTTTCATTGGCAATGAACGCCATCAGCCTGCGTTCCAGCTCCTCCTCCCATTTTTCA
>ENA-OPYY01000569-OPYY01000569.1-human-gut-metagenome-genome-assembly--contig:-NODE-569-length-11307-cov-0.873345_pt1 | contig 11307 bp, 16 predicted proteins | sample MGYA00242472_ERZ504481 | MGnify/ENA primary metagenome ERZ504481 (study PRJEB26092, sample SAMD00036265) | human gut metagenome | host: Homo sapiens | study: EMG produced TPA metagenomics assembly of...
TTCAAAACCTCCTGTGGAATTCGCATGCTAGCTGTAAAACTCCAAAATTATATTTTGTTTGTTCCAAAAGTCCTCCACACAATCTAAGACTTCACTCGCAGGTAATATAGTCGCTTCTGCAATGCTTTTCCCTGTTTTGTTCAAATAATGCTTAACCAAATGATAGCCGCAAGCATAGCCTGCGCAGTAAGGTAAACCAACAGGAGCGTAATTTTGCAAAGCAGCCATTTCATCGCCATACAAATAGGCATTGAGGTTTCAAGCCCTTGAACATTTAAACCATCGTGAATGATTGGCTTAATATACTCATTTAAGATATCCGACCAGTTAAAGACCGGGCTGCCCTCCTGCGCGCCCGCTGCATAACCATATAAAACCGAAGAATCAAACCGATAGAAATCTTTGTTCACACCTCCGTACAGCCCTGCTGTTGCGCCCAGATATATTTTATCTTTACTCCAATCCAGGCTCTTCATGTCCACTGTCAGCAGGTCATAGTTCATACGGTCCGGGGAAGTTGCACAAATACCAATCTGTCCCCCGGCAGTCGTTGTGGTTGTCATAAGATTTCCCTCATAGTCGAGAGAAAATAAGAAACTGCCGTCATTGTCGAACAGATAGACCAGCGTATTTCTGCCTTTAGCAGCCACACAGATATTTCCCTCTCTATCAATGCTGAGGAACAAATCTCTTCCAACTGCCGATATGACTGAGGTGTCCATCACACCTGCCAGGTCAACCGACTGAACCAGTGAACCGCTGTTGTCAAATTTCCTTAAACTATAGACACCGGCCTGTTCCAGGCAAACCGCCCAGATACTGTTGTCCGGGGCAAAGCCAAAATCCAGAAGCGAAACCGAGGCGTCCAGCTCCAGATTCTGTTTCAAAAATTTACCGTCATCAATGTTCATTGCTGCCAGATAGGACGTGCCATCTTCCTCCAGACAGCACATATAGGCCATATCATCTTTGAGCAGAAGTCTTTCGATTCCTGTCACTGAGTCCGGAATATCAAAAAAGTCTGCAACATAGGAAGAATCCGGCTGCATGGCATCCATGCGGTTCCCGCAGGCTGTTATGGTAAAAATCAGTGCTGTTGTTCCCATTATTGTAAAAATCCGTCTTAACTTCTTTCTCACAGCCACCTCCATACTCTAAAATTACCTCCTTTCATATAAAAATTGCCTGCTCTATCAGGCAGTTTAAGCATACCATTGATGAGCAGGCAATTTTTTAATTTGAGATAATTGATTTTCTATGGAATGGTAAATGAATGATTAAGAAATTCCTAAGGCGATATACTCCTCTTTCTAAGATTTATCAGTTCAAAAACATTATTCATAATCTCCTTATCCCGTACTTCTAACATCAGCCATTTCTGTCCGTTACCAGTTTTTGCATCTCTGAATACTTTCTGCACATAGTCAGAAAATAACGGCATTAATAATTCTGCCTCCGTAAGTTCACGGCTTCCTATCACCACAAGAGCGATAAAATAACCCTGCATTGGGTAACAGGTACAAAGAGATTTCCCGCTTTTCTTGTATTTAATATTCCAGCCTGGCTGCATGGAACAGCGGCTGTAATCCATATAAGGCTCAATCCGGTAAGCGGACCGGATGCGGCTGTCAAACTCTGCCCATAACGGATTGTCAATATACTCCGCTATTTGCTTCAGAGATGGAGCATCGCCGTTTGTATAAAGCATATTCCAATCCATCCCAATATCCCTCCTACTCTTTTTTTTCCAACGGTATGGGCTTGACCCAAATTTCCATACAGGCCATGTCCTTTAGGTCACGATAATACTTTTCTGCTGAAAAAGGCTCCGTTGTTAAGCTGTGATGCGGCAGCCATGTACCAAAAAGGTATTTTCCACCCTGATTCAAGGCAACCGTTACCAAATCCTCAAAACTTTCTGCTTCAATCCTGCAAACGATGTATTCTCCCGCAGGGAGTTCTCTCTTTACAAAGTCTCCCTCCTGTTTATGCGGGATATTTCGAACAAGACCTCCCGCAAAATACGTGAAAAGGCCCTGTGCCGTATCTTCCGTATGGGACATTCCCATTTCCACATTAGCATCGACGTCTTCTGCGATTAACGTCTTCTCCATATGGTAGCGTTTCCAGAGCTGTCCCGGCACATCTACACCTGTGCTTTCACCAGCCGGAATCTGTTCGGAAATACGGACTTTAGTTTCAAAGCCGAGGTAAACTTCCGGTTCCGTCAACGTTTTTCTCTGGATTTCCAAGACGATATTTCCTACCACCAGCGGAACCCCTTCATCTACTAAGACGTAATTCATGGAAACTTCCGGCTTGTCGAATGTGTTGAGCATTGGTAAATCTCTCCTGTACTCTTCGGGTGTGATTCCATACGTTTCCTTGAAGGCCCGCGTAAATTTGCATGGCTTGTAAAGCCATAGTCCAGGGCAACGTCAAGTATTCTCTGTTCGGTATTACCCAGATTTTCAATCACCTTTGCCAGGCGGCGGAGCTTCACATATTCCTGAACCGGTTTCTTTACCAGCCGCTTGAATAAACGTTGAAAATAGAAAGGGGACAGGCCGGCGATATTTGCCAGTTCTTCCGTATAAATTTCTCAATACGCTTTTCCAGGAAATCACACTGTGCTATACAAAACATGATATCACTTTTTCAATGCCTGTTTGATAATTTCCCCGCCAATCTCTTTCACCCGGTTCGAGTTTCATAATCCTGATTCCCATATAAAACCTTATGAAGCGCCGTGACGTTGGCCTCCATTGTTTTAGGGATCACACACCCCCACTTCCCAGATTTTCAAGAGTGACCGTCTTATGTACAGCAGAAAAGCCCTCGGAAGCCGCAATACTATAGCTCCCGGCATTCTTTCCCAGCTCCTAATAATCCTCCATGTCTATGCTGTTTGCAACCTGGGGCAACACAGTCTCCAGAAGGCGGTTAATTGTTAGCAATTCTGCCTGCTTCAGTTTCTCCGAATACCGCGAATAGGCAGTTTCTTGCTGTAATCGGGACAGAATCAGGCCATAATTTATATGCGCATCATAACACATTGCTTTATGTGCAGCTTTTCCCATAGTGCCCTTTTTAATTTAAATACAGTCATTGCATTCAACCGCTGTCTTACGCAGACGTCTATGTGGATAGGCTGGAAAACATACGCTTCCTCGACTTTGGATTTTATTTATCAATTTTAACGTCTGATATCATCTAAAACAGGCGGGCCCGGTCAATGTCCGGTACCCGCCTTGTTCTATTTTAATTTGACCGTGGACATGGACGTCTATTCCATCTTCCGTCTTCAAATCCTACCGTATACCCATCGTTAAAACCCTCTCTGTATGCCCAGCGTCTTTCATTCGCACAAGGATCCCAATTGTCGCCCCAATTACCGCCCCAATTGTTTCCTCCACCAGTACTGCACCACCATGGACAGCAGCAACAGCAACCGCAACCGCAGCTATTACTATTACTATTACTATTACCACAGCATCTGCAACAGCATCTGCAACAACATCTACAACAACATCTACAGCAACACATTCTTTACTCCTCCTTTTAATATAGGTTTGTACTATACTATATGGGACGAATAGACAAGGTGTTACTTCTTAATATCATTTATATTATAAGCAATCTTAATTCGACCTTTTTCGTCATAATGTATCGTTTTTTTCGCCTTGTTTTCTCTTGGACCTCCATTTTTTGCCATATAAGGTTACTATTGCGATAATATTTCAGGAGGGATTAGTAGGAAATACGAAAGAGAAACCAGTAATCTGCTTCGATGCCTTGGGAGCAATAATTCCTATAAGGGATTCCGCTATACATCCTACGGAGTCGGTCTAGACATTCATGATCCAGAATTACTAACCTACATATCGAAAGGGCTGTATGTAGAGATAGCCAGCAAATTTCATACATCCATTTACCATATCGTGAACCAATTCAAACGGACATGTAAATTCACTGCGAATTTTCAAAATGCTCACCACCTTTTTAATGTATTATATAATCGTCTGATTCCCCGCCTGTTCTATCAGGTCGATCGAAATGGCAGATGTATTAAAATCGCTAAGATGCTGTGACAGAGATTTTGGATGATGCTGATGGGATTTCAATGATGAAGCAGTGCGTCCATTACTTGCTTTCAGCCCTTATCTGTCCGCCATGCAGTACAATAATATTTTTTGCAATAGCAAGCCCCAGGCCGGAGCCTCCAGTTTCACTTAATCTCGCATTGCTTAAACGGCAGAATTTATCAAAAATCACATTGAGCTTATCCTCCGGAATTTCCCCGTCATTTTCAAATTGAATCACAGTCCATTCTGAAAGTTCTCTGGCTGATACTTTGATAACGCTGTTTTCCTCACTATAAGAAATGGCATTTTTCAGGATATTATTAAATACTCTGGCCAGCTTATCAGAATCTCCATATACAGATATGTCCTCATCTACATGATTCTCTATGATTTTCCCACATGCATTTAACTGCGGATACAATTCATCTGAAATCTGTGCAATCATATAGTAAAGATCAACCTTTGTCTTTTGAAGCGGAAGAGCTTCTGAGTGACTGCGGGTAATCTCAAAAAACTCATTAACCAGAGTCCTGAGCCGGTTCGCCTTTTCCCATGCAGTGTGGATATATTTTGCTTTCTCCTCATCGGGCATATCCGGTGTTTCATCCAAAAGGCTGAGATATCCTATCACAGATGTCAGTGGGGTCTTGATATCATGAGCCAGATATACCACCAGATCATTCTTCTGCTGCTCCGCCCTCTTAGCCTTATCCGCCCGTTCTGCAAGTGTCCGCTTTACATCGGCCAGTTTATGCCCCACACTCTCCAGTTCCGGAGACAGGGAAATCGCTGCCCTTTCCTCCATAAGCTTGTCAATCCCTGTTACTACCTCATCAAAATATCTTTTATATGTATCCAAAAGCATGTGGAACAACAAAAAAACAAATATGATTATGACTAACGCAAGAATAAACTGCATATTGACAGTCACTATCTTGAAATATATCAAATCAGCTTCCTTCTCACTGATTGAAAGACTGCGTGCAAACCACCTAACAATCGCATCTGCCAGGTGTCCACGTGTCAGCATCCGCAGTCCAAAGACCGCAGCAACTGCTCCCACTGTAATCCGTAATCCTCGGATAAACGTAATACGGCCGAGTTTTGAATAGTTGTACTCTGCTTTTTTAAATTTCACCAATTTTATATCCTACCCCCAAAACCGTTTTTATATATCTGGGATTTTCCCCGGTATCCTTCATCTTCTCACGAAGATGGCGGATATGTACAGTAATCGTATTGTTACTCTTGGTATAGTATTCTTCCTGCCAGACTTCATGGAATAATTCTTCGGCACTGACGACACTGCACTTGCGCTCTAAAAGAATTCTTAGTATGGAAAACTCCGTAGGGGTCAGTGACAGCGTCTCTCCATTAAGCCGGCATTCATATGTCTTAATGTTCATCGACAAACCGGCATATTTGAAGATTTCATCTGCTGCCGGAACCGCTGAGCCCGCATTATATTTCTTGTAACGGCGTAGCTGGGCCTTTACCCTTGCTACCAGCTCAAGGGGCAGGAACGGTTTTGTAATATAATCATCTGCACCGAGTGTAAGCCCGGTAATTTTATCCGTCTCTCCATCCTTAGCCGTAAGCATGATTACCGGATATGTGTACTCCTTACTTCGGATGGACTGACATATCGAAAGTCCGCTGATATCCGGAAGCATAATATCCAATATAGCCAAGTCAAAGTCTGTACTCCCAATACAGACAAGCGCTCCCTCCCCTGAATAAAACTTATATACATCCATATTTTCATTTTGAAGATATACTTCGATCAGATCCGCAATTTCTTTCTCATCATCAACAACAAGTATTTTTTCAAGCAAAGCATGACACTCCTTTCAGATTAAATCATATACATTATACCGGATCCATAACACTAATGTGTTATATATAATGGATAAATGATTAATTATTTCCTAAGATACACACAATTTCCATTTTATCTATGTTGGAGAAATCTGATATTCAGGTTCCCAAACTGTTGGCTGGAGCCTTAGTTTATAAAAAGAAAAAAGCTACCTGAAAATCAATTCAAAACCTCCTGTGGAATTCGCATGCTAGCTGTAAAACTCCAAATTATATTTTGTTTGTTCCAAAAGTCCTCCACACAATCTAAGACTTCACTCGCAGGTAATATAGTCGCCAAATAATGCTTATCCAAAATTTCTTTTTAGACGTAAAAAACGCTCCATCCGATATATATCATATCAAAATGAAGCGAATTTTTCTTTGCGGATAATATATGATTTTTAACGCAATTTCTTACGATTATCCTGCGAGCAGTTTTACTTTTAAGTCACCTCCGCAAAGTTGCCCGATATAATAGTTTATTAGCGATTACAGCAATAGACTTTAATTGCTTCACCAAAAATTCCGCAACATTCCATGTGGCAATCATATTGTATATACTCGACAAATCGTTCATCTGTTTGATAGAGTTCGCCCAGATACATCAGCATAGCATCCGAACAGGGATAGAAGTTTTCAGATATATACTCCTGCCACTCTGCAACAATGGATTGAATGGCAGGTAAAGCAGGTGTTTCCGCCTTATATTCCGCCAGTCGTTCAAAGACATTTTGTGAATATATAAAAAATCATTCCACTTCCGATTTCTCTCTTTTTCGGCTCTGGCTGAAAAAAAGAAGAAAACTCTTGATACTCATGGGTGCTGCCCCAACGTTCGATAACTTCATTCCTATATTTTTCTTGTAGAGCAGAAACTTCTGCATTTGAGAATGCTGTAAAAGAGTAATCACTTTTTCCGGCCAAAGTATCGTTGACTAAAGCAAATAAGTTCCTCAATTTTTCTTTTTTCTAAGATTGAGAAGTTCTAAATGTCTTTCTAACGCTTCTCGTCTATTATATACGGGCGCTGACAATAATGCCTTGATCTCTTTTAGAGAAAACCCCGCTTCACGGTAAAATAGAATTTGTTGTAACTTCTCTAAATCATTTTCAGAATATAAACGATATTTTGTCTTATCTGCTTTGGTAGGTTCCAGCAGACCGATTTCATCATAGTAATGCAAAGCACGTATCGTAATGCCGGTCAGCTTTGCAACCTCGTGAATCATCATTTTTTTAGGATTCATCCCAAAATCCCTCCACTTCTTTCAGTATTTCATCAGCAGGTATCTTGGTAGCCTCAATGATAGATTTTCCTGTTTTTTTCAGATAGTATTTTATCATATGATAGCCACAAGCATATCCGGCACAATAGGGTAGACCAACAGGAAAATAATTTTGCATTTTTGCCATTTCATCACCATACAGATATGCTGTCAGGTTATCTAAACCCTGTACATCAAGACCTCCCCTAATGATAGGCTTGATATATCCATTCAAAGTTTCCAAATCTGTCTTACTTACCCACGACCCTACATTTTCCTCACCATATAGGTAAGTAGCAAAGTTTTCAGCAAGTCCCTCACTTATCATCATTTCAGCAAGAGTAATGTCATTGTACCATTTAATAAACTGGAAACGGACATTATGATTTGTTTCATGTGCCAACGCTACGGGAAGTCTGCTCTTAGTGTGTTCAGATGGAACAAGCCATGTAAAAATGTAGCCAGGAATCCCTCCATCTCCACAGTAATTATCATTCATTATCATATAAGGTTTCTCTGGATCAGCCAGCAAAATGATATAGAGATATTCTTTTATCGGCAACTCAATTTCTGCATCAGTAAAACACTTTAAGGAGCGCTCGATAGACTTTTGACAGTTATCCCCAAAATTGGTTATCGTCTAACAGTGTTATACTTTCGGACCATGTTTCATCAATTTTTTCCGGCAGAAGAAAGCCTAACATACCACTTGCCATAATAACATCATAGCCATTCGGTTGTGCAGCCTTCATTGGCACATTGTAGCAGGCCCATTTCTTTTCAAAAGGCTTCATCATTTCATAGCGATAAATATCATTCTTTTTAGAAACTGGCGCTCCATGATTTTTCTGTAGATACCGTCAGAACGAACGGCCTGTACTTTTAGGTTACTCATATTTTGTACTTCCTTTCGATATTTTGTAACTTCATTCTACGGTATGACGGAACGTCAAAGTCAATAGTTTTTGAATTATTTCTTTTCTACATCCGTTTGCCAGTTTATCCGCACCTTTCGGAATTAACCGTACCCGGCTAAGGTGAACCACACCATCGATCCAGCTCTTTACACATAGTTTCTGCACCCGGTGCTTGTATTACTCCCATTTCTTTGCAGTTTCCTTTACATTGTCATTGCGTTCCTTTACAAACAAAAAGCGCCACTGAAAATATGTGGCGCTTTTTCAAATACATTATCTCTTTTTCTTGTGTAACTTTAAGTCAATATTTTTTCGTTGCCGCTGCATCCTGCAGTAATCCAGCAACAAAAGCGCTTTTTTCTTTGAGCGTCAGTGTTTCCATATCAGGTTTACGATCAATTTCTCTAAGTACCGTTTGCAGCTCTTGCAGTTCCAGCAGGTTTACGGCTACACAAAAGAGTGTCTTTTTGCGGCCATCATTATAATTGGATAATAAAACCTCCAGAATGTTGGCCTTCTCCGCCTGCTCTGCGTTATAAGCGTCTATTCCAAGGCGTTTGGCCTTTTCCATATCGAATTTTCGATTTCGATGTGTTATAAAGGAATCAAAATCGTCAATATGATCGTATTTTTCGCAAGGGTATTCGCTACATTGGAAACAGTATTGGGCGCCGTTGTGCTCCATGCTGCACCTTGCGATTTTGCAGGATTGATTTCCCTCACCGCCGCCACAGCCGGGACAGTTTTTATTCAGGAACATGGGGCAAAGCCCACAATTCAAACCGCAGAGGGAAAATAATTGATTTTGTCGGTTAAATCCTTTCATGGAGCCTCCTTAAACAGCCTACCTGCAAACGGTTAGGATAAGCTATAATAATACTTGACCTAACACAGTAGGAAATTTGAAAATCTAAAACTCATATCTTGTACCATGCGAGAGCAACAGGCCATCTGATAATTCCACTTGCAAAATGATGGTATTTTCATCGTTAAAATCAGTATGGCCGTTATCAATCCATTCAGCAAATACTTTTTTTAGCTTCTCTGCAATCACACAATTCTCTTTTTTCCCGAAATAACCCAGACTGACGCCATTCCCCGTGTGCTGTAAACCACTCGCCGGCGATTGCAACAACAGGGTTATTTTTTATATGCTTCATTTTATTTGAGAGTGCATGGGTAATGACATAAAATGCCCCATTTTCGTAATAGGCATTGACGTATCGCACATAAGGCGTTGTATTTTCCGTTGTTGCTAATGATATAATTGTATCTTTCCCGAAACGCTCAATCATGACCTGTTCTGCTTCTTGACTAAATTCTTTCATTGAATTATTCTCCTTTTAAAATACACTTTTCAACTCTGATCAAATTCCAGATAAACCGGAAGCTATATTGTTATCGAAAATGTTTCAGTACCATTGCTGAGTAATTATCATATTGCTGAAACCCATATCGTTCATAAAACGCAATCATTTTAGGATCAGACGGCATAATTTTGACATAAAGGAGGTTTTCAAAGCAACTCATAATCTTTTTCATCAATTCATCGCCAATATGATGCCCCTGATATGCAGGGTCTACCAGAAGATAATGTAGAAATGCAACTGTTTCGCCATCATCAAGTGCCCGTACCAGTCCAATCAGTTTGTTATCATCCCATGCTGAAATTACATGTGAAGAATTTAGCATTGCCCCAACAAGTTTATCCGGGTAATTCCCGGACTCCCATCCCACGGACAAAAACAGTCTTTGCAGTTCTTTCTCTGTAAAAATATGGGTGTCTTTATACTCAATTTTCATACCACAATCTCTCAATATTTCTTATTTAATTTTCTGCTACTCCTTGACCAAGTTTGACTTAATGAAAGACTTTACTTGTTCAAATACATTATCAGTATCTTTGATGCCTAACATAGGAATATTCAAGTTTTCCGCCTTTATTCGATTGCTAAGTTCGCTCATAAAAATACCTTTACCGCTTATCTCTTTGTTAAAATCTGATGTGGTTTCAACACCGCAGTTCGGCGAGCGATTTGCACCAATAATCCCGATTATCTCAAAGCCGTAGGCATTGTATTCTGTTATTTGTTTCATCACATAGTCAACTTGAGCCATTAGCATTTTGTAAGATTTCGCTTTTTGCATTTCCTTACGAATGCGGGTATTTTCAATGACAACGGGAACATCTGCCCCATCGTTATTTCCTCTATTAAGCCCTAAACAGCAAAGTTCTGGACATGGCATTTGGACAATGCCAATATCAGCATCAAGAAGAATTTTTATTACATCCTTAAAAGCTGCTGGAAAAACGGCTGTCCCGTCAGATATTGAATTTTGATTTAATATACAATGCGCTATAAAAATAACTTTTTTGCTTCGACCGTCCTCAAACATAAATTTTCCTCTTTTTAAGCCCAAATTTGTTTTGTCGTGTTACTCAGCAAGCTGTGTTAATGTATCGCCTGCAATGCGATAGACTGTCCAATCAGACATGGCCTCTGCTCCAAGAGACAGATAAAAGTCAATGCTGGGTTTGTTCCAGTCAAGACACCACCATTCAAGCCGTCCGCAGCCACGTTCCACAGCGATAGATGCCAGTTTTTTCAGAATAGCTTTTCCGTAACCTTTCCCGCGGCATTCCGGCTTGACATACAGATCCTCCAAGTAAATACCGGCTCATCCTAAGAACGTAGAAAAATTGTGGAAACCGGATTACCCGCTGCCCCCCAGCTATGTTCGATCACTTCTCCCAGATATTCGATGTCCGGGTACTGTTTCAACTTGTTCAGGAAAGTGTCAAAGTCCTGTTCCTCAAAGACGATTTCCGTGTTGTTGGATTTTTTTAGTACCTTTTCTTTCGGCAGATTCATAAACCAGTCAAAATCCTGCTGCAATGCCAGGCCGCAGGTAAATGCGATGTTTCTTCCGTAGTCCTGAAATACCTCCAATCCGAACAAATCCTCATAAAATTTTCTTGCAGCATTAATGTTAGCCACCGATATAAGCATACACGTGTACTTCATAAAATTATTCCTTTCAGTTTTGCTTTTCTCAATCCTTTTATTGTTGTTCGGCTCTGGCAAATAATGATTACATTTTCTCATTGCTTTTTCTTATCGCCTTATTCTTGTGCAGTTTCAGATCAATCCCTCTAAATCAGGTCTGCCCTCAATTTCC
>ENA-OPYY01000570-OPYY01000570.1-human-gut-metagenome-genome-assembly--contig:-NODE-570-length-11304-cov-1.175002_pt1 | contig 11304 bp, 10 predicted proteins | sample MGYA00242472_ERZ504481 | MGnify/ENA primary metagenome ERZ504481 (study PRJEB26092, sample SAMD00036265) | human gut metagenome | host: Homo sapiens | study: EMG produced TPA metagenomics assembly of...
CTTTTTTTCTGCCTCGGCTTTTTTGTGATTATGTACGCCTAGGGAAATGCCTGCTGTCAAAATCAAAAATACCAGTATTCCAATTCCCGTAAAAAGCCTGACCTTCTTTTTCAGCTCCTGCTCACGTTTTTCCCGCAGCGCCTCACGTTTTTTCTGCCGTTCTCTGTCTTTTTTTAATAGTTCTTCTTTTTCGTCCATAAGATTTTCCCCACATTCTTTATCCTCTTTTGCTTACCCAATATATAAATTCTTCTTCCGGTAATGGTTTTGAATAATAATACCCCTGCACCAAATCACAATTTATTTCTTTTAACTTTTCAATCTGGCTTCGATTTTCCACGCCTTCTGCCACAACGGTAATTTTCAGCTCATGCGCCAAAGAAATAAATACTTTTACAACCTTCCATGTTTTTTCATTACTGTTTAAGAAAAACAATCTGTCCAGCTTAATCGTATTTACATCAAATTCTTGAAATAGAATAATATCCCCAAATTGCCCCTGTCACCTGACCGTTTCTTGTTATGGGTACGGCTATCATCATCGTATCTGAAATATCTTGGACATTTGACACATAATTTTGATTATGATACATACTGTTCAAAAATTCTGTATCTTGAATTTTTTCTGTTTTTCCCGTATCATCAAGACTTCTTCCCGTTAAATCTACCACACCGATTTTTTCAAAAGCCCCTTGTTCTTTTATTTCTTTTAAATGTTCTACAACCTCATCCTGCTGTTCTTCGTTATGGTCCAAAAAAATCTTCTAGCTGGCTTCCAGCTCTGATAACAGATTTTCGATTTCTGTCTGTATAAGTTTTGTAACATAGTTAGATGTAAACTTAATTTGTTCCATATCCTTTTCTAAAAACAATTTATAAATTCTGTTATAATTCGAATAAAAAATAACAAGTATTGCGACAACTGATATAGTTAAGCCTACCGCCAATGCTCTAAGCCTTTTCTTTTTATTTTCAAATTTTTTATACTTCTACATAAGCCCCACTCTAGCCTTTATATTCTTCTACCTTTGTGTCATAGTAAAAATATACCATATTCAACCTTTTTCGGCAAGAAATTTAAAACTGCGCCCGCTGGATTCACCATAAAAAGCAGGAGTTGTCTTTCACAACAACTCCTGCTTCTTACAAGCTTTTCTTAGAATACAAATTTTTCTTCGAAATATGCTTTTAAATCTTCAATTTTTACTCTTTCCTGTTCCATTGTGTCACGGTCACGTACTGTAACAGCTCCGTCTGTTTCGGAGTCAAAATCGTAAGTTACACAGAAAGGTGTACCGATTTCGTCCTGACGGCGGTAACGTTTACCAATGTTTCCTCTGTCATCAAATTCACAGTTATATTTCTTAGATAACTGCTCAAATACCTTTAATGCACCTTCGTTTAACTTCTTAGATAATGGAAGCACACCGATTTTTACAGGCGCTAATGCAGGATGGAAACGAAGTACAGTACGAACATCGTTCTTTTCTGCATCTAACACTTCTTCGTCATAAGCGCTGCAAAGGAATGCAAGCACCATACGGTCTGCACCCAGTGAAGGCTCAATAACGTAAGGAATGTATTTCTGATTTGTTTCATCATCAAAGTAAGTCATATCCTGTCCGGAAACATTCTGATGCTGTGTCAAATCATAATCTGTTCTGTCCGCAATACCCCAAAGCTCGCCCCATCCAAATGGGAAAAGGAACTCAACGTCTGTGGTTGCTTTACTGTAAAAGCTTAATTCCTCTTTATCATGGTCACGGTAACGGATTTCTTCGTCTTTTAATCCCAGACTGTGCAGCCAGTCAAGACAGAACTGTTTCCAGTATGCAAACCATTCTAAGTCTGTATCCGGTTTACAGAAGAATTCCAGCTCCATCTGCTCGAATTCACGAGTACGGAATGTAAAATTACCCGGTGTAATTTCGTTACGGAAGGATTTACCAATCTGCGCAATACCGAAAGGAAGCTTCTTTCTGGATGTTCTCTGCACATTTTTAAAGTTACAAAGATACCCTGCGCTGTTCCGGTCTTAAATATACTGTATTTTTTGCGTCTTCTGTTACCCCCTGGAAAGTCTTAAACATCAGGTTAAACTGGCGGATATCTGTAAAATTGTGTTTGCCGCAGGTGGGACAGGGAATCTGATGTTCTTCAATGAATTCCATCATTTTCTCCTGGCTCCAGGCATCCACACTGCCCTCAATGGCAATCCCTTTTTCTGCACAGAAATCCTCAATGATCTTATCAGCGCGGAAACGCTCGTGGCACTCTTTGCAATCCATCAACGGATCAGAAAAACCACCCAGATGGCCGGATGCCACCCATGTCTGCGGGTTCATCAAAATGGCACAGTCCACACCTACATTGTATGGGCTTTCCATTACGAATTTCTGCCACCATGCTCTTTTTACATTGTTTTTTAATTCAACACCGAGATTACCATAATCCCATGTGTTTGCCAGACCTCCGTAAATTTCAGAACCCGGATATACAAATCCTCTGGATTTTGCAAGTGCAACAATCTTTTCCATTGTCTTTTCCATTGTACAATCTCCTCTATTTTACATTTTTTCAAAATACTGTTATGGCATTTTTGTTTATGAAGCCTATTATACCTGTTAAGTAACAGGTTTTCAACCTCTAAAGAAGATATTTTATTCTTTACACCATCTTTCCGGACGCATCTACATAATAACCGCCAATCCACTGATTGCTTGCCATGGTTCCGTCTGCATTCAGATAATACCAATCATCTCCTACAAGCGCCCAGCCGGTACGCATTGCTCCCCATTGGTCCATATAGTACCAATGTCCGTCTACTACTACCCAGCCGGTGCACATTGCTCCCCACTGATCCATATAGTACCAATGTCCGTCTACATATACCCAACCGGTACACATTGCCCCACTGTCATTTAGGTAATACCAATGACCATTTACTTCTTCCCATCCGGTTTCCATAATACCATTGCCATTAAAATAGTACCATGTTCCTGAAATATCTTTCCAGCCGATTGCTTTGTTCCCGTTTTCATAATACTCCCAACCATTTCCTGTATGAACCCAGCCTTCATTTTCTTCTTCTTCAAAAGAAAATGCAAACTGTGCAGGAACAGATTTATGACCTTCTTCATCAAAAGCTATAATTTTTACTACATAAATCTGATTTTTTACAAGTCCTTGTAATGTAAATGCTTCTTTTTCTGTAACTCCTTTCTTGGCACCGTCTACATAAACTATGTACCCTGCTGTCTTAGTATCTGTCGGAGCTTTCCATGTCAATTTTACACTATCTTTTCCTGTAACCTTTTTTGCTATATCCGTAACAGGCGGAATTGTATTCTCTCCATTTGGATTTGTTGTTGTTACCTCATTGATTTCAATCGCTTTTTCTGATTTCCCGCCTTCATTTACTGCATAAATCTTGAAGTTATACGTCGTTCCCGGCTCTAATCCCGTTACTCTTGCAAAGGTATCTGTTGTTTCTGCCTTTACTTGATGTTCGTTATCTATAATTTCATAAGATTTTGCACCTTGTACCTTATCCCATTCTAATACAATCTGCTTTGACTCTACTAAAATAGCTTTTCCTGTTTCCTGTTTCACAACAGGCGGCTGTGCTTTTCCTAAAGCTGAAATGGCTGCTTCTAACGCTTCTGCTGCCTTGTCTATTTCATCCTGTTTTGCATCATCTTTATTCATAACAGCAACAGCTTCTTTATATACCTTTTGTAATTCTGCCCATTTATCCTGTGGATAAGCTTCTTCTGACAACACAGATGCTTCTGTGATAACGTCCTGAAGATTTGATTTATCCAAAACGGAAGAGTCTGCCGGGGCATATACTTTCAAATAATCCAAATTTGCCTGCTGTTTTCCGCCTCTGTCAGTAATCACACACTTAATCTTATGTTCTTCATTGGAAAGTTCTTCTGATTTAAACAACAGCGCCTGATCTTCTCCTGTTCCAATTTCTGTGTCAAAGGAATAAGTATCTACTTTTTCATCATCCAGATAGATTTCGAAGTTTCCACAGTTTTGATGCTTCTGTACATATACTTCAATCTGGTTTCCTGTAAAGGTATATTCAAAGTATTTGCCTGCTCCTGTTGCTTCTGTCTTCGTTCCACCATGGTGTCTGTCAGCTTCTCCGTCCCATGTTGACCAGCCTTCACTCCATGTAATGGAAGGATTTGGTTTCCACTTTCCATTTTCCTGTACAGCATCTTCAATTTCTGTTACTGTATTTGCATTTCCCTGTTTCAAGGCTACCTTTAAGGTTACTTCTCCACTCTTTGTAGTATCTGCTTTTGATACTGCGGTAATCTTTACTTCTCCATTTTTTTCTTTTACCGTTACAAGACCATTTTCATTCACCTCTGCAATAGAAGTATCAGAAGAAGACCATGTTACACTCTTATCTTGTACATCCTCCGGCAATATTTCTGCTTTCATTTGGACTGTACTGTTTGCTTTTCCAATAATTGTAATTCCTGATACCGCAGATACCTGAACAGAAGCAGGCATTGACATCGTATTATCCAGAACACGGAAAGCATCCAGTTCTACCTTTGTAGACTTTCCTGCTCCCTGACTGCTCTTATTTAATACCTTCAAAGTAATTGTATGGTTTCCGTAAGGCAAATCGTCCTTTTCGAAAATTTTCTGCTGACGCTTTGTTTGTGCACTGTATGTATCGATTTCTCCATAAGACTTATCGTCAATCAGAACTTCCATCATTCCTCTGTCGTGATTGGTACAGGTAATTACCTCAATTCCCGTTCCTACAAAATTCAAAGAAACACTTTCATTCCCCTGTGGAGTATTCAGATACTTAATTGTACCGTTATAATTTACCTCTTCTTTCCAATCGCCCCATGCACCTTCATAGATAATATGGCTGTCGGTATCATCAATCATTCCCGCAGTTACGCCTTTGTCTTTTATCGTAACAAACTCTGTTTTCTCAGACTCCAGCTCAGAAGTCACTGCTGTAATCTGATATTTCATAGTGCCCAGTTTTTCGTATGCTGTTACATCCTTGTAAGAGTTGGTTTTTACATTACTTGCGATTAACTGTATATCTCCGTTTCCTACTTTGCGATATACATTGAAACAAATTCCATCCGCTTCTGCTTCATCCCATGTAAGTTCTACACTCTGTTCATCCAAACGTTCTGCTGTAAGACCGGTAGGAACTTTCACACTCTGCGGAATATTTTTTATAATATAAGTTTTTCCCTTTTCTGTTTCAAAAGAAATACGATCTGCTGTCAAAGCCTTCATCTCTACCGGATTTCCTTTTTCATCAAAAACCGTTGCCAAAGAAGCATTCTTTGTCTGAACCGTTGCAGTTCCTCCGTTTCTTGATAAAACAGATGCCTCTGTCAGATTTTTGTCAGCCCATTTCATGCTGACTTCAAAATTTCCTCTTGCAACAAGTCCTTTGACACTTCCGTTTGCCCACACATCCGGCAGAGAAGGCAGCATATTGATATATCCCATATTACTCTGCATCAGCATCTCTGACACACCGGATGTCATACCAAAGTTTCCGTCAATCTGGAATGGCGTATGTGTATCCCAAAGGTTTGGATAAATACCGTCATGAAAGAGATTTTGAATAAGTTTGTGTGCCTGATTTCCGTCTCCGGTTCTTGCCCATGCGTTAATTCTCTGTCCCATTCCCCATCCGGTACTCTTCTCTCCTCTTTCTTTCAGAGAAACAATGGCAGCATCCATGTATTCTGCGTTATCTACGGAAATCAAATCTCCCGGAAACAGTCCCAGTAAATGTGACATGTGTCTGTGACCTTTTTCTCCCATACTTCCCAAAGTAGTTTCCGTATACCATTCTTTAATCTGACCACTTTCACCGATTTCAATCGGTTTTAATTTTTGCTGTCGTTGACGCCACTCTTTTGCTTTTTCTTCATCCTTACTCAAGATTTCTGCTGCCGTAGCTGCATCTTCATACAACTGCCAGATTAAGGACTGTTCGTAAGTATTTCCTGCTGTAACAGGTCCATGCTCCGGTGAATACGCAGGCGCAGAAACAAGCCTTCCTGTCTTTTCATCTTCAATTAAAATCTGGTCATATAAAAGAGCTGCTTCCTTTAACATTGGATAAATATGCTCTTCCATATATTTCACATCACGGGTATATTCATAATATTCCCAGCAATTCTGTAAAATCCAAGGAAGCGCTGCCGGTGACCAACCCCAGCTAAAATCCCAACCCGGACAGGTCCATCCAAATGGCGTATTCTGAGTATGAGCTGTAAAGCCTCCATTTTCAACCCCAAAATAAGTTTTTGCCGTTACTTTTCCCGGTTCTACAAGAGAATTGATATAATCAATCAAAGGCGATAGCACATTCTGCCATATTAGTAGAATAAGTAGGCCAATAATTCATCTGCAAGTTGACATTCATGTGATAATCGGATGCCCATGGAATTCTGTTGTGATCTCCTACACGATTTTGCCATACTCCCTGTAAATTAGAGGGCAAATCTCCTGCTCTGGAGGAAGCAATGGTTAAATATCTTCCATACTGGAACAATATTACCTCTAATGCACGATTTTCTGCCTCTGTATTTTTCCCTGCATTATAATCATTCAGCAAAATATCTGTTGTCTTTTCCGGAACATTCTGTCCCAAATCCAACTGTACTCTTGAAAAAATTTCAGAATAATCTTTAATATGTTCTTTTTTTACTTTCTCATATCCTTTTTTACTAGCCTTATCCACAGCTTTTTCTACACTTGCGTCCAATTCCTGTGCAGTTTCCCCTGTACGATAATCAGGATATTTATTCAAATAATCAGTATCTGCAGAAACATAAACAACCGCTTCCGATGCGCCGAATACATGAAGCTTGTCCCCATCCTTTTCCTGCACTTTTCCACCTTCTGTCTCTACTTTTAATTTTCCATTCAGTTTTAACTGGTTGTCCTGCATTTCACCTGACACGGTAATCATATCGTCTTCAACAGTGGTTTTCACAGACTTACCCAATTTTTTATCTGCTACTCCCTCTGCATTATCTATTGGAAAAGAAATATCAAAATCCAATTTCTCATTACCATCAGCAGTAAATTTCATTGCCAATACATTATCCGGATAACTGATAAAATATTCTCGGTGCATTTTTGTATCCTGATAGTCAAAATCTACCGAAGCTACTGCATTTTCCAGATTTAAGTCACGAACATAGTTTTCTGCCTGTTCTTCTTTCAAACCGAAATCTACATAAATATCCCCCCATGACTGGTATGCTCCATATCCTTCTACTTCTCCGGTAAGTTTTTTTGCAAACTCATTTGCCTGTGTATCATTGCCCTCTTTATATAATTTAATGATTTCCTTATATACTTCGGACATTTTCTGACCATTGTCAGCTGTTTCCTTATTTCCCCCATCATAATTCGGGCGGCTTTCACTCGGTCCACCGTTCCAGAGGGTTTTCTGATTGAATGTCAGCCTTTCTTCTCCAATCTCTCCATACACATTTGCACCCATAAAGCTGTTGCCGATAGGAAGCGTCTGCTGCTGCCATGTATTGTCTTCTTCTGTCGTTCCAAAGCTTCCGCCATTTAAAAATATTTTTCCCCTTTGAAGCAGGCTCATCATACCAAAGACGCAAGCCACTTTCCTTTTGCAATGTTTCTGTCTGTTCTGTTTGTGCAGATACCGGAACAGAAGACACCGTCAATGCTACTGTACACAACCCTGCAAAAGCTTTCTTTAATTTTTTACTTTTCATACCTTTCTCCTTTCTGGTATTTTATTTCACAGAAAACAATTTCCTATGAAATAATAAATGCTTTTTTAAGTATATATCTGTGCATCCTTGAATGATTTACATTTTTAATCAATTTTTTTATATTATTGTTCTATTTTTGTGCATTTTAACCATTTAATCCCTCAAAATACATACATTTCATTTAATTTTTTTCATATTTTACATATTTTTTCGTCTAAATGCACCGTTTTTTTGTTTTGTATAAATCATTTCATACAAAAAAGACTGACGTATAAAACACATACCTCTCCGTATGTCTTTCATACAACAGTCTTTTTATTTTACCCATTCCATTCCATGAATTTTATTTTTTATTCTTTGCAGTGCATTGTCAATGGACTTGGGCTGCTTTCCTGTCATTTCTGCAATCTGAAGATAATCTGCTCCATCCAGATAAGCATCCAGCACCTGATTTTCAAAAGGACTTAACCGTTCCTTAATCTCCTCCATCATTCTGCTTACATTTTCTTTTCCAATAACAATTTCCTCCGGATTTTGCTGTGTAATATCTTCCGCATTATACAGCGGTCCTTCCATCTCACTTAAAGAAATGTAAGAATTTAATGGCTTGTGCTTCTGCCTTCCTGAAATTTCAATGGCCTTATACATCTGCCTTTCTATACATAAATTAGCAAAAGTGGAAAATGAAGCATTTTTGTCAGGATGGTATCCTCGGACTGCCTTAAACAGCCCAATCATACCCTCCTGAATTAAATCCTCCTGCTCTCCTCCGATTAGAAACATGGCATGTGCCTTCTTCAGCACCATTCCCTTATATTTGTTAATGAGGTAATCCTCCAAGCCTTCCTGTCCCTGCCATAAAAGCTCAAAAAGCTCCTCATCTTTTAAATTTTCATATTCCTTCATCATAAATGAATTCCTGTACTATTTCCCCATTCTCTGTCTTACAATTTCGTATGCCAGTACCCCTGCTGCCACAGAGGCATTCAAAGAGTCGATATTTCCCTGCATTGGTATGGATGCAATAAAATCGCATTTTTCACGTACCAGCTTTGATACGCCGTCGCCCTCGTTTCCGATAACCAGTCCGATTGCGCCTTTTAAATCAAGGTCGTACATCTGTGTTCCGCCCATATCCGCACATACAAACCAAATTCCTTCTTTTTTCAGATTTTCAATGGTTCTTGCAAGATTGGTAACCTTTGCAACCGGTGTATAATTCAATGCTCCGGCAGAAGTTCTTGCAACCGTTGCAGTCAGCCCCACGGCTCTGTTCTTTGGAATAATCACGCCATGAGCACCTGCCAGATTTGCTGTACGGATAATTGCTCCCAGATTATGAGGGTCTTCGATATTATCCAGCAATACCAGAAACGGCGGTTCTCCTTTTTCTCTGGCTGCTGCCAGAATATCTTCTACTTCTGCGTAATTATACGCCGCAGTCATGGCAATCACACCCTGATGTTTTCCTGTTTCCGATAACTGATCCAGTCTTTCTTTTTTTACATATTTAATCATGGTATCATGCTTCTTTGCTTCACGCAAAATGGTGCGTACCGGACCGTCCTCGCATTTTTCCAGAACAAATAACTTATCCACAGATTTTCCGGAACGAAACGCTTCTAAAACCGCATTTCTGCCTTCTACCTTTGTTTCCTGGAATTTATTCTCCATCCTTTTCTCCTTCTGTAATTCCTATTTTTATCAATTCTAACATTCTGTCCCACTGCTCTGTCAGATACAAATGTCCCATTAACGCCTCAAATCCCGTAGCTCTTCTGTAATCGGACATACTGGCATTTTTTGCCATGGTAAAGGATTTTGCATTTCTTCCTCTTTTGAAAATTCCCATTTCTTCTTCTGTAAGATATGGTTTCAGCTTTTCGATAATCTCTGACTGGGCAGATGCTTTTACTAATTTGCTGGCTCTTTGATGCAGCTTATTTACTTGAGTATTTCCTTTTTCCACTAAAATAGTACGGATAACCAGCTCATAAATGGCATCTCCGATGTAGGCAAGGGTTAAAGGAGAATAGGTTCTGATATCCGTATCCTCCAGTTCAAACAGCTCCTTGAATTTCTTTAAGCTCGCTTCCATTGTACACCCTCTCTTGTATCTTTTAAGATGATACCCATAGCAGCCAATTCATCTCTGATTTCATCTGCTCTTTTAAAGTTTTTCTCTTTTCTTGCCATCTGACGTTCTTCAATCAGTTTTTCAATTTCTTCATCTAAAATTTCAGCTTCCTTGTTCACAATCAGACCTAACACATCGCTTAAATGCACAATGGTATCAAAAAGATACTGTACAAAAGCTGCTGTGCTGTTTTCATTTGCTTTTGTATTGGCAAATTTAACCAAACTCAAAAATAGCGGCAATGGCATCTGCGGTATTAAAATCATCTTCCATGGAATTTTCATATTTCTTTACATATTCCAGAACTTCCGCTTCCAAGGCTTTTTCTTCTGCTGTCATTTCTGTTTTTTCTGCTGTTTCCAACAGGTGTTTTAACTGCTCCACACAAGTAATAATTCTTTCCAGAGAATTTTTAGAAGCTTCCATCAGCTCAGCGCTGAAATTCAGCGGACTTCTGTAATGTGCATTTAACATAAAGAAGCGAAGCACCTGTAAATCATATTTTTCTCCGATTTCTCTTACGGTAAAGAAGTTTCCAAGAGATTTTGACATTTTGCGATTGTCAATATTCAAGAAAGCGTTGTGCATCCAGTATCTTGCAAACTGCTTTCCGTTGCAGCATTCAGACTGAGCAATTTCGTTTTCATGATGTGGGAAAACAAGGTCTTCACCGCCTGCATGGATGTCAATTTCTTCACCTAGATATTTTTTAGACATCACAGAACACTCAATATGCCAGCCCGGACGACCTTCACTCCATGGGGATACCCAGAAAGGTTCTCCTTCTTTTTTCGGTTTCCAAAGTACGAAATCCAATGGGTCTTCCTTCTGATTTTCTCCCGAAACCTGTAAAGAACGAAATCCTGACTGCAAATCCTCCAGATTTTTATGAGACAGCTTTCCGTATTCTTTGAAATTCTTTACGCGGAAATATACAGTACCGTTTACCTCATAGGCAAAGCCTTTGTCCATTAAAGTCTGTATCATATCAATCATTCCGTCAATTTCCTGTGTTGCCAGCGGATGAGTAGTCGCCGGTTTTACATTCATATCTGCCATATCTTTTTTACATTCTTTAATATAACGGCTGGAAATCTCCTCTGCACTTACACCTTCTTCTACTGCCTTCGCAATAATCTTGTCATCTACATCTGTAAAATTGGATACATAATTTACTTCATATCCTTTGTATTCCATATAGCGGCGTACTGTATCAAATACAATCATCGGTCTTGCATTTCCGATGTGGATAAAATTATAAACCGTAGGTCCGCAGACATACATCTTTACTTTTCCTTCTTCTAAAGGAATAAATTCTTCTTTTTTTCTTTGTCAGTGTGTTATAAATTCTCATATTTCTCTTTCTTCCTCCTGTCTTCTTCCTTTTGCCTCCAA
>ENA-OPYY01000572-OPYY01000572.1-human-gut-metagenome-genome-assembly--contig:-NODE-572-length-11256-cov-1.392398_pt1 | contig 11256 bp, 10 predicted proteins | sample MGYA00242472_ERZ504481 | MGnify/ENA primary metagenome ERZ504481 (study PRJEB26092, sample SAMD00036265) | human gut metagenome | host: Homo sapiens | study: EMG produced TPA metagenomics assembly of...
CTGCTGCATGGCGGAAGCCCATCCATAGGAAATCGTGCGCTTCAGGCAGCTTCCGGTCAAACACCAGCCATTTTTTCCCCAGCCGCAGCATTGGTACCTTCTTTTGTATATAAATCATACAAAACAGGCAGCAAAGAGCCTCGCTGATTACAGTGGCAATGGCGCAGCCGTTGCTTCCGGCCCTTAATACGACTACAAAAAACAGATCGCCGAAAATGTTTAATACTGCACTGATAATCAAAAAATAAAGGGGCGTATTGCTGTCCCCCAGAGCCCTTAAAGTACTGGAAAAAAAGTTATATAAAAAGGTAAACATCAGACCCCAGAAAATGATCCGCAGATACTCCTTTGTCATCTGCATGATCGACGGATCAACCTGCATGAGCATGAGGATCGGTTCTGCAAATATAACACAGATCAGGGTCAGAATGATGGAAAATACCATTCCCGATATCATGGTTGTACTGATCTGCCGGTGAAGCGTATCATAATCCCTGGCTCCGTACTGCGTTCCCATAAGGATGGCTGCTCCCATGCACAGTCCGTTGAGAAAAAGGATCATCAGAGTGGTAATGGGATTGCAGATTCCCACAGCCGCCAGTGCCTCTTTTCCAACAAAATGGCCCACGATGATACTGTCCACCGCATTGTATGTCAGCTGGAATAAATTCCCCAGCACAAGCGGAACTGTGAACTGCACCAGCATGGGCATTATTTTTCCGGTCGTCATATCCTTTGTCATACTGTGTTCTCCCTTGTCATTCTCTTTCATACTATAAAATGTAAACACTTACAATATTAGTGCATTTCAGGAGAATGTCAAGAAAAAACTCCTTCTCGTCTCTGCATTTTGCACCGCCTCCGGCGTATCCTGAAGTCCGGTGCGCAGCTTTATTCCACCTTCATCATCCGATACCCCACTCCGATATGGGTCTGGATATACTGGGGGGAATCGGGCTCGCTCTCCAGCTTTTTACGCAGAGTTGCCATAAATACCCGCAGGGAGGCGATATCATTATCCCAGCTGCTTCCCCATACCTTCTGCGTGATATAAGTATGGGTCAGGACCTTTCCCACGTTCTGGGCCATGAGGCAGAGCAGCTTGTACTCGATCGGCGTTAAGTGCATTTCCTTCTCTCCCAGATAAGCGCAGCCTGCTCCATAGTCGATCCGCAGCCTTCCGTTTGTAAATACGGATTCTCTTCCCGCCCCGTCGCCGTTCATAACTGCCAGACGCCTCTGGGTGACGCGCAGTCTGGCAAGAAGCTCCTCAACGGAAAAGGGCTTCGTCAGATAATCATCTGCCCCCGCATCCAGAGCGTCGATCTTATCCGTATCCTCGCTTCTGGCACTGATCACAATAATGGGAACATTCGACCAGCTGCGTACCCTTTTGATAACCTCCATGCCGTCCATATCAGGCAGTCCCAGATCCAGCAGGATAATATCGGGATTCTGGGAAGCGGTTGCCAGAACTCCCGCTTCTCCGTTTGCTGCTGTCTGGAACCGGTAATCGTTTGCTTTTAATGTGGTAGTGATCAAATTGCGCACCGGAGCGTCATCCTCGACCACTAAAATTAATGGTTTATTCATGCAGTGTTACCTCCTCTGCAGGCAGTGTAAATGTAAATACAGCCCCCTGGGGCTTATTGTCTGATACCCATATTTCTCCCCCGTGCGCCCGGATAATGGATCTGCACAGTCCCAGCCCCAGTCCCAGGCTCCTGCGTCCGTCCGCCGCCCGGTTTGTTCCTGTATAAAACATATCAAATACTTTTGATTTCTGTTCATCCGGTATTCCAGGACCTGTATCGCTGACCGACACCACCACCATACCGTCCTTTTTCCTGTATGGATCCGAATTTGGGCTCCCTCAGGCGTATATTTTACAGCATTGTCCACCAGATTGATCACTACCTGGACAATCAGCCTGGCATCCATCTTTCCCAAAATAAACTCCTCATCACTGCTTACCTCGATCTTCCGTCCGTCCCGGTTCCGATCCGTATGGCGCATCGCCTCGGCAATGACCTCATCCATAAGCTCTGCAGACATCCGAAGATCCATCCGTCCGTCCTCAATCCGTGTGACAGACAGCAGATTTTCCACCAGCTTGATCAGCCACATGGAATCATCATAAATGTCCCCATAGATCTGCATCCGCGTCTCTTGGCTGAATTCATTTTCATTGGAAAGCAGGTTGCTGGCATTTCCGGAAATAGAGGTAAGAGGAGTGCGCAGATCATGGGAAATGGACCGAAGAAGGTCAGCCCGAAGCTGCTCCTTTTCAATCTGCATGGCCGCCTGGGCGGACTCCCTGGCATATTCCTTCATCCGGGAGGCCAGAGAACCGGTAATAAGGGCTACCAGAAACATGATGCCAAAGGTCACCGGATAGCTGGGGTCATAGGCCCGCAGGGTAAAACGCGGGATTGTAAACAAAAAATTAAAGGCCAGTACGCTGATCACAGAGGCCAGAAAACTGTACATCCAGCTGCTTGTAATAATAGATATAATCAGCACACCCAGGATGTACACGGCGATAATATTCGCCTCCGGGATCTTAAGCCCTGAAAAAAGGAGTCCCACCAGCGTAGCCGCGATCAGAATTCCCGCAGCCCGTCCCCCATCTCTTATAATGCTGTGTGTTCTACGGGAAAATGGTTTCATATCTTAAAACATTTCTGGATATCACGGCTCTCACCCAGAACCAGCATGGTCGCATCATCGGTAAGCATGGTATCTGGCCGGATCGCCATATCCAGCTTTCCATCCCGCTTCAGAGCCATGATATTGATATTGAACTTCTTTCGTATGTCTACCTGTCCGATGGTCTTTCCCACCCAGTTCTGAGGCATTTCAATCTCAAAAATAGCGTGAGTGTCACTGAGCTGCACATAGTCAAATATATGCTCTGAGCTGTAGCGGATAGCTGTCCAGTTTGCCACCTGCTTTTCTGGGTAGACGATCTCATCTGCACCATTCCGCAGCAGGAACCGGGCGTGTACATCTCTGGAAGCACGGGAAACCACCATCTTGGCCCCCAGATCCTTTAAATAAGCCGTTGTCTCCAGAGAGCTCTGGAAGTCGCTGGCAATGGCGACAATGCACACATCAAAATTGCTTACGCCAAGTGTTTCCAAAAACTCCATATTGGTGCTGTCTCCGATCTGGGCATTGGTTACATATGACATAACCGCCTCCACGCGGTCCTCCTGCTTATCTACCGCCATAACCTGATGATCCAGCTCGTATAATTTTTCTGCCACATGACGGCCGAAACGGCCCAGTCCAATAAGTAAAATTGATTTCATAAGTCATTTCCCTTTCTTTTATCCCACAGTAATCTTTTCCTGGGGCAACCTTGAAACATGAGGCTTCACTCCGGAAATAGCCGCATAGACCAGTGTCAGTCCGCCTACTCTTCCGCAATACATTAAAAGGATCAGTATGATCCGTGATGTCGTTCCCAGCTCCGGCGTAATGCAAGGGTCAATCCTACCGTAGCAATGGCAGAGGCTGTTTCGTAAATACAGGTTAAGATAGGAAGGCCTTCCAGATAACTGATAGCAAGCGCGCCTCCGATACAGAGTGTGATATACATCATCATTACAACCGCCGCATAACGCACGGTTTCCTCTGAAATACGCCGCCCGTAGCACTGCGTATCCTCCTTGCGGTAAAATACTGCCCAGCCGGACAGCAAAAGCACTGCCAGAGTAGTCGTTTTCATACCGCCTGCCGTAGACCCCGGCGAACCTCCTATGAGCATCAAAATCGCTGTAAGAAGCTGTCCCGGCTCGCTCATGGCTGTCAGATCCACCGTGTTAAATCCCGCAGTCCTGGGCGTTACAGACTGGAATAAAGAAGCCCAGATACGCGCGCCCCATCCCTGCCACTCAGGCCCGTTAAATTCAAGAAAATAAAAAATCACTGCCGGGATCAGGATCAAAAGAGCCGTTGTGGTGAGAATCACCTTGCTCTGCATCCTGTATTTTCTCCAGCACCGCCGGTTGGTCCATATATCCTCCCATGTGAGAAAGCCCAGACCGCCCACTACAATCAGCATCATAATGGCAAAATTGATGACCGGATGGCCCACATAATGGGTCAGAGAGGAAAAGGGTTCTCTTACGCCCATAAGGTCAAAACCTGCGTTGCAGAATGCGGAAATCGAGTGGAATACTGCATACCAGATTCCCTTAACAAAGCCGAAATCCTTAATAAACTGCGGCGCCATCAAGACAGCGCCCGTCAGCTCAACGATAAACGTACCTTTGAGGATAAAGCCTGTAAAACGGACGATCCCTCCTACCTTGGGTGCAGAAATAGCATCCTGCATGGTACTTCGTTCCCTCAGGCCGATTTTTTTCCAGACACCATAGCCACGGCCACAGCCACAGTCACTACGCCCATACCGCCGACCTGAATCAGCGAAATGATCACAAACTGGCCAAATTCCGTCCAGTAGGTCGCAGTATCATGTACGATCAGCCCTGTAACACATACGGCAGATGTAGAGGTAAACAGCGCGTCTAAAAAGGGCGCTCCCCCCGGTCCTTTGGTTGATATGGGAAGCATAAGGAGCAGTGCTCCCATAAAGATCACTACCATAAAACCGAAAATAATGATCTGAGCGGACGTCATATGTTTTTTTCTGCCCTGAACATTCATCATAATATCCCTCCGGTTAACGGACACCATAAAAACCGTCTCTTTATACGGTCTTTATATTGTCTCTGTAATTGCTAATTATGCCACATCATTCAAAAAGATTGTGTTAAAAGTAAAAACGCTGGTATAAAGATTGTATAAAGACGGCATAAAGGCCCCATTAGGAAACTGCCTAAAAATCTCCGCTCTTATCCATATCGGGAAGTTCCATCGCCGTCTTATCGGTAGGAGCGCAGCCGAACATCTTCCGATAGGCTCTGAAAAAGCTGGAATAATCTCCAAAGCCGGCTCTGGATGCAGCCTCAGCCGCCGGAGTCCCCATTGCCAGTTCTTTTCTTGCAATAGTCATGCGCTTATAAAGAATATAACGGGCTACCGTAGTTCCTGTTGCCTGGCGGAATATGGAGGTCAGATGATTTCGGCTCATAAAAAACTGCTCTGCCAGCCCCTCTACCGTCAGCGTATCCCTCAGATGGCTGTTAATATACCGGATTATCTCCTGGGCCTGTCCCTCTGCTCCATGAACGCGTCCCGCACTTCGGACGTATATTGCAGAAATACCCGCCAAAAGCGACAGGATCCGTGTGCGAATTGCAATATTCTGCAGCTCCTTCCCGTAAGTACCGCACTCTTCGATTGCATGAAAATACCATTCAATGGGGAACTGCTCTTCAAGACAGCCCCATCCCGTTCCAAAGGGCTTTAACAGAAGCTCCCGCTCCTTTCCATTTAAAAGATCCTCTGTAAAATGAACCCGGATCCGTCATATTCATTTCCATCCAGCACTCTCAGACCATGAAAACAGCCGGGTGCGATCACTAAAAGGCTTCCCGGACGGGGACAATAGGACCGCCCTTCCAGCAGATACTCCACATTCCCGGTTATCATATAATAAATCTCATAGCTGTTATGGCAGTGCATCTTATACTCCATGTCCGCCTCATCACTGCGGGTATGGGCATAGATCACCTGCTCTGTCTTAAAACTGACCTCCTGGTACACCTCATTTCCTCCTGACTTTTTCTGTCCGTCCCTTCCTTCGGCCGCACATTTTTCGTTATCTATCAGTTTATCAGAGTTTGTGCATTTTGCAATATTTCTTTTTCATTTCACAATGGAAATCCTTACCCCAATATACTATAATCCTAACTGTAAACAAAACCGAAAGGGTCCTCCCCCTTTCACACATTTTATCCCCCCCTTTATACACATAGAAAAGACCAGGTATCCCCAGTACCTGGTCTTTTGCTGTTTAAGCAGTTTTATAATTTGTAATCCACCGGATGGCCCGCCTGGGTCATATCCACCAGACTTAAATAACGATCCAGTTCTTCTTCCGGCAGCAGTCCCTCCTCAAGTACGATCTGGCGCACCGGAATCCCGGTTCGATTGCATTTTTTTGCAATTTCGGCCGATTTTTTATATCCCAGAGCCGGACAAAGGGCTGTAGCCAAAGCCGCACTGGACTCTACCAGAGCACGGCAGCGCTCTCTGTTCGCCGTAATACCGAGAATACAGTTATCGATCAGCGTCTCCACCGCCCCTCTTAAGGTATCGATCGACTCAAAAATCTTATAGAAAATCACCGGCTCAAAAGCATTTAATTCCAGCTGTCCTGCCTCTGCAGCCATAGTAACGGTTACGTCATTTCCGATCACATTGTAGGCAACCTGGGAAACCACCTCCGGGATAACCGGATTGATCTTTCCCGGCATAATGGAAGAGCCGTTCTGCTTCGGGGGCAGATTGATCTCTCCCAGTCCTGCTTTGGGGCCGCTGGAGAGCAGACGCAGATCATTGCAGATCTTAGACAGATTTACCGCACAGACTCTGAGAGCCGCAGAGGTATGTACAAAGCCGTCCAGATTCTGGGTGGCGTCAAACAGATCCTCTGCCTGGCTGCAGTCTGTGCCACAGACGAGGTTTACATTTCGGATAATGTGAAATAAGTACACCGGGTTTACATTGATCGCCGTTCCCACCGCAGTAGCTCCGATATTCAACACCTTAATCTCTGAATCCAGGGAGCGTATCCGCCGGATATCTCTCTCGATCACTGCCGCATAGGCTTCAAAGGACTGCCCCAGGCGGATCGGCACCGCATCCTGAAGCTGGGTCCGTCCCATCTTTACCACATCGTCAAATTCAATGGATTTGTCCCTCAGAGCCTTGTGCAGCCGTTCCAGCTGTTCCAAAAGGCCCGGAAGCAGCGCCAGGATCGTAAGCTTTCCTGCACTGGGGATCACATCATTGGTAGACTGGGCCATATTTACATGGTCATTGGGATGAACAATCGTATAATCCCCCTTTTCACCGCCCAGGATCTCAATCGCCCGGTTGGCTATGACCTCGTTAGCATTCATATTGGCCGAGGTGCCTGCGCCTCCCTGAATGGCATCTACAATAAACTGAGAATGGAGCTTTCCCTCTATGATCTCATCACAGGCCTTTACAATGGCATTTCCAATCTTCTCGTCCAGTATATGGGCCGTCATATTGGTATAAGCCGCGGCCTTTTTTATTCTCACCAGATTTTTTATAAATTCCGGATGCAGCGGCCGTCCTGTAATGTGAAAATTCTTCTTCGCGCGTAATGTCTGTACTCCATAATACGCCTTCATGGGCACCTCCATTGTGCCTATGGAATCCGCTTCTTTTCTGGTTATCATAATATATTCCCTCCTGTTTTGCAGGTAGTGTCAAAAACCACCTTTACTCCGGCTCCTATCTGGAGCATATCACTTTTTTACACTTCTTTAGTATACCATAATTTCCCTTTGTTTTCCAGACAGCTGAAAATCGGATATGCTGTACTCTTCGCACAAAACGGAAGGCATTTTCTGTTTCCGCAGTACAAAACTAACTCTTCCTCTTAATTTATTATTGACGGCAGGAAAACCAGGTGCTATAGTCTTGTTCATCGAAAGGCAGTAAGCAATGGGGCTTGTGCATAAAGTACAGGTCCCATTTTTATTTGCGTCGATTACTAAAAAAGGGAGTGAACCATATGAGCAGAAAAAAATTTATTAATGCAAAATTAAAGAGCGTAAATGAATTACAAGAAATACTGACTGACCATGGAGTATTTCAGGAAATCAGTCCCCGTATTTCCGCCCCGGACTGTGAAATCATCGATCTGCAGGGCAAACTCATCCTGCCTCCTTATGTAGATCCCCATATTCATCTTGATTACGTATTTACCGCCAGAAAACAGGGGGCTGCAAACGGAACAGGTACTCTGTTTGAAGGAATCCAAAGGTGGAGCGAAACAAAAAGCGACCTTACTGTAGATGAGATTAAAGCCCGGGCTATTATTGCAGTAAAAAAAGAACTGGCTCACGGCGTACAGTTTATCCGTACACATGCCGATGTAACCGATCCCTCCCTTACCTCTCTAAAGGCCATGCTGGAATTACGGGAAGAGCTTAAAGATCTTGTTACGATTCAGATTGTTTCTTTTCCCCAGGAGGGTATGTATGCCTACAAAGGCGGACAGGAACTGGTTGAAGAAGGCCTGAAGATGGGGGCTGACTGTGTAGGCGGCATTCCCCATTTTGAACTGGCCAGAGAGTTCGGCGAACAGTCAATCCACAGTATTGTAAATCTGGCGCTGAAGTATGACCGAATGATCGATGTACACTGTGATGAAACCGATGACGTGCAAAGCCGTTTTCTGGAACTGCTCAACGCCCTTGTTCTTATGGAAGGGATCGGCAAAAAGACAACTGCCAGCCATACATGTTCTTTTGGCTCTGCCGACAACAGTTATGCCTTTAAACTGATGAAAAACCTGAAAAAATCCGGCTTGAATTTTATCTCCTGCCCTACGGAAAACATATACCTTCAAGGACGTCAGGATACTTATCCCAAACGCAGAGGACTGACACGGGTGAAAGAACTCTTTGAAAATGGCATTAACGTGTGCTTCGCCCAGGACTCCATTCAGGATCCCTGGTATCCTCTTGGAAATGGAAATCTGATGAATGTTCTGGATAATGGAATCCATATTGCCCAGATGATGTCCTTTGAAGAGATCGACCGCTGTCTTGACCTGATCACTGTCAATGGCGCGAAAACCATGAATCTTACCAATTCATACGGCATTGAAGCCGGTAAGCCCGCAAACTTTATTGTTCTGGATGCAAAAAATGAATTTGAGGCTGTCAGTGAACGGGCAGATGTTTCTGCAAGTATAAGGAACGGTGAATTCCTGTTTAAAAAAGCTCCCGTTTCCTATGAGATACAAAATGATTTTATGAAATAGCAGGAGATTTATAAATGTTTCGATGCAAAGATCTGCTCCTTCTTCCCTCCATGGCCAAGGCGCGCCCTCTAGCAGGCAAAGAAGGTATGAACAACCTGATTCGATGGGTGTATAAGCCTGAAGATATGAACTTTTCCAAATGGGTTCATGGAAATGAGCTTCTGATCGTAAGCCTTCCCGTAATCAAAAACCCTCATTTCAATCTGTACCGGCTATTGGAAAAAGCAATCTCACTGCATATGTCAGGTATGCTTCTTTTAGTAGGGGAACATTATATATCAACCATACCCGACAACATACTTTCGTATGCCAACCAGCATGATTTTCCCATTTTTTCCATATCCGGAGACATTCCTCTTATTGATATCTTTGAAGAAATCGGCCATGCCATTGCCTATGACGATCAAAGAGAGAGGATGGACAGCGGAATTTTTGCCAATATTATTTTGGGAAATCCCATTAATCCAGACCATTTTATCCGGCGATGCCAGGAACAGGGGTATGATATCCTGAGTCTCCAGCAGGTGTTTATACTTAAGCTTGTCTGTCCTGCTTCTTCTCAGACCTGCGACTGCGACCACATCATGGAAGTTCTTTTGTCCGGCTTTCAGGCGCAGGGAATTCCCGTGCTCCTGTCGCGGTTCGGCAATAACTGCATCGGATGTTTCAGCAGCCCCCTGAAAAAGGATCCGCACATTATGGAAATCCACAAAAATATCTCTGAATATGCTGAAAAAAATCACCCCGGCTGGATGCTCCGCATGGGGATCAGCTCCATATCCGATCGTGTGGAATCCCTTCATAACAGTTATGAGGAAGCTTCTCAGTGTATACAGCTTATGGAACTTTTGAATTATAAAGCAGGTCTGCTTTTCTACGAGGATACCGAACTCTACCGTCTGTTTCTTTCCCTTCCCGGAAACCAGCCTGCCGCAGACTTTGTAAAACACACTCTGGATCCCATTCTGGAGTATGACAAAGAAAATCACACAGATCTCTTGCAAACACTGAAAAGCTATCTGTGGAATAATAACAGCCTGCTCCATACATCGGAAGAACTCCATATGCACCGGAATACCGTCAATTACCGGATAAAGCGGATTGAAGAGCTGACCGGACGATCTGTTGAGGATGCTGACACAAAACTGGCTTTTATGAATGCAATTCTGTGCAAACTTCTTTTACCTTCTGCCTGAAAGGAGGCAAATTTATGAATTTAGGTATGATCGCAGTATTCCTTGTAATCATCATTGTAATCGGTTCTATTCTTACCAGAAAATGCGAACCTTTCCTGATAGGAGGCTCTATTGCTGGCGCTGTATTTTTATACAGACAGAATTTTCTGCCCCAATGGGTTACAATTCTGGAAAATGTCATGAGCAGCGAGGCCTATCTTATTCTGGTATGCGGATTGTTCGGAAGTATTATCGCACTTCTCACCGCGTCAAAAGGAAACTATGGTTTTTCCAAGCTGGTGTCCCGTCTGTGCAATACGGAGCGCAAAACCCTTATAACAACGGTAATTCTGGGAATTGTTATTTTTATTGACGATTATCTGAATGTGCTTTCCATCGGCACAGCCATGAAAGGGGTTTATGACAAGAGAAAAATCCCCCGTGAAACTCTGGCTTACCTGATCGACAGTACCGGTTCTCCTGTCTGTGTGCTGATCCCTTTTTCATCCTGGGCCGTATACTTTGGATCTATCTTTTTTTCTCAGGACAGCGTACAGGCTCTGGGCTGCTCCACCTGGCTTGAGGCTTATGTAAAAGCCATTCCCTTCTGTATCTATCCTATCGTTACGCTGATCATCCTTTTTCTTTTTTCATTCGGTTTCTTCCCAAAGCTTGGAAAAATGAAGGAAGCCTATGAGCGCGTGGAAAAAACCGGGATGGTTTATGGTGAATCCAGCCGCAAATACAATCTGAATGAAGAAAGCGGAGAGGACGGAAACATCTGGGATTTTATTGTTCCTATGGCTGTTCTGGTTATAGTTGCTGTTGCAACCGGCAATCTGGTTGTAGCGCAGGTCGTCACCCTTCTTGCAACCCTTGTTTTTTATCTGGTTAAAAAGGTTTTAACTTTCAGCGAATACTGGGACTGCTTTTTAAACGGCTTCAGCGATATGCTTCCTATCGTTACGTTGATTATTTCTGCCCTTACCTTTCAGCAGATTGCTTCTGAGATGAAAATGACCGAATTTTTTTATTGCCATTACCCGACCTGTTCTTTCTGCCCATCTCTTCCCCATGATCGCGTTTATCATCGTGTCGGTTCTGCATTTATGATCGCAAATGCCTGGGGTGTTTGTTCCCTGG
>ENA-OPYY01000573-OPYY01000573.1-human-gut-metagenome-genome-assembly--contig:-NODE-573-length-11219-cov-1.421745_pt1 | contig 11219 bp, 11 predicted proteins | sample MGYA00242472_ERZ504481 | MGnify/ENA primary metagenome ERZ504481 (study PRJEB26092, sample SAMD00036265) | human gut metagenome | host: Homo sapiens | study: EMG produced TPA metagenomics assembly of...
TGATGCCAATTTGTAACGATCAATCTCATTTTAAGATACAAAATTTTTATGGTATTTGATCAGATTCTGTCTTTGACCAAGGGAGGACCAGCACAGAGTACAGAATCGATCTCTTATCTGATTTATAAAAATGGTATGGACGGCGGTCAGTTTGGGTTTCAGAGCGCAAATGCAGTATTGTTTTTTGTTGTCATCGTAGCCATTTCAATTTTCCAAATGACAGTTATGGGAAAGAAGGAGGAGCAGTTATAATGCAGAGAAAGAAAAAAACAAATTGGATCTTAACGATTGTATTAGTATTGGGAACAGCGACTGTGTTTTTCCTCTTTACATGGCAGTAATCATCGCATTTAAGCAACCAAGCGAGATGACAAACGATGTGGCAGGCGCATTATCTTTTCCGGCAAGGTGGAGTCTGGATAACTTCCGGCAGGCGATGGAAGTGACTGATTTCTGGCATTCGCTTGGAAATAGTTTGTTGATTACACTGGCGACGATCGTGCTGGCAATTTTAATTCATTCAATTGCCGGTTATGTGATTGGGAGAGGTATGGCAAAGAAGAAAAGCTTTCGGTTTATTTATTTGTATATTGTAAGTGGAATGTTTGTGCCATTTTCGATTCTTATGATGCCCCTTGTAAAGCAGACTGCACAGATGGGACTTGGGAATCGGCTGGGAGTGATCATTTTATATCTTGTATTTTATATGCCGATGAATGTGTTGCTTTATACCGGATACTTGAAAAACATTCCAGTAGCGTTAGAAGAGGCGGCGGATATTGACGGGGCAAGCGCATGGAAGACATATTGGAAGATTATTTTCCCGATGATGATGCCTATGCATGCGACAGTTGCAATTTTGACAGCTCTTGGGACATGGAATGATGTGATGACGCCATTGGTCATTATGTCAGGTACGGGACATAATACGCTTCCGCTGGCCCAGTTAAATTTCCAGACACAGTTTGGAACGAATTATAATCTCGCATTGCATCCTATATTCTGGCATTGATTCCAATTTTAGTATTTTATGTAATCTGCCAGAAACAGATTTTGAATGGTGTAGCAAATGGAGCAGTGAAAGGATAGAAACAGAATGAAACTGAAAAATAAAGTGATGTTGATTACTTATGCGGACAGCATGGGAAAGAACTTGAAAGAATTACATACGGTATTGAATACCTATTATAGAGATGCTGTGGGAGGCGTTCATATTTTGCCGTTTTTTCCATCTTCTGCGGATCGCGGATTTGCACCAATGCGCTATGATGTGGTAGATGAAGCGTTTGGAACTTATGAAGATATTGAAGCAATCGGAAGAGAATATTATCTGATGTTTGATTTTATGGTAAACCATATTTCTTCCTCTTCAGAATATTTTCAGGATTTTCTGAAAAGAAAGAATGAATCAAAATATGCCGATTTCTTTATTCGTTACGAGGAGTTTTGGGGAAAGGGAGCGCCGACGCAGGAACAACTTGATAAGATTTACAAGAGAAAGCCAAGGGCACCCTATATTGAAGTGGAATTTCAAGATGGAACAACAGAAAAAATCTGGTGCACTTTCTGTGAAGAGCAGATTGATCTAGATGTCAGAAAGGAAGCGGTAAAATCATTTATCAAAGGAACGCTGGAGCAGATGTGCCAAAATGGAGCATCTTTGATACGTCTGGATGCATTCGCTTATGCAATTAAGAAAGAAGATACGAACTGCTTTTTTGTAGAACCGGATATTTGGGAATTGCTACATGAAATTGAGCAAATTGTTGGACGGTACGAAGTGGAAATTCTTCCGGAAATCCATGAACATTATACGATTCCGATGAAAATTGCAGAGAAGGGATTCTGGGTTTATGATTTTGCGCTGCCAGTGCTGACACTTCACGCACTTTATAATCATACGGGGGTATATTTAAAGAAGTGGCTGGAGATGTGCCCAATGAAACAATTTACAACCTTGGATACTCATGATGGGATAGGGATTGTAGATGTGAAAGATCTTCTTCCTGACGAGGAGGTTTACATGGTACAGGAACAGATGTATCGGCAAGGGGCAAAATGTAAAGAAAATTTACAGTTCGGAAGCATATAATAATCTGGATGTATATCAGGTCAACACGACCTATTATTCTGCACTTGGCAATCGAGACGATGCCTATTTGCTGGCTAGAGCGATTCAGTTCTTTGCACCGGGAATCCCACAAGTATATTATGTGGGACTTCTCGCAGGGGAAAATGATCTCGAATTGATGGAAAAGACGAAAAATGGACGGGATATTAATCGACACTATTATACACTGGAAGAGATTGCAGGGGAGCAGAAGCGCCCGGTTGTAAGGAAATTGAAAAAGCTCATGGCGATTCGCAATATGGAACCGGCATTTCATCTGGATGGAAAAATCCAGGTGGAAACGGAGGGGGAGAGACTTATGATCACAAGGAAATACAAGGAAAATAGTATTCGATTGTCAGCAGATTTGAGGTCTTATGGATTTGAGATTACCCGGTATGGAAAGGATTATGAAAACGGAAAGGAAACGATAGTATGGCAATAACAGTAAAGGATCAGATTTTTTCTCTGGAAACTGCGAATACACTTTATCAGATGAAGGCAGATTCGTTTGGGGTAGTGAAACATTTGTGGTATGGGAAAAACGGGAGTGAGCATGGAGTATCTCTTGGGATTATCCGGATGTGGGATTTTCCGGAAATATTTATGAAGCAGAAAATGACAGAACGTATTCGTTGAATACAATGCCGTTAGAGTATGCAGGGAGTGGAGTGGGAGATTTCCGGGTACCAGCAGTGACGGTGCGGCATGCAGATGGCAGTCAGGCACTGGATTTACGGTTTCAGAAATATTTTATCAGGAAAGGAAAATACAGTATTCCGGGACTGCCGGCAGTTTATGCAGAGGAGAACGAGGCGGAAACACTGGAGATTCTTATGAAAGATACGGCATCTGAAACAGAGGTACATCTTTTCTATGGAGTACTGGAAGAGGCAGATGTGATCACGCGGAGTGTAATGATCATAAACCGGGGAAGTATGCCAATCGTGCTTGAGCGTGCACATAGTCTTTGCATGGATATTCCGGACGGAAATTGGGACTGGATTCATTTTCACGGAAGACATACGATGGAACGAGAGGCAGAACGTACCCCACTATTTTACGGAATTCAGGAAAGCAGCAGTACAAGAGGAACATCAAGTCATCAGCAGAATCCATCGGTTCTGCTCTGCGAGAGAGACTGTACAGAAAAAGATGGGGAGTGTATGGGAGCGGTACTGATGTACAGTGGTGGTTTCCAGACACAGATAGAGAAAGATCAGCTTGGGCAGACACGACTTGTAATGGGAATTCACCCGGATACTTTTTCATGGCAACTGGAACCGGAACAGAATTTTTGGACGCCAGAAGTAATCTTATCTTATTCGGCAAATGGAATGGCGGAATTGTCACAGAGGTTTCATCATGTCATACGCCACAATGTATGTAGAGGAGCATATCAGCTGACAAAACGTCCAGTTCTAATCAACAACTGGGAAGCGACTTATTTTGATTTTAATGAAGAAGACATAGAACAGATTGCCCGTCAGGCAGCAAAACTAGGTATTGATATGATGGTGTTAGATGATGGCTGGTTTGGAAAACGGGATTCTGATACATCAGGGCTCGGAGACTGGGAAGTAAATGAAAAGAAGTTGAAAGGGGGGCTGGGAGCACTTGTCAGAAAAATCAATGATATGGGCATGAAATTTGGAATATGGTTTGAACCAGAAATGATTTCCGAAGACAGTGAGTTGTTCCGGGCGCACCCGGAATGGGCAATCAGTATTCCAGGGAGAAAGCCTATGAGAAGCAGATATCAGTTAGTACTTGATATGGCGAATCCGGAAGTAGTAGAATATTTATATCGGTCTATCAGTAAGATTCTGAGAGACAATCATATCGAATATGTTAAATGGGATATGAATCGCAGCATTTCTGACTGGTATACATCGATACTTCCAGCAGAACGTCAGAAAGAAATGCCGCATAGATATGTGTTAGGTGTTTATGAACTTTTAGAACGTCTGACAGATGAATTTCCAGAAGTATTATTTGAGGGCTGTAGTGGAGGTGGAGGCAGATTTGATGCCGGAATGCTGTACTATTGCCCGCAGATTTGGTGCAGTGATAATACAGATGCCCATGAAAGAACGTTTATCCAGTATGGAACAAGCTTTTTTTATCCGATATCTGCGGTTGGTTCTCATGTATCTGCCGTACCGAATCATCAGACTGGTAGAATTACGTCGCTTGAGACAAGAGGAACGGTAGCAATGGCGGGAAGCTTTGGCTATGAACTTGATCTGAATCAGCTGGATCAGAATGAGAAAGAGAAAGTTGCGGAGCAGGTGAAGGCGTATAAGGAGTATCAGGAACTGATTTATGGCGGAAAGTATTATAGACTGAGTAATCCGAAAAAAGATGATTTGGCAGCATGGGAGTTTATTTCGGAGGACTGCAGTAAGATTCTTGTACAAGGTGTGGCATTCAGAGCTGCATCAAATGTACTGCGCCATCGCATTAAGCTATTAGGAGTGGATGCAACAGCAATTTATAGGTTTGTGAAAGGCAGACAAAAAGAAGAGAAGCTTAGCGGTAAGGCACTTATGACAGGCGGGATTCTTATACCAGCAATCAAAGGCGATGATGTGGCATTTGAATTTTATCTGGAAAAAATAGAAGAATGTTAAGAGGTGGCGGTGAAGGGGGAAAGAATATGTATGATGTAGCAGCGCTGGAGAACTTTTGATCGATTTTACAGAAAGTGGAAAAAGTGAGCAGGGGAATCAGCTTCTGGAAGTAAATCCGGGCGGCGCCCCGTGCAATGTATTGGCAATGTTAAATAATCTTGGGAAGAAGGTTGCTTTTATAGGGAAAGTTGGGCAGGATATGTTCGGAACTCTGCTGAAACATACATTGGATGAAGTAGGAATCTGTTCTAAAAGTCTTCGGATGGACCCGGAAGTGCGGACTACACTGGCATTTGTGCATACGTTGCCGGATGGGGACCGGGAGTTTTCTTTTTATCGGAACCCCGGAGCAGATATGATGCTGAGGGAAGAAGAAGTGGATCTAGAACTGATCCGAAATACAAAAATCTTTCACTTTGGAACACTCTCTATGACACATGAAGGTGTGAGAAATGCAACGAAAAAAGCAATCTGCTGCGCCAAAGAGGCTGGGGCGATGATTTCTTTTGACCCGAATTTGAGGGAACCACTCTGGGAATCTTTAGACTTGGCAAAAGAGCAGATGGAGTATGGGTTTAGACAATGTGATGTCCTGAAAATATCTGATAATGAGATTCAATTCGTCACAGGACAGGAAGACTACGACAAGGGAATCCGTATGCTACAAGAAAAATATCATATTCCTTTAATTCTTCTTACGATGGGGAAAGAAGGAAGCCGTGCATATTATAAGGAAATGTGCGTAGAAAAGGCGGGATTTTGTGTAGAAGCCATTGAGACAACAGGAGCAGGTGATACGTTCTGTGGCTGTGCGTTAGGATACCTGTTGGAACACAATCTAGAGCAGTTGTCAAAAGAAGATTTAGAGGAACTGCTGACATTTGCAAACGCAGGGGCGGCGCTGATCACTTTAAAAAAAGGAGCAATCCGCTCGATGCCGAAGAAAGAAGAAATCAGAAAATTTCTGGAAGATCAAAAAATTGACTTTTAGTTATTAGTGTGTTACTATTTTCTAGAAAAGTAAATAGCCGGGGAGCTTGTAGACAGGCTGAGAGGAAGGTGTGAACTTCGACCCTGATACCTGATTTGGATAATGCCAACGTAGGAAAGAATTGATTTTAAGAAGTTTGACGGAGTACCAATTGAGGTACTCTGTTTTTTATTATATTTTATTACATAGGAAATTTCCGAGAAATGCTATGGAATAAAAAGCAGAGTCCTATGAAAAAATGCTCCGCCCAGGCATAATCCTTGAAATCCTTTTGGAGTTCTGTCATAAAAAAATTCCGGCACAGAGCAAATGAAAAATATTCTGCCGCGGGCAGAAGAAAGAAGAGGTACATCATATGTCAGAAAAATACTACACACAGATGGAAGCAGCAAGAAAGGGAATCATCACAGAGGAGATGCGGGCAGTTGCGCGGAAGGAATACCGCACAGAGGAGGAAATCCGGGATCTGGTGGCGAAAGGACAGGTGGCGATCTGCGCCAACAAAAGGCATAAATGCCTGGATCCAAATGGAGTAGGATCTATGCTTCGTACGAAGATCAATGTAAATCTGGGAGTGTCAAAAGATTGCAAAGATTATGAGGTTGAGATGGAAAAAGTCATGGCGGCGGTAAATATGGGAGCAGAGGCAATTATGGACCTTTCTTCTCATGGGAATACGCAGCCATTTCGAAGAAAACTGACACAAGAATGTCCGGCGATGATCGGAACCGTTCCGGTTTATGATAGTGTGATTCATTATAAGAGAGATCTTGCCACACTGACAGCAAAAGATTTTATTGATGTAGTAAGACTCCACGCAGAGGATGGAGTGGATTTTGTCACACTGCACTGTGGAATTACAAGAAAGACAATTGAACAGATCAAGAAGCATAAAAGAAAAATGAATATTGTATCCAGAGGCGGATCGCTTGTGTTTGCGTGGATGAGTATGACTGGAAATGAAAATCCATTTTACGAATACTTTGATGAGATTCTTGAAATCTGCCGGGAATATGATGTCACAATTTCGCTTGGGGATGCATGCCGTCCGGGCTGTCTGGCCGATGCGAGTGATGTGTGTCAGATTGAAGAGTTGGTGCGCTTGGGAGAGCTGACAAAACGTGCATGGGCAAAAGATGTGCAGGTGATGGTAGAAGGCCCGGGGCATATGCCATTGGATCAGATTGAAGCAAATATGAAATTGCAACAGACAATCTGCATGGGTGCTCCGTTTTATGTACTGGGACCGATCGTGACTGATATTGCACCGGGATATGACCATATTACAGCGGCGATCGGAGGTGCAGTAGCAGCTTCAGCAGGTGCAGCATTTCTTTGCTATGTGACACCGGCAGAACATCTGGCGCTTCCGAATGTAGAAGATGTCAAACAAGGGATCATCGCTTCCAGAATTGCAGCGCATGCCGCAGATATTGCAAAACATGTTCCACACGCAAGAGATATCGATGATCGTATGGCGGATGCCAGAAGAACTTTTGATTGGGAGGAGCAGTGGAAGTGTTCTATGGATCCAGAAACGGCAAAACAGATTCGGGAAGACCGCAAACCGGAAATTGAAGAGAGTTGCTCCATGTGTGGAAAATTCTGTGCGGTCAGAAGTATGAATAAGGCATTGAATGGAGAGTATATCGATATTCTGTAATAAAAATTCAGAACAGTGAAAAATGATGGAATACTTCAATACAAGTGCATAAACTGTATGAAAAATGGCTGAGAAATATAAAAATATTGTATTTTTTGTACAAACACTGTATAATAAACCTACTAGCACAGATTGCAGGAAAGTGTGATAAGGAGGAAGAAAACGATGTATAGATCTCTAATTTTACGAATAATGATGATATTAAAGTGTTAAACTCTCTTGGTCCGTTTACTGTCATAGAATATCAGCGTGATTTAAGTGTGATGCCGCACAATGCTGCGTTGGCCTATTTCTGTAATGAGATGAATGTGAGAAAGCGTCAGGTTATCTGTGATGTCAATCAGGCAAATATCACACTTCAGGCAGGAGCAATGCAGTGGACCGTAGGCAATGTCAATGCGACAACGGGAGTAAAAGGTGTGGGCGATTTCTTTGGAAAAGCAGTCAGGGGAAAAGCAACCGGGGAATCGGCGATCAAGCCGGAATATACCGGAAACGGAATTCTTGTGTTGGAACCGACTTATAAGCACATCCTACTGGTAGATTTAAAAGACTGGAATGGTTCCATCGTGTTGGATGACGGATTGTTCCTGGCATGTGATGCAAGACTGAAGCACAAAGCAGTGATGCGCTCCAATCTTTCTTCTGCTGTTGCAGGAAATGAAGGGCTGTTCAATCTTGGAGTGGTAGGAGAGGGAGTGCTTTGTCTGGAAGCACCTTGTCCGAAAGAGGAGCTTGTGGAGATCACTCTCCAGGATGATGTATTGAAAGTAGATGGCAACATGGCGATCGCATGGAGCGGCAGCTTAAGTTTTACTGTAGAACGGTCAGGAAAGACACTGCTAGGTTCGGCAGCTTCGGGGGAAGGACTTGTAAATGTGTATCGTGGAACCGGAAAAGTTCTCCTGGCTCCAGTGCTGGATGGAGCAGTATAGAGTAGCCAGCTTTGCATAGTATTAGAAAAGCTATATTAGGAAAAAGAAAAATGAAATTTGTGTAAAATATACAAGAAATATGTAGCATTTTTGTATAATATAATGGTATAATCAGTTGCGCAAAAGCTTTATGCAGAGAGGAGAATGTTATTTATATGGTAGATTTAAAATCAAGACCGTATTATCTGTCAGAGGAAGACTGTCAATGGGTAAAAGACACAATTGCAAATATGAGCCCGGAAGAAAAAGTAGGACAGTTATTCTTTCAGCTGACAGCTTCACACGATGAAGAATATCTAAAAGAATTAATGGAAAAATATCACCTTGGTGGATGCCGTTACAATCCGGCTCCGGGAAAGGCGATTCAGGAACAGAATCGGATCCTTCAGAAATATGCAAAGGTTCCGGTATTTATCGCATGCAACACAGAAGCCGGAGGAGACGGCGCATGTGCAGATGGGACACATATTGGAGCTGGTGTGAAGATCGCAGCTACAGATAAGGAAGAGTATGCATTTGCATTAGGAAAGATGGCAAATGAACAGGCAGCGGCAATCGGATGTAACATGGCATTTGCACCGGTGGCAGATATTCTTTACAACTGGGAGAATACAGAGATTGTGACACGTGCATTCGGCGGAGATGCAGAACGTGTAGCAACTATGAGCAAAGCATATTTAAATGGAGCACATACGATTCCGGGATTTGCATGCGCAGCGAAACATTTCCGGGAAATGGACAAGACTTCAGAGATGCACACATTGCAAACAATGTAAACTATTTTGATGTGGAAAAATGGGATGAGACTTACGGACATGTTTACCGTACATTGATTGAGAATGATCTGGATGCGATCATGGGAGGACACATCATGCTTCCTTCTTATGCAAAAGCCATTAATCCTGAGTTAAAGGACGAAGATATGATGCCGGCTACATTAAGTCCGGAGATCATGACAGGTCTTTTGAGAGACAGACTTGGATTCAACGGTATGGTCGTGACAGATGCTTCCCATATGGTAGCAATGACAGACCGAATGAAGCGTTCAGAGATGCTTCCGGCAAGTATCAATGCAGGTTGTGATATGTTCTTATTCTTCAATGATCCAGAGGAAGATTTTGCTACAATGCTTGGTGCATACAAGACAGGAATCATCAGTGAAGAGAGAATGACAGAAGCATTGACACGTATTTTAGGACTCAAAGCACATCTGGGTCTGAATAAGAAGAGCAAAGAAGAACTGGTTCCACAGCCAGAGACTGTAGAGGAAGTGCTTCAGAGAGAAGAATACAAGGCAATGCAGAAATCAATCAGCGAAGACTGTATCACGCTTGTAAAATATAAAGACAAAGACGTGCTCCCTATGACACCAGATCGTTATAAGAGAATTATGATCGTGCATATCAAAGGCGCAGAGAACAGTATGTCAGCGCTGATGAAAATGCTTGGAGGTGGAAAAGGAAATCCGGCAGAAGCGTTAAAAGAAAAGTTATGTGCAAAAGGATTTGATGCATTTATCTATGAAAGTCCGCTTGATGTCATGAAGAAACAGATTGAAGCCGGGGAAAAGCCAGACTTAAATATTTACTTTGCAGGAAAGAATGCCATTGCAGATTTCGTATCCGATATGGATCTTGTAATCACGCTCTGTGATGTGCCGAACGGAAGACCAAGCTTTGGTATGTCAAAGGGAGGCGGAGAGATTCCGTGGTATGTATTTGAAGTTCCGGTTGTTGTTGTCGGATGTGGACAGCCGACAATGCTTGCAGATATCCCGCAGGCACGGACCTATATCAACACTTACGATTCCAAAGATACAACACTGGATGCGTTAGTTGAGGATCTTATGAATGGAGAAGAAGCATTCAAAGGAACAGATCCGATTGACAGTTTCTGCGGATTATTTGATGCAAGACTATAAGAAGGAAGAAAAAAGATTCACACAAGATGTGGATCTTTTTTTCTGTATGTGGGAGAAAAGCGCGGTAAAAATCCGAAAGATAAAATGGGGAAGAGATTTCAATAAGAACTAGAAAAATGATGAAAAGGCAGAGGAAAAGCGGTATAATAAACTGGAAGCTTAAAATAGCAGATTGTGAGAATGATGGAGGAAAAAATGGAATATAAAATATACCGCATAGCGGACCGTACACAGATCGATCAATGCGAACTGTTTGCGATCAATCAATATTTGTGGAACAGTTTACAAACGCCGAAAGCATATGGCAGAGCCGGATATATCGATGGGCAGGGAATTTATGTGGAGATGACCTGTGAAGAGTGTGATCCGAAGCGACTTTGCAACAAAGATAAAGAACTCGTCTATAAGGATAGCGCACTGGAAGCTTTTTTTGCATTCCCAGAGGGAGATATAAGCATAGAGAAACAGTGTATTTATATAAATTTTGAGATGAATGCCAACGGAGCACTGTATGCGGAGAAAGGATATACAAGAGAGAATCGGACATTAATTTCAGATGTGTACTATCAGGAAGCAGATTGTCGGGCGAAAATAGAATCAGATCGGTGGTGTGTATCTGTTTTGATCCCGGAAGCACTGCTTGGGGAAATTACTTCTCTTGAGAAGCTAAAAGCGGGACAAAGATTTTACTGCAATTTTTATAAAATATCAGAGGACGACAAGATCCAGCATTTTGGATGTTACAGTCCGATTGAGAGCGAAGAACCAAATTTTCATCTTCCAATCTGTTTTGCAAAGGCGGTGATTGCAGATGTATAATGAACTGACAAAAAATGATATCAAGAAAATGCGCGAAGAGATTGAATACCGGAAGATTGTGCTTCGAAAAGAGCTGCTGGAAGATGTCAAAGAAGCGAGGCACATGGGGACTTGAGTGAAAATTTTGAATATCATGCCGCTAAGAAA
>ENA-OPYY01000574-OPYY01000574.1-human-gut-metagenome-genome-assembly--contig:-NODE-574-length-11191-cov-1.030188_pt1 | contig 11191 bp, 18 predicted proteins | sample MGYA00242472_ERZ504481 | MGnify/ENA primary metagenome ERZ504481 (study PRJEB26092, sample SAMD00036265) | human gut metagenome | host: Homo sapiens | study: EMG produced TPA metagenomics assembly of...
CTTACTCCACGGCAGTATGGTTTTTGTATCTCTGTGCGGTTCCTCTTTCTGTGGTGGGGGTGCTGGCAGGTCCCTGGCTTTTAAAGCTGATGAAGGTGCCGGCAGACGCCATGGAGGGAGCGGTTGAGTATCTCAGGATCACTACGTTGGGCTGTCTGGGAAATATGGGATACAATTTAAACGCCGGGATATTAAGAGGGCTTGGGAACAGCAGTGCAACCCTGCTTCTTTTGATGATTACCTGCCTGGTAAATATTGTGCTGGATCTGGTTTTTGTGGCTGTATTCGGAATGGGAGTGGCAGGGGCAGCTCTGGCGACAGCCATCGCAATGATAATGTCCTGGCTGTTCAGTATACTGTATATCAGGAAGCATTACAAAGAGCTGGCTATGACGTTTCTGCCCCATAGCTATGACAGGGCAATGGTCAGACAGATTCTGAGCGTGGGGCTTCCTCTCGGATTAAACTCAGCTTTATATTCGGTCGGCCATCTGGTGATGCAGACGTTGTTTAATACCCAGGGTTCTGCTTTTGTGGCAGGCTGTTCTGTTGCGGGAAAGGTGAATGCTATTGCTAATATTGCGATAACTTCCTTTTCCTCTGCGGCAACCATTTTTGCAGGTCAGAATCTTGGGGCAGAGGATTACAGAAGGCTTCGCAGAGGAGCTTTAATAATTCCGGTATTTTCAGGAGCTATTACCCTGGCTGCCGGTCTTTTGCTTACAGCCGGCTGCCGTCCGGTGCTCCGTTTTTTTACAAGGGATGAACAGGTTCTTGAGATGGCAGTTCACTATATTCGCGTGGTTCTGCCATTTACCTGGTGCTATGCGGTATTTAATGGGATTATCTGCTTTGTGAATGGAATTGGAGAGATCCGTTATCCTACCATTGTGAATCTGCTGATGCTGTGGGCAGTCCGGATTCCCGCAGCCTGTCTGATCGGATGGCTGGGATATGGAAGAAACGTAATGGCAGGAATCCCCATAAGCTTTGTAGCGGGTCTTCTGGCCATGCTTCTGTATTTCCGAACAGATAAATGGAAAGAATTGTGCAGGAAGGCAGAGAAGCAGGAAAAAAAATAAAAGAAGGTAACAAAATACGCTCTGACAGAAGAGGAAATGTCTGTCGGGGCGTATTTTTAAATAAAAGATTGAAAATATTACTATATAGGTAACAAATAATAAAATATAATACGATATTCACAATAATTAGAAATTATTTACATATCATTATGAATAAAGTATGATGGATTCATCAAAAAATCTCACAAATCGAAAAAAAGGAGAAGCGATTATGAAAACATTTAATGTATGTATTGTAGGCGGCGGAAGTACATATACATTGGGATTTTTAAAGTCCTTTGTACGCCTGAGAGAAGAATTTCCACTGAAAAAACTGGTATTGTTTGATATAGATGCGGAGCGTCAGGAGCCGATTGGTAAATATGGCGAAATTTTATTTAAAGAACGTTTTCCGGAACTGGAATTTTCCTATACCACAGATGTGAAGGAAGCATATGAAGGAATGGATTTTATCTTTATGCAGATGCGCGCTGGCGGCTTAAAGATGCGCGCCAAGGATGAGCATATTCCTCTCAGTATGGGACTCATTGGTCAGGAAACCTGCGGAGCCGGCGGAATGGCATATGGACTTCGTTCCTGTGTAGATATGATTAAAGCAGTTCACGATATCCGTACCTATGCGCCCAATGCATGGATTTTAAATTACTCCAATCCGGCAGCAATCGTTGCAGAGGCTCTTCGCAGAGAATTCCCCGATGACAAGAGAATTTTAAATATCTGTGACCAGCCGGAAAATGTAGTCCGTTCCGTAAGCCGCCTGTTAGGATGTAAATGGGAAGATCTGGATCCGGTATATTTTGGCCTGAATCATTATGGCTGGTTTACTCATGTATATGATGCACATACAGGCGAAGATCTTTTGCCAAAGGTTCGTGAAATGGTGAAGGAGAAAGGATTTTTGCCCCAGGATGCGGAGCAGAGAGATCAGTCCTGGCTGGATACCTATGGAATGGTTCAGACGATCATGGCAGATTTCCCGGAGTTTCTTCCAAATACATACGATCAGTATTACCTGTATCCCGATTATAAAGTAAGCCATCTGGATCCCAACTTTACCCGTGCAGATGAGGTTATGGCAGGAAGAGAAAAAAGGGTGTTTACCGAATGTGCAGAGGTAATTAAAGAAGGAAAATTGGGAGATAAATTCCATGCAATATCAGATGCTCATGCAGAGATGATGATAAAGGTGGCAGAGGCGATTGCGTACAATAAAAATGACCGCCATATCCTGATCGTGGAAAATAACGGCGCGATTGCAAATATGCAGGATGATGCAATGGTTGAGGTGGTCTGTGAGCTTGGTATTAACGGACCGAGACCTATGCGCGTGGGTAATATTCCGCAGTTTAATTTAGGACTTCTGGTTAATCAGGTTTCCTGCGAAAAGCTGATCGTAGATGCATATTTTGAAAATTCTTATCAGAAGGCACTGGAGGCATTTACTCTGAACCGTCTGATCAATGATGCAAAGAAAGCAAGAAAAGTTCTGGATGCGCTGATTGAAGCGAATAAGGGGATGTGGCCGGAATTGCGGTAATCATACATAATCAGAGAATATATGTAAAATCGGGGGTTTACAATGAATAAGAATAAAGTTATGGACTTTTTTTCAGCCCTTGGACGGAGCTTACTGATGCCGATTGCAGCTTTAGCTGCCTGCGGCATCGTCCTGGGACTGAGTTCTGCACTGATGAAAGCACAGGTTGTAGAGGCGCTGCCATTTTTACAGCTTCCGGTTCTTCAGTTTGTAATTTTAACTTTGAATAAGGTAGCAGGCGTTGTTTTTACCTTGATCCCGGTGCTGTTTTCTATTTCCATTGCCTTTGGTCTTGCAAAGGAAGAAAAGGAAATAGCGGCATTTGCAGGCTTTATTGGCTACTATACCTTTTTGGTGGCATCGTCCTGTATGATAGGATCCGGGTTCATGGATTTCAGCGCGTTGAAGATTTCCGCGATTCTTGGTGTGGAAACACTGGACATGGGAGCGGTAGCAGGTATTATTTCCGGTTTGGTTACTGCAAAGATTCATAACAAATATCATAAAGTACAGTTTCCCGTAGCAATTTCCTTTTATGGAGGAAAACGATTCGTAGCGATTGCCGTAATTATGGCAATGGCAGCAGCCGGTCTGATCGCTCCTCTGGTATGGAAGCCGATTTCTGCAGCCATTGACGGGTTGGGCGGCCTTATTTCCGCAACCGGTCTGGCAGGCGTATTTACCTATGGTTTTTTGGAACGCCTTCTGATTCCGACAGGACTTCACCATGTGCTGAACGGTCTTTTCAGAACCACATCTCTTGGGGGTGTTTATGAGGGCGTAGAAGGCTGTCTGAATATTTTCCTGCAGTTTATTGATAAGGTTGATATCAATGAACTGGCTCCGTTTACGGTATTCCTTGGACAGGGTAAAATGCCGATGATGATGTTTGGACTTTCCGGCGCGGCTCTCGCCATTTACCGTACTTCTCCGGAAGAAAAGAAGGGAAAGGTAAAAGCCCTGATGATCGCAGGCGTGGCAGCCAGCGTTGTTTCCGGTATTACTGAGCCTCTGGAATTTTCATTTATGTTTATTGCACCTGCATTGTTTGTATTTCATGCTGTTATGGGCGGTCTTTCGTTCATGCTGATGGCAGCGCTTCATGTGATTATCGGAAATACTGGAGGCGGATTGATCGACTACCTGATCTGGGGTGTGTTCCAGCCCGGATCCAACTGGTACTGGGTACTTGTAGTAGGACCCGTATTCTTTGTTGTCTACTATCGGGTGTTTAAATGGTATCTGACAAAAAAGAAGCTTTCAATCGATGTGGCAGATGAAGAGGAAACAGACGGGGAGCAGGGTGTTTCCATGGATGAGCAGCAGAAAGCAAAAGCGGTAAAGATTATTGAAGGACTTGGCGGCTTTGGCAACATCGGTGTGGTAAATAACTGTCTGACAAGACTTCGTGTGGATATCAAGGATATGGCTCTTGTTGATGAGGATATTCTCAAGAAGACAGGGGCAATGGGATTTGTACGATCGAGTGATACGCATATTCAGGTTATTTACGGCCCGAAGGTAGAGCGGATCGCATCCGATGTGAGGGAAGTATTAAAATATTGATCAATAAAAAGAGAACTTCTGATTTGAAAACTTGGATCAGGAGTTCTCTTTTATTGTACCCTGTGCTGCCAGTTCAATAATCAGCTGGATCAGGGTGATGATGCCGAGACGGGAGTTGATATCTACATGATGACATTCTTCATTCTGATCATTGCTGCACATCCAGATGGTGCTTAAAGAAAGCAGAGGACTGTTTTTTCACTGGTAAGGAGAATAGTGGTAATTCCTCTTTTTTTGGCACATTCAAAAATCGGAAGATAGCGCTGAGAATCTCCGTGGGCGGAAATCATAAATAAAACAGAATCCGAGGTGATCTCATGGATCAGTCCAGCCAGAAGGCGGTGCCATTCGATAAGATCGATGGGTGATCCAATGTATTTAAAACGACCTGAAGATATTTTGCCGGGACAGAGCTTAAATTGGAACCATAGATATATACGGGATTGTCGCCGGTAAGATAGTCGGCAATGCGTTTTAATTTGTCTGCATCGACAGCTTCCATATTATCTCTAAACAGAGCCAGGGAATGGGAAATCAGATCATTAGGAGAAAAAACGGGTTCCTTCATCTGTTTTAACTCATGACGGAGCTGGTATTTAAATTCATTATATCCATTTAAGCCCAGTTTTTGACAAAAACGAACGATGGTAGCGTTTGAGGTATAAAGAGCAGAACTCAGGTCATTTAAATGAGTGTGGACAGAGAGGGGAAGGTTTTTTCAAAATAATCCAGTATGCTCTTTTCTGTTTCCGTAAGCTGCATACGGTGCGCTTTTTCAAATAATGGAATCATGGGTATCTCCTAAACGTTTGTATTCCAGATAGCTGCGGATAATCATGTGTATCACATAAAAGACCGGAAGGCGGGATGTGAATTCCGCACCCTGGTTTTCACGTTCGTTTGTAAAAAAACGGAAATTGATGGTTCCCAGATCAGCAAGGGCATTGCTGGTATAGGGAGAAATGGTCAAAATAGGGATATGATTCATACTGCCTATTTTTCCCATTCGAATGGTTGGTTCAAAGTTTCCAGTAGTACTGATCAGGATCAGAAGACACTTATTTTTCTGGTTTTGCAGGATGTGGGCGGACATTTTGGAGGATTCCAGCAAATATACATTTTGCCTACCGATGGAAAGCAGCAGTTTTTCAAAGTAATTGCTGAGGATAGACGTAAGTCCGCCGGGGGCCCATACATAGATCGGGCAGTCACTGTCAAGATAATGAAAGGTTCTGGAAAGCTGTTCTTCTGAGATCAGCCGGCAGTGCCGTCAATATTAAAGTACATGGAATCCATCAGCCTCTGAATATCAAAGTCCGGCTTTTTTTCGGGAGAGGACGGAATGTCATGGATCATAGTTTGATGGCGCAGCTGATACTTAAATTCTGCAAATCCGGAATATCCCAGTTTCCGGCAAAAACGTAAGATCGTAGCGGAAGAGTAGGATACCTGGGCAGAAAACTCCCGAATATTCATATCCACGATGGCATCACCATGTTCGTATACATATTTTAAAATATTCAATTCATTATTGCTTAAAGAATTGATCGTAGAATCGCTTAGATGAAGGCTGACCATATATTCTCCCTGATTATGTAAAAATAAACTGAAATAATCATATATCAATCGATGTAAAAATGCAAGATACACCTACAGCTTAATCTCAACCCTGTAATCATCATCGATCAATCTAAAGTTTACATGATGCGCCTGAGCCAGCCTTAGAACCTGGGCGTTTTCCAGATTGTGTCCAGATTTATTATTTGCGGGGGGATTGCCTTTCCGGAGCTTGTAAAACGATACAGGAACGGGCGGGTCATGCTGGACAGGCAGAAAAATCCTACTCGCGATGTGGGGACACAGTATATCCGCTGGTTTGATGAATACGCAGGCAGCTTCTTTAAGGTATCTGCCAGGGATGAGCGTCCCTATATCTGCGGGGAACGCTGCTGGCAGCTTCGGTGTGAATACCTCCATCAAAATAAAGGATTTTTAAATGATGAAAATGAGGATACAGTTCATTTTCACCTTAGGTGTAAACTGTGGCACATCTCTCTGTGAACTGGACAGAACAAGAGGCCAGGCAGACAGGAGCGACATTCGGATTGATATCGAGCAGTTTTGTCTGAGGATGTGTCAGGCGGCAAAAAGCTACTATGACCAGGTTCATAAGGAAAAAATTTCAGCCTTTACAATACGCCGGTTCTCGATTTTATCCAGATCCGTCAGAAGGTACGAACGGATGACCTGCTTATTATCATGCATGGAAACAAAGCTTATGCCAATGGACTTAAGGCTGTTTTAGAAGCGTTTCCCGGTCATATCCTTTGTTTTTCCACCTGGGAAGAGAAAAGAAAAAAACTGGGAAATCGGAAGCCATCTATCTGGATCCTGTCAGAGAAATTGGCAGAGGAGGCAGATCCAACCGGGAATAGCCAGGATGCATCCAGGGTGATTCTTCTGGCAGGAATTATTTTGGCAGCAGCCATCCGTCTGCGTAAAAAAAACAGAGAGCTTGGGCGGTTAAAGGAGCAGATTCATCAGGTGAAGGAGGAGACGAAAGCGCTGCAGGCTCAGGTACAGACCCTCCGGATAAGGATTTCCGATCAGGAATCTGCGGAGGACGAGCTGTGGGATTGTGCAAATACCATTCATCTGTATGCAGCACTTTCTAAAGAGGAAGCGAGGCAGCCGTCTTTCAGGGAAAAGCAGGAAGAGATTTTACAGGCAGATGTTTAAAATGTCTGCGGCTTCCTGAAGCGTGGATGTTTCCTTAAGAACTCTTTGCAGCGGTCTGAGCGGCACTGCTGCAGCTGCTCAGTGCATTTTTTATAAGTCGGGTTTGAAATAATCATTCTGGCCTGCGGCGCTCTTACGATTGTTCCGGACATCCCGGGAATAAAACAGGATAATGTATATCTGGTAAATGATATTCTCAGCCATTGTTCTTGCCTTTGGTTCCAGACCGGATACAGCCCTTTGGGAAACTCTGACAGAGAAAGAAGGGGGATATCGTATTGGAGACGGCCTTAAAGCAGGAGATGCAAAGAAAGCAATCTATGAAGTAACCAGATTGGCATTGGAGCTGTAGAAAATGTTATTGACATATGCCGTAAACAGAGTTATACTCCAAAATATAAATGGCATATGCCATAAACGAGCCGAAAGAGGTGAGTACGATGCCAAGGCCCAAAAAGTGCCGAAAGGTGTGCCAGATGCCGCAGATAAGGGAATTTCATCCTTTGGGCAGAGCCTGCGGTGATCCGGCAGTGATCCTGACTGTGGATGAATATGAGGCAATCCGCCTTATCGACAGACAGGGGTTTTCCCAGGAGGAATGCAGTGCCTATATGCAGGTTGCCAGAACTACGGTTCAGCTTATCTATAATTCCGCCCGGAAAAAGATAGCAGAGGCACTGGTAGAGGGACGAGTTCTGCGCATTGAGGGCGGGGACTATCAGCTTTGCAGCGGAGAAGAAGAGTACTGCGGCTGCGGAGGCTGTAAAAAACACCGTCTGGGCTGTGCACAAAAGCTGACGAAGGAGGAAAAAAGGATGAAAATCGCAGTTCCGTTGGATGAAAACAGACAGGATGTGTGTATTGTTCTGGCCCGCGCACCCTATTTCCTGTTCCGTGAAAACGGCAGGGATACAATCGTGGAAAATCCGGCAGCCAAAGCATCGGGAGGCGCAGGGATTCAGGCAGCGCAGTTTCTGGTGGACAGCCGTATCAATACTCTGCTTACAGTCCGCTGCGGAGAGAATGCGGCAGAGGTCTTTAAGGCCGCAGGTATAAAAATTTATAAATCCGCAAATAAAGCCGCTGCGGATGATCTGGCTGCATTGGAGGAGGGAAGGCTTGAGGAGCTGACTCACTTCCACGGCGGCTACCATGGTGTACAATGAAAATCGCCTGCTTGAGCGGCAAGGGCGGTGCGGGGAAAACTCTGGCTGCAGTGAATCTTGCAACAGCAGCCGGAAATGCAGTATATATTGACTGTGATGTGGAAGAGCCCAACGGACATTTATTTCTGAAGCCCGATCGGACAGAGGAGGTAACAGTAAGCGCTCTTTTGCCGGAGTTCGATCCCGGCCGCTGCACCGGCTGTAAAAATGCGTGGAATTCTGCCGCTTCCATGCCCTGATGTATATCAGGGAAAAACCCATGGTATTTTCCGAGGTCTGCCACAGCTGCGGCGGCTGCAGTCTGGTTTGCCCGGAAAATGCTGTTACAGAAAGAGAAAAGCCGGTTGGACGGCTGCAAATCGGGATGGCGGGAGATGTGAAAACAGTGACCGGTATTTTAAATCCCGGAGAGGCGTCAGGCATCCCTGTTATTCGGGAAGCGCTTAAACAGGCAGAGGGGCTGACGATTATAGACGGCCCTCCCGGAAGCGCCTGCAGTGTGATGGAAAGTGTGATGGATGCGGACTTCTGTATTCTTGTGGCAGAGCTACAGCTTTTGGCTTTCACAACTTTCAGATGGTTTATGAGCTTGTGACTCTGTTGGGGAGAAAATGCGGCGTTATTATCAATAAAGAAGAGACCCCCTATGAACCGCTGGAGGATTTTTGCAGGGAGCATGATCTTAAAATACTGTGCCGTATCCCCTATTCTCCCGGGATCGGAGCCATGGCGGCAGCAGGAGAACTCGTTTCCCGAAAAGACCCTGAGCTTGGCATACTGTTTGCAGATGTGCTGAAGCAGATTGGAGGTGTCTTATGAAACGTCTTTTGATCCTCAGCGGAAAGGGAGGCACTGGAAAGACTACCACCGCAGCGGCTTTTATTCATTTTTCTCAGACAAGGGCAATGGCAGACTGCGATGTGGATGCGCCTAACCTTCATCTGGTAGCGGCTCCTCCGGTTTCTCCGGAAATTTCCGAATTTCTGGGAGGGGAGAAGGCTGTGATTGATCCTGATAAATGTGTTGGCTGCGGGATCTGTGCGTCCCACTGCCGGTTTAATGCTCTTGAAAAGGAAGAGGGAAGATATCGGGTAAATGAATATGCCTGCGAGGGCTGCGGTGTGTGCGCTTATGTATGTCCCCAAAAGGCAGTGTATCTTGCGGAGGATGTGGCAGGCAGAAAGGAACTGTATCTGGGCGAGAGGATTATTTTCTACGGCTGTTTTGAAAATGGGCCGGGGAAATTCCGGAAAGCTGGTAACAGATGTGAAGATGGCCATGCTGAAGCATGCTCCGGAAACGGAACTGGCCATTATTGACGGATCTCCCGGCATTGGATGCCCGGTGATTGCGTCTGTCAGCGGAATGGATCTGGTGCTTATAGTGGCAGAACCCAGCCAGTCGGGAATCAGCGATTTGAAACGGCTGGTAAAAACCGCCAGAACCTTTCAGGCAAGTTTGGCAGTCTGTGTCAATAAATGGGATGTAAGTCCGGAACATGCGCGGGATATAAAGGAGTTCTGCAAAGAAGAGGATATTCCGTTTGCAGGCGTGATTCCCTATGATAAAAACGTATCATTGGCAGTGAATGCAGGAAAAAGCATTGCAGATATAGACTGCCCTGCCAGAGATGCGTTAAAAAATATATTTGAAACTGTAAACCAGATCTTAAAGAAAGATGAAAAAGGAGTAAGATGATTATGAAAATTGCAGTAGCAGCTATGGGCAGCGAGGTTGCCGGACATTTTGGACATTGTGAGAACTTTATCTTTTTTGATGCAGAGGACGGTAAGATTGTGGCTGAAAATTCCGTCCCAAATCCGGGCCACCGTCCCGGCTTTCTGCCGAATTTCCTGGCTGATAACGGAGCCAGGTAATTATCTCCGGCGGAATGGGCGGAGGAGCTGTAGATATCTTTAATGAGCGCGGTGTAGAGGTGATTGTAGGTGTTCAGGGTGACGCCAGAACTGCAGTAGAAACCTATCTTCGGGGCGAGCTGATTTCTACCGGATCGATCTGCCACAATCATGAGCATGCAGATGAGTGCGGCGAGCATCACTAAAGATTGAAAAATGATTCTCCGCCTATTGACATTTTTATACAAATATTGCAAACTATAATAAGTAGTTTCTAAAACTATATTATAGGGCGGAGGAATTAGATGTGATACAGATTATAACGGATTCTTCTGTGATGTATACAGAAGATGAGGCAAAAGCAATGGGGTTTGAGGCAATTCCCCTGTGCATACATATAGGAGATCTGGAAGGCCGGGATCTTCAGATTGATATGGAGGAATTTTACCGGCGTATTCAGGAAGGGCAGGTTCCCAGATCCTCTCAGCTCCCATCGGGGAGGTGCTGGATGCATATGCCAGATATCCGCAGGATGAGATTGTCCATATTTCCATAGCAGAAGGCCTTTCCGGCACCTATCACGGAGCATGCAGCGCCAGAGAAATGACAGAAAACCCTGAGCGAATTACGGTGTTCAACAGCAGAACTCTGTGCGGGCCTCATCGATATATGACAGAACAGGCGCAGAAGATGAAGGAAGAGGGAAGAAGTGCTTCTGAGATTCTGGAATGGTTAAAGGAGGCTGCCCAAAAGACAGAGTCCTTTTTGATCCCGCAGGACTTTTCCTTTTTAAAGAGAGGCGGAAGGCTGACTCCCGTTGCAGCGGCCCTTGGTTCTGTTTTGAAATTAAAGCCGGTTATGAAGCTGACGGAGGATGGAACCAGAATTGACAATTTTTTTGTAAAGCGTACCATGTCTGCCGCTGTAAAAGGAATTATGGAGTACATGAAACAGAAGGACATCGGGCAGAACCATATTTTATATATTGTCCATGCTGCGGCGAAAAAAGAGGCGGAGAATATCCGTACTATGTTTGAAACCGCATTTGCAGGTCTGGAAATTCATATACTGGAGCTGAGTCCGGTGTTCGTGGCTCAGGGAGGGCCGAAGTGTGTGGCAATTCAATATATTCACCGTTAATTTTTGAATGTATTTGTACCGGTATATAAAAACTCCTGGCTGATTACCCTGTACGGGATCAGTCAGGAGTTTTTTAGTTTACAGATCCAGCTTTAAATCGCCGTC
>ENA-OPYY01000576-OPYY01000576.1-human-gut-metagenome-genome-assembly--contig:-NODE-576-length-11189-cov-1.352197_pt1 | contig 11189 bp, 17 predicted proteins | sample MGYA00242472_ERZ504481 | MGnify/ENA primary metagenome ERZ504481 (study PRJEB26092, sample SAMD00036265) | human gut metagenome | host: Homo sapiens | study: EMG produced TPA metagenomics assembly of...
CTGCTCCGCCTGCGGCTGCATTGGCCTTATCCGCAGATTGCGCTACCGCTTCCATGCCTGCGGCCGCTGCACTGGTCCCACCGCCAGATGAGCCCTTTCCGGTAATCATTTCCGTAAAAGCCTTGAACGCGTTAGCAAGGCTCATCAGTTTACCGATAATGGTATTGATTACCTTAATTACTGGTGTCAGAACGTTAATCAATCCCTGTCCGATGGTGGCTTTCAACGAATCAAACTGGAGCTGTAAGACCCTTACCTGATTCGCCCATCCGTCAGAAGTCCGGATAAAATCACCAGAGGCAGCAGAGAGCTGGTCCTGCACAAACTTATACCGCAGAGCCACTTTCTCCATCTCGGACATCTTCGCCGTGGTCTTGCTGTACCCATTTGCCAGAGCATACGCATCAAGGGCGCTTTGGGTCATAACCACGCCCAGATCCTTCAGCGTTTCAGTTTCGCCCGTGAATACGGATTTCAGTTTGGTGTAAGCTTCGTCCTGGCTGATATTATAGAAAGAGGCTACATCCCCTGCCAGTCCGGTGAGGGTTGTAGCCATCTCATAAGCCGCCTGTTCACTGAATCCGAATGATTTTGCCATGGCTCCGGATGTACCGGCGAACTTCTTCGCCATGGTTTCAGACAAGCCGAAGGAAGCCGCTGCATTCTTGGCGAAATTATCCACCTGTTTGGACATCTGGGGGAATGTTACGTCCACCACGTTCTGGACTTCCTGAAGATCTGACCCAAGACGCAGGCAATCAGCTCCAAAGTCAATCAGTTTTTTCACAGAAAACGCCGCACCTAAGGCAAACCCTATCTTTTTAAGCGCTGGTCCCAGTGCACCAGTAAGCTCTCCAGAGGTTTCTTTTGCCTGTGATCCGATACCTCGTATGCTCTTTTTAACCTTTTCGGAGGATGACTTGCTATTCCGTTCAATCTCCGACCATGCTTTTTTCATGGCTTCCGATTGGCTCATTCCCTGCTTTCGATAAATCCAGGCAATAGAGGAAGCCTTTGATTTTGCGCTTTTTTCGCTATCCCTTAAAATAGCATCTATTTTCTGTCGGGTTTCATCAGCGGAAGCATCCACTTTTCTGAAAGCTCCGGCCATCTCGTCGCATGACCTCTGGCATTTTTGTGCTGACTTTGAAAAGGCTTTTTCAAAATCCGCCTTTACTTTCCGAGATGTATTGTCTATTGCTGTCTTGATTTTTCCTAATTCCAGCGATATGTCAAAACTAATGGATGCATCAGCTGCCATATGTACCACCTGCCTCTATCTGTTACTCAGACATCGGCACATAATGGCACTACTTGTCCGGCTGTATATCTACCTCGAACTCTCTCTTGCAATCCCGGCCCTTACATCGTACAAAAATCCCTTTTGCACAGGCGTCAGGATCATAATAAATAGGCATCCGGTATCCGCAGTATGGACACCGGATCTGCTTTCTTACTTTTTCAATTTCCGCCACCTCCTACTAACCGCACATGGCTGCAAACATAGTTTCCAGCTCTGCCATGCTCTGCTCAAAGGTTTTCTCGTCCATGGTTTCAGCCCCTCGGTTCCTCCATTCGTCATAGATCCGGCGCTGATCCTTTGAGAAGTGCTTGATAACATCCTTATCCGTTTCGGATCGGATTGCTACTACGCGCCCTAAAGCGGTCTCCGGAGCTAATCCGGCAATCAGCGCCTTAAATTCATCCCAGGATACCGATTCAAACTCTTTCGTCCTGATTCTTAACCCGTACTGCGACAGGAAACTGGATACAATCAGATCCCAGTCCTCAAACAGATCGTAGTACGGGTCACTGCTCTCCCGGCTTGCTGTCTTCTCCCAGAACCAGATTAAAGGCTTCCTGTACTACAATAATCAGGTCGTTAAAGCTTAACTTCAATTCCTTTTCGATCACATCCCTTGACGCCTGAGGAAAGACAAGCTCATAAGCGCCAATGATCTCTTCTGCTCCCGGATCATCATTGGACATAATCCCCATCACCTTAAGCATGGTTGGGGCATCTGTATTAACTTCTAATTCCCTCCCCCTGATCACAAGGCAGGGATTCTCGTTAAAGCTTAATTTTTCTGTAATATCTACTCTTCTTGACATTCTTTTTCTCTCCTTCTGTTCAGCCGCCAATTCCCGGAGCCGGTGTAAATTCCGGCTTGCCGTAACACGTTACCTCAAATTCAAGGGTATCAATGTTCGTGGTATCCCCGCCTCCGGGAGTGGTTACGTTGACTACCACAGTGCATGCCAGCTTTGCACCAGATACCATGACCCACTCAAATTTCGTCATAACATCCTGCCCGAATTTCCATGCAAGCCCCGCAATATAGTCATTCCCAGGATCTCCCACGGATCTCTTGCCTTTAAAAGCAAATGACAGCTTCTTTCCTGTCATAGCCGACTTAGCCCAGCCTTTTGCATCCATGGCGTACCATTCCTCTACCGTTCCATCAATGGATGGAGCAAAATTTTCAAGGTCTGCCGGCATCACCATATCCTCATCCGAACTGGTCACGCCTTTGGTTCCGAATTTAAACTCATTGTTGTGTACCGGATAGACTTTAGCTTCTCCTGCCATTTCTTACCCTCACTTTCTCTGATATACAAAATCCAGCCAGATTACATACTCGTATACCCCGTTATCATCTGTACCTACCGGCTGCGGTTCCGGTACCTTAAGGCTGATCTGATTAACATGGGTATCGCCTATCATCAGGCTGGATACATTTCTAAGTTTCCTCAAATAATTCATAGGCTGCCTGTTCTGAGGCCCGTACGTCCTTATCCCAGTGGATCAGCAGGGATATGCGCCGGATGTCATAGGAGCTGTACTGTGGGCCTCCCAGAGCCGTCACAGGCTGTCCGGAAGCCTTCCGGGGATATACGCCTATGGAATGCTCCCTCTTGTTGTCCATCTTGCCGATGTACACCATGTTATACTCTCCAAGGCCAGCTATATATCCTCTGATATCATCCAAGGTCAGCATCACACACCACCTGCCTTTTTATAATTCTCCTTAAAAGCTTTAGGAACAAAATCCGCTTTGTTTCCTCCGGGCAGCCAATCTTCAAACCAATATCCCTTTGCATTAGGGTTTTCATCTGTCTGGAAGTTGTATTCCGGATGGTAGTACAGCCTCCGGGCATATGGTGTGCTTGCTACCAGTGATACCTTCCCCTGAGAAGATTCGCTGTAATCCACAAAGGTAGCGTCTCCCTGCAAATGGCCTGTATCAAACGGCATGACCTGTGCCTGTATCACCTCTGTATGCAGGGCCTCCCCAGTCTTCTCCAAGGCTGTCACTGCCGCCTGTGTGAGCTCATTGATCCTCGCCATATTCAGCTTGACGGAAGATTTTACCTGCATCAGATCACCTCCAGCCGGCAATAATTGACCGTCCCATCCGGATTCCGGGCTTTACTTCCCCGATTGATCCGACGTACTTCACCGAACACCGTCACTGTACCACCGCTTAAAGAAGGCCAGTCCGGGGCGATATCCCCAGAAAACAGGGCTGTACCTGTGATCTGTACCAGCTTCTTTTCATCTGTCCACACTGTTTTGGCTCCGTCCTGAAAATTGCACAGAAGGTCAAGATCCAGAACCTTCTCCGACTGCCCGTATTCGTCTGTTCCCTCAGATTCCAGGTGTACATGGATCTCCGTTTTACACAGCCGTTTCGGTACCAAACAAGGGTATTTCATATAATCACCTCAATCCCCGGCAGCATAGACCTGTCTGGCACAGCAGAGCATATACATCTCTCTTCATAGCGATTCCCTGTTCTGTATACACATTCCAGGAGCTGCCAAATTGAGCAGATACGCCGTTGATACTGTAGCTTTGCAGGATCGTGCTGATCTCGTCCGCATTTTCGTATTCAAAATCCGCCTGCTGGCAGACCACCTCCCGGATCAGATCCTGCTGAAATGGTGTAAGATCAGAAATTCCCCGGCCCGCAATCCGGTTGAAGGTCAGGGAATCAATGTGGCGGGATGCCTGTCGGAGAGCGCCAGAAAGCTTATCCTCCGGGATCAGGCTCCCGCCATACTCATGCAAATAAAAATCAGGTGCAGCGTATGGCTCATATGCCATATCACCCACCTGCTTTCTTGGACGGTGCCTTTTTACTGGGTTCTTTGGACGGTTTGGGTTCTTCCATATTTTCAGGTTCGCCCTCATGTTCAGATGCTCCCGCATCCCCAGTCTCTTCCACTGTATAACCGTGTTTCCTGAACCAATCTAACAGATATGGATCATCCGTTTCCCCTACTCCGCCGCAAAATGGCACGGATGCTGATACTCCGGTATAATCTTTGTTGGGGCTATACACCTTCATGCCTTATACCTCCTACTATTTCACTTTAATGTTACGGAATGCGCCTGCCGCCTTGGATGCTTTCAGCGCAATGGCTGCATTCATTTCCACTTCACCTTTCTTTACGGCTCCGGCGGTAGAAAAATCAGGAAGCCAGATCTGGACAGGGGCCACGCCTGCGAAAGAAACCGCGTGAATCCATCCATAGCCAGACGGGCTACATAAAGAGAGGTTGTTCCTGCATCGTCATCAATCCCGACCACCTCATCATTGGTACCAGGTTTTGTTTTCATGTCCACAAACGGGATACTGCCATAGTTCTCCACCTGGTTTCCCCAGTTATCCTTTGTTACCTGGTACATACTGGCACGTCTCGCGCAAGCACGGAGCTTGGAGATCAGTTTATTATTTCCCATGATGCAGGACGGAGTACCATCCAGACCGCCAAGGAACTCATCCAGCATATCCAGAAAATACTGGTAATTCTTAGTGATCATTTCGGAGGTAGACAGGTCAATGCTTCCTGCCTTGTTGTACTCTGTGCTGCTTCCTGTCAGCGCCTTATCCAGGCCATCAAAAGCTTTGGAATCTTTTCCTGTATCACCGTTGATGAATGTATCATTAAACAGTGCCTGCGCTGCCTTGATCTTCTGAGCCTGCTGCAGCTCCACCTCGCTTACAATGCCGCCCATGCTTGCAATCACACGGTCAATCTCATAAGAACCGCCAAACACCTTAATTTCAACCGTGTGGCGCTCTTTGGTTACCTCTGATGGGGTGTATTCCTTGTTGATCTCACGGAACTGTGCGGTGGGCTGTGTCTTAAGACGGGTATAGCTGTAACTTGGCGTTGCTCCTCCGCCAGTCGGTGATACTGCATCATCAAATGGAATGTGCTCCAAAATCCAGTTGGATTTCTGGAATTCATCAATCACGCCCATCTGCAGGTCATCCTGCACATTCTTTTTTGCTTCTTCAAGTGTAATCGCCATTATTTTTTACTCTCCTTTCTCATCTGCGCCCATGCCTAATTTGGCTGCGATCGCTTCCTTCATCGTCATACGACCACCTTCTCCGCCACTGCCTCCATCCGTTTCCTTGGCTCCGATCGGGAAGAAGCCTTTCTTTGCAGCAGGCTTCTGCTCCGCCTTGAACAGGAATGGCTTACTTTCTTTCAAAGTCTTTACCTGCTCATCCAGACCGGTCACTTTTCCATCATCGCCAAGGATAAGCTTGTTTCTGTCAACCAGACCGGCTACCAGATCGCTATCCTGCGCAGATGCAGAAATAGCCAGCTTAATGGCATTGGTCAGCTTAAGATCCGTAATCTCTTTCTGATGATCCAGATCCTTCTGCTTGATCTGATTCTGGAAGTCTGTGATCTGCTGGGTAGCGCTGCATTGTCCCCGGCAGTCGTTTTTAATGCCTCCAGCTGGGTCTTGTAGTCATTGACGGATGTTTCCAGCTGTTTACGCTGCTGCTCTGTCTGGTCGTATGTGTCTTTTGCTACATACCCCTCCAGCTCCTTTTTGGATTCCTCTGCGGCCTTCTTGGCAAGAGATTTCTCAATGCCAAGGGCTTCAAACTGTTCCTGCGTCATTATGACACCTTCCTTTCTTCCGGTTCTTTAACGCCTGCCGAAAAAAGGCGAAAAAATAACACCCAGACCTCTGCCTGCGTGTCTATGACTAATTTTATGACTTGCTATGACTACAGCTCTATGCCTTCCATTACTGCCCGTGCTTCCAGAACCGCAATATAATCCGTCATAGCTTTTACCTGCATACTGTAAATGCTTCTGGGGCAGGTCGGTTTAAAGTCCAGCATACCCTGATCCCATTTATCCAGCATAGCTTTCAGCTTGTGGTATCGGATCGCAACCTGACAATACTCAGCCCTAAAGCGTTCCTTATAATCTGGGCTGCTCATCATCTCAGCTGTATCATCTAATCTCATTTCTCTCTTACACTCACTCATCTCTCGATCTCCTTTCCGCATTTCACACACCGCCTCACATACCCGCCATAAGGGCCATGGCGGCGGCACCAGTGCTTTCTATACTGATGTTCACATCCAGGCTTTGCCCGACAGAAGAACCGTTTCAGCCATCTTAAAAATCTACCCATAATTCTCTCCTTCCTGTTGCGACGTCGCAACGCCCATTACATGGGGTAACAGATATTTTCCCACTTCTTATAAGCATCAAAGTACAGCTCTTTCTTATCGCCGTTATACGTCAGCTCATAATACATACCATCAGACACTGGTGTACTGAGCAGGGCCTTATGATTCTGGAGACTCTTGCTATACCAGACTACAAACACATCATCCACCGTCATAACTGGTGTTAAATCGGTTTTGTCCTTCTTCTCGTTGTAATACTCTGCTACCTTGGCCTTGCAGATGTTTAAAAATTCCTGATTTCCCATTGTGGTTCCTCCTTAATTTTGCGTATAAAAATACCACCGGCCATTTCTGACTGGTGGTATTAATACCATAACACGATTTTTTCGGTTGGTGGATTATCAAGTTTTGCAAGTCTGCGCAATTCATATCTTACATGAGGCGCAGAAATCATACATCCCATTTCGTGCTCTACAACTTCTTCATCCAAAATTCTCATTTTCATAAATCCTTTCGGTTCCTTACCTTCTGGATAATAGTCAGCTGAAATACTATTTTCTGTCTTTTTTATGTTTTTCAAGATTACCATAATATTCTGCAGCCTCCTTCCGATAATCGTACTTCTCCGTTGCCATCTCGTGGGCTTCATAATGAGTGATGCTTGGGTTGTCTTTCTTAATCCTCATTTCTAATAATTCATGCTCAATCATCGTCCTGTCATGTGGCTTTATATCTTTACCTACATAAGCCTCTGCCAGCTCTGTGCAATCGCACAATCAGGATCGAACCTGCGCCACGTATCAGAATCTGGATCATATAAAGAATTATCTTCAAACAAATATGCCTTGATTTTTTCTTATATCATCTTCGCTCTTTCCAAGATTTTTTGCAATTTTCTCAGTGTCCGTAGAAAAACTTCTAATCTCTTTGTAATACATCTCGGCAAATTCTTCTGCTTCCTTACTGTACGTATTAATAATCCTTGCACCTGAGTTCATTATACCAGAATCCAGCCTCTTTACAACTGGCTGTTTCAATTTTCCGCCCGTTTTTTCTACGGCTCCTTCTACCACAGATTTTAGGCTCTCAGGTATATCTTCACCTTTTACATATGCTGTAAAACTCTCGGCAAATGCCTCAAGAGGCGACTCTGCTGCATAATCACTAACCTGCGCCGCAGTCACTTTACCCTCATGAACTCCACCCCATTCGTATGATCCGGCAAATTTCCTCGATTTTAACTCTTTGGAACCAAAAATATTACTTTCAGAACTTGCTTTATTATGGACATGGTGCCCGTATTCATGGATAATCGCGTCTTTTGCATCCTCTGCCACAAGCCTCCTTTGAGAAATCAATCCGGAAAGTACATCATTTCTATTTTTTGTCAGATATTTTTTTCTCCCGCTGTCATCCTCTTCGGGTATTTCTTTTTCCAAGCTGTCAATCGTACTCTTCCAAGTGGGTTCATACTCATTACGATGTTTTTTATACGATCTTTCAGCCAAGAGCCTGTGCTGCTTATATGCATCTGGATCAGACAGCATTTCTCCGATATACATAGTCTCGTCACCCCAGTTATAAAGGGCGACTGTATCTTTTCCACCGTATAAATTGATAAAAGACGGATCGTATCTCACCCCTTTCAATGATGGGAGTCCATTATCCACTACCATTTCCTGAAGAGAATTTTCCAGTATATCAATAGCTTCCACTGTCATTTTCTCAGATAACTTAACGGTTTCAGCAATTCCTGCCTCTGCCATACTCTTTTCGGCTTCTGTCAGGCGTATTTTAACATAGGTTTTCTTTCCCTCCTGAATTTTATCAAGCTTCTTTGTGATGTCCTCAATTTCCGGATCATTAGAAAGTGATTTCTGAGCATACTCTTCTTCCATGGTTTCAAAATACTTTTCTTCCCATTTCCGGCTCTCCTGATTGAGCTGGTCTAAACGGTTCTTCAAAACAGCCTCTTTTTCTACCGTCTCATTGTATTTTTCCCTCCAAGTTTTTTCAGGTTCGGCAGAACCGTTCCTCATAAACTGCCGCCGCCATCCCTGAGGATTCTGCTGTTTCCATTGAGCTTGTCTTTCAGCATACTTTTTCTGATTCCCCGCATCCAAAGAATACTCAGCCAGCCGCTCATACTTCTCTTCCTGCCGCTTCGCATACTGCTGTTTCTGCTCTGCTTCGTATTCCTGTCCAATAGCTTCCAATTCTTCTTTTGTCCATGTATCGTCCGCTGTGGAAATACCCGGAAAATAGGTTGTGTGGCTGTCCCGACACCTTGGATGGTATAACCCCTGGCTGATTGCATAACTCATCAGGGGATATTTCTTCCCAGTTTCCAGATCCACCCCGTCCTCAGGGCCACCGCTCCACACATCATCGATCAGAACCTTCCCACAAAACGGAAGACACTTGGGGCAGGGGTTCCCACGCTTGTTGACAATTACCGTGGCTATTCCCCATTCCTGCCGCTTCTCTCCCTCGCCTTGCAGGTAAGCCCGCTTAGATGCCGTCCGGATTGCCATATCAGCATAATCAGCCAGCGTATGACGAGCTCCGTTGATATACTGCACACAGTTAATGCCACGGGATAACATATCCTTTGTAGCCATGTCCACAGCCTTTTCATAGGTTCCTGCGCCTGTATTGGCGTATACCTGAGCGTTATAAATCGCCTGCCTGTAATCATCCTCTGCCTTGCGCAGGATCGCCGTCTCAGCCTTCTCCATATCGTGGGTAGTAGCCTCGATCAGAGCTTCCAGCTTGCGGTCATTCAGGCGGAAAAACTCTCCTGCCATGCCCTTACTGATCTTCTTGGCCGGAAACCCCTTTTTAATCGCCTCCAGGATTTTTATTTCCTGCTGCATATTCCCTGTCTCTCTGGCCTTTCGGATCAGAAGGTCAATTTCACCATTTATCTTCTGGAACTCCTTCTTATATTTTTTCTGGTTATCCCGTTTATACTTTTCCAGGGCTTTCAGCTGCTCGGCCTGCCACATAGACCATTCATAGCCCTCTGCTGTTTCCCCGGCCCTGTGGCGGTCCATGTTACGGATCATAGAGGCAATCAGTTCATCCTCAATAGCCTTGAAGGCAGCTGTGATATCGTATTCTGTCAGAGGAATCACCTCCCATTTGCATATACCTTATAACCTGCCGCCTTGAATTGGCGAATCAGCTTTTTCAGCTGGGTAATGCTCTTGCAATGATCCAGACGCATTTCTGCCTGTCCATCCTTTTCGATGGCGTACACACCAAAAGGAACCTGCTCACTTCCCAGCGCCAGAAGACTCTTGTACCGTTCCTGATTCACCGCCCAGACCTTTTTCCCTATTGTCACCACCATCTGATCTGCCTCCTTCTGTATTCAACTGAAAAGAACCGGCAGACTGATTGATCCCCGGCTCTTCCAGCTCTGCAATACCCTGTTCTGTTTTCAGGCGTTCCACCTCTGCGTCCTTTTCTTCCTGCGTCCAAGTATCTCCATACAGCTGATCCACAGAGGTTTCCAGGGACATTACGCCGTACTGTTTGGCTTTTCCCACTGTCTCTACTGTGGTATCAAAATCAGGAGAAGCGTATTCACCGAATTTTACTGTCGGCTCATACTCCCCTGGTGCTTTCCCACACATCAGATCATAACATTGTAATACCACCTGGATCAGCTCCGGAAGCGTCTCATTCAAAGCATCTACAATCTTATTCCGCACATGGAGTGTCACCTTTTCTTTCTCCCTCTGCGACTCGGCATTATCTGTCTTTTTGAGATCAATCCCCAGAGTAGACGGGGATATGATACCCTGCAACACCATGTCCAGAAAACTGGCGTAACTGCTGACATATGCCTCGTAGGAAATCTGTGGCTGAGAAATCTCCACCTGCTGATTGGATTTCTCTGCCATATTATCCCCGATGGCAATAAAGTCATTGTCAAATGGATTGGCTGGAAGCATCTTTCCGTCAACTGGATCTCTTGGTATCAGATTCTCTGGTATGTAACGTTTAATGCGTCCCATCCGGATCGCATCCATCCACTGGCTTATCACCTCGTCCAAGCCGTCCAATACATCAGTCTTTCCGTCAAATAACGCTTTTCCTCGGTACTTATACTTGATTGATGAAAATATCTTAAGCGGGACTGCCAGCATCAGATCCCCCTCTATCCCGATATCCATTAAGTGCGCCGTTTCCGGAAGCTGCTTCAAGGATACCTCCCGGCCATAATCATCATACAGCCTGTACTTGATATACCCATATCCATAAGTTTCTTCCAACCGCAGTTCCTTGCTTCCGGATCTGTAACCTGTATAGAACTTAATCTCCTTAAGCCGGGAATGACTGTATACATAATTGACATTTTCCGCATCATAAAACTCAATGATCGGGTAAGGGCTGCACTCGTCTGCCGTAATCTTGAAAGCACCGTCTCCAGAAGCAAGCGTCCCGGAAATGCCCTCACCGATCACATTGTTAAGGTCGGCCCCGTCAAATATTTTTTTCCAGATTTCCTCGGTTTCCAGTTTGCCCTTCTCCGAGGTTACTGCATCCATATCAGCCAGAACAATATCCTTGTACCGGTCCACAACCGTAGACACGATTCCGCTGTGCATCTTACGAACGCTTCCCTGAGCTGTTGCCGCCCAAAATCTGGCTTTCTCTACATCCCAGCGGGCTGTCTTTTAAAATACTGCTCCAGTTCCGCGCTGTCTCCCCGGTACCATAGCT
>ENA-OPYY01000577-OPYY01000577.1-human-gut-metagenome-genome-assembly--contig:-NODE-577-length-11139-cov-1.119506_pt1 | contig 11139 bp, 15 predicted proteins | sample MGYA00242472_ERZ504481 | MGnify/ENA primary metagenome ERZ504481 (study PRJEB26092, sample SAMD00036265) | human gut metagenome | host: Homo sapiens | study: EMG produced TPA metagenomics assembly of...
GAGCCCGGCTCATATGTATCATTGATGCAGGTATTTCTCCACATGGCATTCAGCCGGTCCTGGAGCCCCATGGTCTGCGACCGGGCCGCCGCCTCTTCCTTAAGGCTCTGGCTTTTTAAATTCTGATCCGGCGTAAAAGGATCATTTAAGTCAAATTCCGGCGCATTGACCATTGCAAGAAGCTCGCCGTTCCGGGATCCATCACGATCACAGAAACTTTTTTCGCATTTTTTGTTCCATAACCTGATAGGCAAGCTGCTGGGCGTATCAGCTGGATATTTACGTCCAGGCTGATCTGAAGATCATTTCCCGCCACCGGTTCGATCCTGTCTTCTGCTGCTTTGTCAAGCTCCACTCCCCTTGCATCTGTCAGCGTAAGAATCACTCCGTTTTTTCCCTTTAAATACTTTTCATACATAACCTCCAGGCCGATAATCCCCTGATTGTCTCCTCCAGTAAAGCCCAAAACCTTGGAAGCCAGACTGCCCATGGGATAATACCGTTTATAGTCCTCATCCACTTTTACTCCATCCAGCTTTAATGCCCGTATCTTATCTCCGGTTTCCTTATCCACATTTGTCTTTATGATCTCCCTGGAACTGCGTTTTTCTACCTTTTTTCGGACCGGCTCCTCTGAAAGCTCCAATATGCTGCAAAGGGAGCGGATCACCTCTTCCCGATCCGTGACCTGATTATAGATCACGGAAATAGTACAAACCGTCCTGTTATCTGCGATCACATTTCCCCCCTGCATCCAGAATCCGTCCTCTGGCCGCCTTGATGGTACGCTCTCTTTCATGAAGATCCCGGGCCATCTCACCATAGTGATCCGCCCGGACCAGCATAAGAAAACCAAGCCGCCCTAAAAGTCCGGTCATCGCTACAGCAATGAGCAGGCCCAGGACGGCTATGTTTTTTCTATGCTTTGTCAAATTTGGATTCATTTGATAACTTCCCCATCCGCCATTGATATTAAATATACGGATTCCCGGGGGATTTTATTCCCATCAGGCTTCAGAGGAAGCTTTTGTTTCACCAGCAGTGCCTTCCAGGTCTTCCTTCTCTTCTGACTGGCTCTCTTTCTTTTCCTTCCATCCATCCGATGTTTCCTCTAACGACAGGGAAGGTGCGTTTGGATCTGCCGGTACCCCATCGGGAAGGCCGCTTTCATAGCCGTCTCCTATGGTTTCGTCTGTTTCATATACCTTTTCTGTTTCCTGTGTTTCAGTCTCCGGCTCTGTTTCTTCGCCTTCCGATCCGGAAGGCTCATTGATACCCTCGTCCGCCGCCGTATCGCCAGCCTGTTCCTCCTCAGCGCCCGCTTCAGGAAATACATTCATATATGGAAGGGCCTCTGCCATAATTTTGGCGAAAATGCCGCTGGCAAAGGAGCTGTGAGCCTGCTGGGGACCCGGAGGATAATTGGGTACATCCACCACAACATAGACAAAAAGCTGCGGATCCTCTGCAGGAGCAAAGCCTGCGAAAGACAACAGATAATTTTTAGCCGAACGTGGCTGCTTTTCTGCGGTTCCCGTCTTTCCTCCAACGTGATAACCCGCTACTTTTGCAGCTCCTCCCGTACCATTTTCCACGGTCTGAAACATGGCCTCTTTCAGAAATTCCGAAGTGGAAGAGGATACGGTCTCACGAACCAGAACCGGATCCTTTGTCTCTACCACGGAACCCTGCTCATTCATGATCTGGCGCATAACATGGGGCTCATAATAGGAGCCTCCATTGATGACAGAACAGAGTGCGGCAGCCATCTGGATCATGGTACAGTTGTAATTCTGTCCGAAGGCATTGGTGGCAAGCTCCGTCGGCCCCATATTTTCCGCGCTGTAGATCAGGCCTGCGCCATCCGCCTCACCGGGAAGATCTACTCCTGTTTTCTGCCCCATTCCAAAAATGGCCTGGTACTTTGTGAAAATATCCTTTCCCATCATGGCGCCGATCCGCATCATAGCTACATTGCAGGACTGCATGATGGACTCCTGAGGCTTAAGGAGCCATGGCCGCCTTTTACATAAGCCGTACACTTAATGGGCCAGCCGCCCACATTTAAAAGACCTTCACAGTCAAAATATTCATTTCCTTTTAAAACGCCTTCCTCCAGTCCTGACGCTACAGTAAGGATCTTGGACGGAGAACCGGGTTCATAGGTATCACTGACACAGAAATTTCTCCAGATCTGGTTCCAGACCACCTGACGTCCATAGGAGATCACATCCTCCCGTTTCGTATCCGCGATCATCTGCTCCTGGGTCAGGGTTGTATCCGGATGCTCCCTTTTGTATACAGAAACCGCATCCTTTTTCCCAAGCTCATAAAGCTGGTCATCACTATAGCCCTCGATCTTTCTGGGGTCATTCAGATCAAATTTATTGCTGGTTGCCATTCCCAGGATCTCTCCGTTTTTGGGATTCATGGCAATGGCAGCCGTCACATGGCTTCCCACAGTAGTCTGCCATTCATCAATATACTTCTGGAGGATGTTCTGGATATTCAGATCAATGGTGGAAACAACGGTTTTTCCGTTTGTCGCTCTTTTAACACGCCTTCCAGATTATTTTCCTCATCCAGATAGCCGTATTCACGGCCGTTTACTCCCATCAGATCTTCATTGTAAAACTGCTCGATCCCGCCCGTTCCCACCGTGCCGTCCGCCACTGGAAAACCGATCACACTGCAGGCGGCTGAACCGTAGGGATATACTCTCCGGTACTGATCCTCAAACCACACACCCATGATCCTTAAGCGTGACTGGCTCTCATCCTCACTTGCATAATAGGCGGCATTGCGCTCTTTGCGCATGGTTTCAAAGGCTACCTTCTGATCATAGCTTAACTGTTTGCCCTTTTTATAAGGAACATATGCCCGGTCGCTCTTTTCCTGGATCAGGCTGCGGATTTCCCCGGAATCAAAACCGAAGCAGTCCACCAGAGCCTGAATGGTCGGCTCTAAATAGTATTCCGGCTTTTTCATGATCTGCTGGGGATCCAGGATCAGGTTATACACCTTTTCACTGGTAGCAAGCAGCGTTCCATTGCGGTCTACAATATCCCCCCGTCTGTACGAAAGGATCCGGCTGGAAAATTCCTGCTGCCTCTGGCTTAAAACGATCTTGCTGTACTGATCGTTATTTTCCTTTATAATTCCATACAATACCCATATAAGTGCAAATAAAGCCAGCGTGATCACGATTGCCGTGATTGCCAGCTTCCCCCTCATATGCTCTGTAAATACTCTTTTAGAATGGCCGCTTTTCGATCCCCTTTTACGGCCCTCAGACCGATCCCCATAAGGGGACGGCCTAGTGTTCCGGGATGTCTTCATACTGTCTTACATACTCGCTTTCTGTCTTATCATATAAGAGCACCTGATCTCTCCTGGCATAAACCATGCCCAGCTCCTTGGTTGCAATCTCATAGATTTTATTCAGATCAATGCTGCTGTTGATGCTGGTTTCCAGCGCGTCATTTTCCGTTTTCATTTTCTCAAGCTGCGCTTCCAGATGTTCAATATTGTGCATTCTGGCTGTAATTCCGGACTGCAGGTGCAGATAGCTGACACAAATATATAATGTACAGATACAGGCAGCTGCCAAAAGAAATACATAGGGCAGATCCATAGCCATGGCTCTCTCCCGGTTACGGCGCAGCTGCTGATTTTGATGCAGCCCTGTCTTTTTCCGTCTGACCGGAGCTTTTCTTTCCGGTCTGTACTCCGGTTCCAGCTTTGGTTGCGGCTGTACCCCCGATATAAGCCATATCACGGGTATTTCTTCTGTTGTACGCCCCACTTCTGCCTGTGGGTCTTCCCATTCTCTGGGCCATGGCTGATTCCTCCCTTCATAATCTTCTGTCCTGCCTGATTTTCTTCTCACTCTCCCCGTTCAAACACTCTCAGCTTCGCACTCTTTGAGCGGCTGTTTTCCTCCAATTCCTCCTCTGAAGGAAGGATGGGCTTTCGCGTAATCACCCTGCCCCTGCTTTTCCTTCCGCAGACACAGACCGGAAAATCGGGAGGGCAGATACAGGGATCCTCATTGATCCTGAACCGGCTCTTCACGATACGGTCTTCCAGAGAATGGAATGTAATAATACTGAGTCTTCCTCCTGGATTTAACAGTCTTATCATACCGTCGATGGACTCCTCCAGCACATCCAGCTCATGATTCAGCTCAATGCGGATAGCCTGAAAGGTTCTCTTGGCAGGATGACCGCCTGTGGCTCTCACCTTGGCGGGAATGGCTGCCTTTATGATCTCGCACAGCTCTCCTGTAGTGGCAACCGGCTTTTCCTGCCGTGCCTTTACGATATGCTTTGCAATGTTTTTGGCAAAGCGGTCTTCTCCGTAATCACGGATAATGCGGAACAGCTCCATCTCGCTGTATCCATTTACAATATCAGCGGCTGTCTCTTCCTTTCTCTGATCCATCCGCATATCAAGAGGCGCGTCCTCTCTGTATGTAAATCCCCTGGAAGCTGTATCTAACTGGTAGGAAGAAACTCCCAGATCCAGATAGATTCCGTCCACTCGCGGGATATCCAGTTCCTTTAAAACATCAGCCATGCTGCGGTAATTGCTCCTGACAATGGTAACCTTGTCCTTAAATGGAGCCAGACGGCGTCCCGCCGCCTCAATAGCGTCCGCATCCTGATCGATCCCAATAAGCCGGCCGCTTCCTAAACGCTTGCATACCTCGTATGCATGGCCGCCTCCGCCCAGTGTGCCGTCTACATAAATGCCCCCCGGCTTTATATTCAGGCTGCCCACTGTTTCATATAACAGTACGGACTTATGTACAAATCCATGTTCCTCCATCAAATACCCAAGCCTTCCATATGTTCTGCGATTTCTTCCATATCATCAAAGGTATTGGCCTCAGCCCATTTATCCTTATTCCAGATTTCAATGCGGCTTCCAACACCTACAAGCACGGCATCCTTTTCGATGCCTGCAAATTCCCGTAAAACAGAGGGCAGCAGGATCCTTCCCTGTCTGTCCACTTCACAGGTGGCAGCGCTTCCTAAAAGAAAACGTGAAAATTTACGTCCGGCAGCATTGGTAAGAGGCAGGGAGCGAAGCTTCTCTTCAAGAGCGGTCCATTCTGAATGATCATACACAAAAAGGCAGTTATCGAGTCCCTTCGTGATCACGAACTCCTCCCCTAACTGCTCCCTGAACCGCGACGGAACGATCAGACGTCCCTTTGCGTCAACTGTATGATTGTATTCACCCATGAACATAGCTCATCACCTGCTGTACATCCCATGGCAAATCAGCGCGGCCGGAGGAAAATCCCAAATCCCCCGTTCATCCACGCAACAACCATCCTCTACCACTTTGCACCACTTTCTACCACTTGTACGTCCATAATAGTACAGAAACTGGGAATTGGCAAGAAGTTTTTACGTTTTTCTTTCAAAAAAGAGAAGGAATTTTCTGGAAAATGAGAGACAGACAACGGCTTTCGCCTCCTGTCTGCCTCTTTTGATCCATATATGATTTTATATTTTCTTTTTGCTTAATTTTTTATAATGATAGGTCAAAGCTCCCACTGCCGCTCCCGCCAAAGTAGCGGAAAGAAGCTGCGACACAGCCAGAGCGGTTCCCGGAACCTTCAGCTGATCTGTCCGCAGGCCCTCGATCCAGAAACGTCCCACGCCGTAGCCCAAAAAGTAGATCCAGAGCATTTCCCCGTCAAAACGCTTGCGTTTTCTGTACCATAGCATAAAGAGAAGGACGCTCAGATTCCACACCGATTCGTATAAAAAGGTGGGATGTACCTGGATATAGGATATCCCATTTTCCACAATCCTGTGGTCGATCAGCTCCTGTGAGATCATGGACGGGTTTACGATGCTTTCCTTAATGCGCATGGCAAACAGACTGTCTGTATATCCTCCAAAGGCCTCGCAGTTAAAGAAATTCCCCCACCGGCCGATGATCTGTCCTGTCAGCAGTCCTAAAACTCCCGTATCTGCCATGGAGAAAAAGGACTGATGGCGTACTTTGGTAAATACGATAAGCGTAATTACCGCACCAATCACTCCGCCGTAGATTGCCAGACCTCCGGCCCGGAGATTAAAGATCTGAAGAAGATCATTTTTATAGTTGTCCCACTCAAAGGCACATAGTAAAGTCTGGCCCCTATAATGGAAAACACAATGGCGTAAAGGGCAAAATCCAGATAGAGATCCGGATCCTGTCCTCTGCGCTTTGCATCTGAAAATGCCACCGCCATGCCGGCTAACATCCCAAGCCCGATGATGACCCCGTAAAAAGCAATCCGAAATCCAAAAACGGAAATGCTGTTTGGCAGGTGGGTAAAGGTAATCCCAAGGTTTACAAAGCTGAGATCTGCTCCAATTGCTTCCATATTATATACTTCCTTCCCGGCAGAGCTACAAGTCTGTATTTTTTCTGCCCTCTGATGTCATATTCTGTCCGTACCCCTTATACATCCAGACAGCTTCCCCCGATAAATTCCCGAAGAATGGAATTTTTCGGTATATCCTCACTGCTGACCCCGATAAAATAATCCAGAAATTTCAGCAGCCGTTTTGCTTCCACATACTCATCACAGTCTCTTGGGATTCCAAAAAGCAGCGGCTCCACATACTGCTTTAATACTGCCAGTTCATAGATAAGAGCGGAGTTAAACATGGCATCCGCCTCTTCCTGATAGGGGAAAATGTTCTGTTCCTCTCCTCTGCGAACAGAAGGCCACATACGGATGGTTTCTCTGGCAGAAGAGCCCCGTGTCCTGGCATCCCGGACCATGCGGCGGATCAGCCGCCCGTCCGTGGTAGGAATCCGGTTGTGCTCGTCAATATTTAACTGGGTTAATGCACTGATATAAATCTTAAATTTGCTTTCTCTCGGAAGCGCATAGGACAGCTCGTCATTGAGGCAGTGGATGCCCTCGATCACAAGGATATCGTCCTTTCCCAGCTGCAGAAAATCACCCTTATACTCCCGTATGCCCTTTTTGAAATTATAATACGGAAGTTCTACCCGTTCTCCTGCCATCAGAGCCGTCATATCCCGGTTAAACTGCTCTACATCCAGGCATTTAATGCTCTCATAGTCATAATTTCCCTCCGCATCCCTTGGACTGTCTGCCCGGTTTACAAAATAATTGTCCACTGCAATGGGATGGGGACGCAGCCCGGCAGCCTCAAGCTGAATAGACAAACGATGGGAAAAGGTGGTCTTTCCAGAAGAGGACGGGCCTGCGATCATAACAAATTTCGCAGTTTTCTTCTCCGCGATCTGCGCCGCGATCTCCGCGATCTTCTTTTCCTGAAGCGCCTCCTGAATTAAAATCAGATGAGCCATCCCTCCTGCGGCGATGGTATCATTTAAAGCTCCTACGGTCTCCAGATCCGTTCCCCTGCCCCACCGGGCGGACTCGGCCAGCGTGGCAAACAGCTTATCCTGGGGTACAAACTCAGGCAGTTCTTTTGGTTTTCCCATTGTCGGAAGAAGGAGGACAAAGCCATACTGATACCGCTTTAAATCAAAATATTTCAGATATCCCGTATCCGGCACCATATACCCGTAATAGTAATCCTCAAAGCCGTCAATGCTGTACATGTTCACACGGGAGACACGGCGGTAACGGAACAGCCGCTCTTTATCATACATATGATGATCGTGAAACAGCTCGATCGCATCATCCGTGGATACGCTGCGCTTTTGGATGGGAATTTTCCGATTTACATATTCTTCCATTTTTGCCTTTACCTGCTCCAAAAAACCATCGTCCACAGTAAATGCGCCTCTTGCCTCTACGAAAAAACCCTTTCCTACGGAAAAATCCACGATCACCTTTTCCACCCGTTCTGCCCCGGCCACTGCATAGAGGGCCTTTAGCATCAGCAGGGTAGCGCTGCGCTGATAGGCAGACATTCCCGGCTTTTTCTCTGCAGTGATAAAGCGCAGACTGCCGTCCCTGACGGTCTTGTGAAGTTCCTGGAGCTTTCCACCAATCTGTACCAGCAAAATATCATGTTCAAAACCACTCTGATACTCTTCTGCCACCTGCGCCCAGGTCGTTCCCTGAGGATATTCTCTTATGTCTGTTCCAATTTTCACCCGTACCATATGCTTACCTCCCCACTTCTGATTTTCTGCTGCCGCTATAAGCAGCTGCCGCTTTCCTATAAAAGAACGGACGGCCAGGCCGGCTCTGCCAGAACAAGCGCTGCCTCACCTTTTAGTTTTTCCCGCAGAACCTCAGCCATATGCTGGATAAAAATATGCTCCAGCCCGTAATGGCCTCCGTCAATGACGGCAAGTCCCCTGGCTGCCGCGTCAATTCCCGGATGATGGCCGATATCACCGGTGATCAAACATCGGCTCCTGCCAAAACCGCCTGCTCAATAACGCTTGATCCTGAGCCGGGACAGAGAGCTGCCCTTTTCACTTCCTTGTCCATCAGTCCCGGCCCGTAAACCAGCACAAAAGGAAGATCAAAAGCTTTCTTTACCTTCTCCGCCAGACCGTTCACCGTCATAGGCTCATAAAGGCTGCCCACAGCCCCGATCCCGTAGGGGACGGATGTTCCATTTTCTTTCATCTCCCCATACACTCTAAAGGACGTATTTCCCTTATATCCAGCCGCTCTGCTGCCAGAGCTGCCATTCCCTCAGGCGCGGCGTCAAAATTTGTATGCATGGCATACAGGGAAATATCTGCCTGGATCAGCCGCACCAGCCGCCTTGTAATAAAATTCTGGTCATTTACCTTCTTAACAGGACGGAAAATAAGGGGATGATGGGTAAGAAGAAGATCCGCCTTTTCACGAATGGCTGCATCTACAACCTCATCCGTGGCATCCAGGGCAATGTATATCTTTTTTACCTCCTTATCGCTTCTTCCCGCTAACAGACCGGGATTATCCCAGTCGCAGGCGCAGCTTTCCGGAGCCGTTTCCTGTAATATCTTTATGATGTCACTGCACTTCATATTCTGCCTCCCTGATCTGTGATAATTCTTCTAAAAGGGACTGTCTGGCTTTTTCCTGCCCTTTTGTAAGCTCCCCTTTCTCTTTTGCGGAAAGCGATGCAAGGATTGCCAAAACCCGTTCCTCCTCTTTTTTTAAATATTCTTTTAAAACGGGTTCCTTCTGTTCAAGAAGGTATTTTCCATAGCGGTATTCAATGGTCCTGTTATAAACCATAGCTCCCCGCACCACGCTCATAACCGTATAGTATTTTCCTTCCTCCCGGAGCATGGCCTCTTTTTCAATGAGAAACCCCTCTTCTGAAAGGAAGCGGCGTACCTTTTCAAGATCTGACTGAGGCGAAAGGATAAAACGCCGGATCGTGCTCCATAGATGCCTTCCCTCCTGCAGAATCTTTATCTCCAATTCGCCTCCCATTCCGGCGATGATCACCGTGTCTGCCTCTTGGGGCTTTAACTCTTTTAATCCGTCGCTTAAACGGGTGCTTATAGGGATATCTGAAATTCCCGCCTCCTTTATGTGAGCCTCCGCCCGTTCCAGAGGGCCTGTCCGCACATCCATGGCAAGGGCGCTTTTTATGCGGCCTTCTTTTGCCAGACAGATGGGAACAAAGCCGTGGTCCGTACCGATGTCTGCGATCCGGCTGTCCTGGGGCACAAAGGAAGCCACCAGCTTCAGGCGCTCAGACAGACGGGGAACAAAATTTGCTGTATGATTCGTCATATTCATTTCCTGTTCGTGTAATAATTTTTATGCGCTAATCCAGAGAAATGCTGATCTGCTTTAAGGCAGCCTGCTGCTTTATGATCTCCTGCAGCTGGGCGATATCCTTTGCATTGCGGCTGGCCGTGTCAAGACTGTGTCTGCGCACCTTTAAAACCGTTTCTGAAAAAGCTTTTTCTTGCTCCTCATTGCTTAAAGACTCCTTCAGGCTGGCGTTAAAAAAGAGCCGCCACCTCCCGGTACTGATCGTCATCATTGATAAAACGGCTGAGGATCGCAGCCGGATTTAAACTGCCCTGCTCATGGCCTTCAAAGACCATCACCGCCACCTGATGATACAGCTCTTCCACAAAATCATCTGCGGTTATAACTCCGCGGATCTTATCAAACAGAGCCGGATCCTCGATCAGCCAGGTTAAAAGCAGACGCTGGGAGCGGCGTATACCGTCTTCTCTTTCCGGACGGCGGCGGGATTTCGTTCCATCCCCGTTCCCTGTCCGGCCTTCAGATTCACCTTTAAAGGAAGCCCCTTCATCCGGTACAGTTTCTCTGTAGCCCCGTCCTCCCGCGTCCTCTCGGTAGCTGTCACCTGCCTTTAATCCAAGCTGCATACCCATGCGGTTTACCAGCTGGCGCAGCTCATCCTCTTTAATCATATGCTCTCTGGCTACTGCCTGAAGATAATTGTCCCGCTCTAAGGGTTCCCCGAACTGGAGCAGCTTTCTGGCTGTTTCCTGATAAACTTCGTTTTCTGCTCCGGATCATCCAGCGCATACTGCCGTTTCAGCACATCAATCTCAAACAGGAAGCTGTTTTTCGCCTCCAAAATCCGCTTTCTGAACGCATCCGGCCCCATCTGTTTGATAAATTCATCTGGATCCTTACAGGGGCTCATATTTAAAAATTCTGGCTGAAAGCCCTGCTTCCCTGAGAATAGGGATGGCTCTTAAGGCTGCTTTTACACCGGCTCCATCGCTGTCATAGGTTAAGATCACCTGATCCGTATACCGCTTCAAAATCCCCGCATGCTGACTGGTAAAGGCAGTCCCAAGAGAGGCCACTGCATTGGTAAAACCGGCCTGATGCAAAGAGATCACATCCAGATAACCCTCGCAGATCAGCATAAACTTCTCCCTGGTGGTTCTGGCATAATTTAAGCCGTAAAGGCTGCGGCTTTTATCAAAGAGCCTGGTTTCCGGAGAGTTTAGATACTTTGGCTCCCCTTCTCCCATCACACGGCCTCCAAAGCCGATCACACGGTTATTTACATCCATAATGGGAAACATGACACGGTTCCAGAACTTGTCCCTGCCGCCGCGTTCTTCTACGGTCACAAGGCCTGTTTCCTTTAAAAAGCTGTCCTCATAGCCCTTTTCCCTTAAAAACCGGTACAGGTCATCACTGGTCTTATTGGAATAGCCCAAACCAAAGCGCAG
>ENA-OPYY01000578-OPYY01000578.1-human-gut-metagenome-genome-assembly--contig:-NODE-578-length-11134-cov-1.107205_pt1 | contig 11134 bp, 14 predicted proteins | sample MGYA00242472_ERZ504481 | MGnify/ENA primary metagenome ERZ504481 (study PRJEB26092, sample SAMD00036265) | human gut metagenome | host: Homo sapiens | study: EMG produced TPA metagenomics assembly of...
CTGTTATCTGCTGTTAAATTTTTCATAATTTCTCCTTGTTATCGTTCTTTTAAGATACAATACATTGTTATTTTGTCATTTTTAAAATCTGGTTCAAAATTTCAAAGGCTGTTTCCTCTTTTGACATTTTCCCGAGTGAAATCTCCTCATTTTCAGTAATCATGGTGACAACATTGGTGTCTCCCGCAAAACCTGCGCCTTCTACCTTTAAATTATTTGCCACAATCATATCCAGATTTTTCTTTTCCAGTTTTTTCCTGGAGTTCTCCAGCATATTTTCCGTTTCCATGGAAAAACCGCATAAAAATTGTTCTTGCTTTTTATGTTCTCCCAAATAGGCTAAAATATCCTGACTATGCTTCATCTCCAAAGACAGCTCCCCATCTTTTTTCTTTACCTTTTCTGCGCTTACATACTTTGGACAATAATCTGCCACGGCTGCTGCTTTAATAATGATATCCTGCTCTGATGCACGTTTCGTTACTTCACAAAACATGTCCTCCGCCGTAATCACTGGTACTACTAATACAAAGGGCGGTGCAGGAATATTGACAGGGCCGCTTACAAGAGTAACCTCGGCTCCTCGCTGCATACATACTTTTGCAATGGCATATCCCATTTTTCCTGTGGAATGGTTGGTGATATAACGTACAGGATCAATAGGCTCCTGCGTAGGTCCTGCCGTCACCAAAATTTTCTTTCCTTTTAATCTTTTTCATAGGCACATTCTCGCAAAATATGCTGTAAAAGTAATTCCGGTTCAGGCATCTTCCCTTGTCCTGTATCTCCGCATGCCAAGTATCCATAAGCACTCTCTACAATCTCATACCCATAGTGCTCCAGAACTTTCAAATTGTCCTGCACAATGGGATTTTCGAACATATTGGTGTTCATTGCCGGCGCAAGGATTTTCTTACATTTGCACGCCATAATAGTAGTGGTAAGCATATCGTCTGCGATGCCGTGAGCCAGCTTTCCAATACAGTTTGCACTGGCAGGGGCAATCAGTACCACATCTGCTTTCTTTGCCAGAGCCACATGCTCTACATTATACTGAAAATTCCTGTCAAAGGTGTCCACCAGACATTTGTTTCCTGTTAAGGTTTCAAAGGTAATGGGATTGATAAAATTCTCCGCATTCTTTGTCATTAACACCTGAACGTCTGCGTGAAGCTTTTTCAGCATACTGGCAAGGGAAGCAATTTTGTATGCTGCAATACTTCCTGTAACTGCAAGCACTACACACTTTCCTTTTAACATTGTGTATACCTCTTTTCTTTTTGTGAACATCTGATTTCAGATTGCTCCGTTTCAGCTTCTTATTATATGGAATAACCTGTAAAAAATCAATATGCCATTTTCACTTCCTCTTGTTCCTGCTCCTTTTCTGTGCTATGCTTTTTTCAACATTTACATTTATAAAGGAGTGTTTCTCATGTCACGTAATAAGCAAGTATCAGAAACCCATCTTCTCGGACTTCTTCTGGCTGTTGTGGGAGGTTTTCTGGATGCCTATACCTATCTTTGCAGAGGTCGTGTCTTTGCCAACGCACAGACCGGAAATATTGTGCTTCTGGGTGTAAACCTTACAGAACAAAATTGGAACAGAACTTTTTATTATCTGATGCCTATTTTCGCCTTTGTGCTGGGTATTCTAGTATGTGAAATCATACAAACATATTTTAAATGGAAAAAGAAACTTCATTGGAGACAACTCATTGTCCTCATCGAAATTTTCTGCCTTATAGTAGCAGGTTTTCTTCCTTCTTCTGCTTTTGATGCCCCGGTGAATATTATGATTTCCTTTGTGTGTGCCCTTCAAGTAGAGGCCTTCCGCAAAATGAATGGAAACACCTATGCTACCACCATGTGTACAGGAAATTTAAGAAGCGCATCTCAGCAGTTATATCTTTATATAACTACACGACAGAAATCTTATTTACATAACTGTCTTCAATATTACAACGTCATTCTATTTTTTATTCTCGGAGCAGGTGCAGGCAGCTTTTTCACCGGTATTTTTCATACAAAAGCCGTATGGCTTTGTGCACTGGGGCTTTTAGCCGCATTTATTGCCATGTTTTTAAACAGGGAGGAGAGTCTATGAGCCACGCAGATACACAATTAAAAGAGCAAAAAGACCACGGAACTTCTCTTTTTCCCTGTGCCTTATACGAGGTCTGTGAGGAAAAAAACTGGTCCGGCGTGCCCCATCACTGGCATGATGAAATGGAAATCCTCTACTTTTCTAAGGGCAGCTATACTCTTTTTGTCAATATGGAACAGTTTCAGATTGAGGAAAAATGCTTTTATTTCATTTATCCAGGCGAGCTCCATGCCATTGTTCCCCATTCGGACAGTACGGAGTCTGCCCTTGTGTTTCATCCAAGCCTTTTGGGCTTTGAATATAAGCTGTTTCCTCAATGTCTGAAGCCCTCCAATCCTGCTTTTTCCCCTTTTGAAAAAGAATATCGGAAGGTTTTCCACATTTTCCATCAGTTTCCTGAGGACAGCCTCTCTGCCCGCCTGTTTATACAGAGCGGCATTTTTAAAATGGCAGGTATTCTATCCACTTTTCCCTCTTTACTTCAAACAGAACGTAAAACGGACATGCGGATAGAAACCATTAAAACGGCACTGGATTTTCTTCATAGTCATTATCAGGAAAAGCTCTATATTCGGGATTTAGCTCTGCAAGTCAACATGAATGAACAATATTTCTGCCGTTTTTTCAAAAAGGTGCTGGGAAAATCCCCCATTACCTATCTAAACGAATACCGCATTAAACAGGCTTGCATTCTTCTGCAAACCACGGACCTTCCCATTATGGAGGTTGGCATGGACTGCGGTTTCTTTCATCTTGGAAATTTCATGAAAGAATTTAAAAAATATACAGAGACTACGCCTTTACAGTACCGCAAAAAGTCATAATAACGCAGTTTTTAATCAAATATTCGCAAGATATTTTTAAAATTTGTTCATTATAATAGAGTTTACATTTAAAATACACTTAGGAGGTTTGATTATGGAAAGAAAATGGTGGCATGACAAGGTTGCCTATCAAATTTACCCAAAAAGCTTTTATGACTCAAACGGAGACGGTATCGGCGACTTACAGGGAATTATTCAAAAGTTAGATTATTTAAAAGCTTTAGGCATTGATATTCTGTGGATTTCTCCTGTCTATCCCTCTCCTTTTGCAGACCAAGGGTACGACATTTCAGATTATTATAATATCGACCCTGCTTTTGGCACATTAGAAGATATGGAACAACTAATTAGCGAAGCAAAAAAACGGGAAATGTATATTCTCATGGATTTGGTGGTAAATCACTGCTCGGATGAGCATGAATGGTTTGAAAAAGCCTGTGAAGACCCAGACGGAGAGTACGGAAATTTCTTTTATATCGAAGATAGAAAAGAGGGAGAAACACCCTGCAACTGGCGAAGTTATTTCGGCGGTTCTGTATGGGAACCTCTGCCGAAAAATCCTGATAAGCAATATATGCACGTATTTCACAAAAAGCAGCCGGACTTGAATTGGGAAAATCCCAAAGTAAGAGAAGAAATTTTTAAGAATATAAACTGGTGGCTGGACAAGGGGCTGGGCGGTTTCCGTATTGACGCCATTATCAACATTAAGAAAAAACTGCCTTATAAAAATTATCCCTCTGACCGTGAAGACGGCTTATGTGACCTTGCTCTTATGCTGGCTGACGCACAGGGTGTCGGAGATTTCTTAAAAGAAATGCACGAAAAAAACCTTTAAGCTTCATGACTCCTTTGCGGTGGGCGAAGTATTTAACGCAAAAGAAGATGAACTGCCTGCTTTTATCGGGAATGACGGCTATTTCTCCTCTATTTTTGATTTCTCCACTACCTCCTACGGAAAAAGTGACAAGGGCTGGTATGACTGCCGCCGCATTACTCCCGATGAATATAAGGAATGTTATTTTCAATCACAGGAAAAATCGGTGATATGGGATTTTATTCCAATATCATTGAAAACCATGATGAACCAAGAGGGGTAAGCTATTATCTGCCCGAAGACGGTCTTTGCTTAGAGGGAAAGAAAATGCTGGCTGTGCTTTATTTCTTTATGCGTGGTCTGCCCTTTATCTATCAGGGACAGGAAATCGGTATGGAAATCTGGGCATTCTTCCTCTGGAACAGATTGACGATATCAGCGCTCTTGACCAGTATCAGGTGTGTGTGGATGCAGGCTTCACCTCAGAGGAAGCTTTGAAAATCGTTTCTCTTTATAGCCGTGACAATGCCAGAACTCCGGTTCAATGGGACAGCTCTCCTAATGCCGGATTTACAACAGGCATTCCATGGCTTATGGTAAATCCTAATTACAGAGAAATCAATGTAAAAGCTCAGGAGCAGGATAAAAACTCTCTCCTTTCCTTTTATAAACAAATGATTGCCCTTCGTAAAAACAAAGATTACAAAGAAACTCTTGTGTATGGAGATGTTATTCCTTTTGAAAGAGAACGCCACAATCTTATGGCATACCACAGAAAAGGGGAAAAAGACTTGCTGATTATCGGCAATTTTCAAAAAGAACCGCAGACAGTTACCCTCCCTTCTTCTGTAAAAAGAGTTCTGCTAAATAACTATCCTCAGCTTTCACAGGAGGGCAATACCTTACAGCTTTGCTCCTATCAGGCTCTTGTTCTGGAGCTTGTCTAAAGCTTCACTTTTCCGGCTCCGGTGCATATACTGATTACAAAAAGGAGTTTTCAGCATGGCTTATGTTCCTCTGTGTCAGCTAAGGGAGGGACAGTATGGTATTATTCGAAGTATCACCTGTTCCAAGGAAGAAAAGCCTTATAAGCAGGCGATTTTACAGCGGTTTCTGGATTTGGGCTTCTGCGAGGAAACCCCGATACAATGTATCAATACGGGCATTTTCCACAATCCCCATGCCTACAAAATCAGAGGCAGTGTTCTGGCAATCCGAAATGAAGACGCCGCTTTTATCCTTGTAGAACCCCTTGCTGAAAATTGTAAACTGTAAATGATGTCCTTCTTGAAAAAAAGAAAAAACGCTTCCTTTACGATTGCGCTTGCCGGAAATCCCAATGTGGGAAAAAGCACCATCTTTAATGCACTTACAGGTATGCACCAGCACACGGGAAACTGGGCGGGAAAAACCGTGGAGCTGGCAAAAGGAGTATGCACTCTGGGAAATCAAACCTGCACCCTTGTTGATTTGCCGGGCTGCTACTCTCTGACTGCCTGCTCCAAGGAAGAAGAAATTGCCAGAGATTTTATAGAAAATACGCACCCTGATTTGGTTGTCCTTGTATGTGATGTCCGTGTGTCTGGAACGTCATCTTCAGCTCCTTATTCAGCTTCTTTCGATTACCCAGAAAGTTTTACTCTGTGTCAATCTGATGGACCAAGCCAAGAAAAAGGGAATTGATATCTCCTGTTCTGCTTTGGAAACGGAATTACATATTCCTGTCCTTGGTATTTCCGCACATCGACACTCGGATATAAAACGCTTAAAATCCGGCATTTTCTCTGCTTTAGATAAAAATATTCCCTCCTCTGAAAATACAAATTCCCCAAAAATATCTGCCTGCTCTTTGCCTGACTCACGAGTCTGCGCACAGGAAGCCTCACGGCTTTATCACGCTGCCCTGCAATCTGACCGTACTTCTCACACAAACAAAGACCTTCTCCTTGATAAGCTTTTTACAGGAAAATTTACGGGTATTGCCTGTATGCTTTGCTTTCTTTTACTGATTTTCTGGATTACTCTTACAGGAGCAAACTACGTTTCTCAGGTTCTCCACGACATTCTCTTTTCCTTTGAACCTGTTTTTTACCGCTTTTTACAAGGATTTCTTCCTTTAAAGCTCTGTCACATGCTTGCTTTTGGTTTTTATCGGGTAACTGCATGGGTAATTAGTGTGATGCTGCCTCCTATGGCAATTTTCTTCCCTCTTTTTACACTTTTGGAGGATTTCGGATATCTGCCCCGTGTTGCCTTTAATCTGGACTGCTGCTTTGCCAAATGCAAGGCGTGCGGCAAACAGGCGCTTACTATGATTATGGGCTTTGGCTGTAATGCTGCCGGTGTAACAGGCTGCCGCATTATTGACTCACCCAGAGAACGGTTGATTGCCATTTTAACCAACTCCTTTGTTCCCTGCAACGGACGCTTTCCCACTATTCTAGCTATCCTGACGATTTTCTTTGCGGGAAGCGCAAAAAATCTTGAGCTGGCAGTTTTGCTCACACTTGTTATTCTGTTTGGTGTGTTTATGACCTTTGTTTCCTCATGGCTGTTATCTAAAACAGTCCTAAAGGGCGTTCCTTCTTCCTTTACACTGGAGCTTCCTCCTTACCGAAAGCCGCAAATTGCCTCTGTTCTGGTACATTCTGTGATAAACCGCACCGGCCGTGTGCTGCTGCGTGCTATCATAGCGGCTGCTCCTGCGGGTATCCTGATTTGGATTATGGCAAATGTCAGCATCGGTACAGACAGCATTTTAAATTTGGTATCGGATTTTTTAAATCCCTTTGCTCGACTTTTAGGCTTAGACGGAAGCATCCTTCTTGCCTTTCTTCTGGGGCTTCCTGCCAATGAAATTGTTATTCCTGTACTGATTATGGCTTATACTGCTCAGTCCTCCATTACAGATTTTAAAAGCCTGTCAAGCCTCCATACACTGCTTCTGGGGCAGGGCTGGACAGTTTCCACTGCCGTTTCCATGCTGATTTTATGCGTGCTTCACTGGCCCTGTGCTACTACCCTTTTAACCATAAAAAAAGAAACCCACAGCTTAAAATGGACAGCGCTCGCTTTCCTTTTGCCTACCTGCATGGGGTTTCTCTTATGTTTTCTTGTAACCTGTGCTTTTCGCATATTTTCGTAATTTGCTGTTCAGAATATTTATGCACCTTCAGCGGCCTTGCAAAGCACGCTTTAAGAATGTATAAATATTCTGAATATCCCTTTTATATAGCAGCTTATTGTGCCTTCACACCTTTATATTTCTCTGCCAGCATCTGCAAATTTCTGTCAATAATGTTATAATGCTCTCGAATACGCTCAATACCTTCCGATATGTCCTTTTTCTTTAAGCTGTCATATACATTTCTGTGAAGACATACCAGACGTTCTTTATCTTCGTCTGTTACATATTTTGACATTTCACTGATAAAGATTTCAAACACGCCTGACAAAGCTTCATTTAAAAGCTCCAGCAGATGATTATCCGATATCAGTACAATCTGGTCATGAAATTTTTTATCCAGCTTGGCTCTTTCTTCCCCTTTTACCTGATCCATTTCATCTAAAATTTCAGAAAGGCAGGCTAAATCTTCCTTTTTTGCGCTTTTCACAGCCAGAAGATAAGATCCGATTTCAATAAATCTGCGTAACTGACTGATTTCAATATAATTGGTCTGTTCCATAGACAGAAGCATGGAAAATACACTGCTCAGACTTTCTCCGATATGATTGACTAAAAAGTTTCCCTGTCCCTGACGACTCTCGATAATCCCCATATTTTCCATGGTTCTTAATGCCTCACGGATGGAATTTCTGCTAAATCCCAGCGTTGCCATCAGTTCTCTTTCTGACGGAATTTTACTCCCAAAAGAAATTTCTTTTGTTGCTGCAAGGTTTGTAATATGTTCGATGACCTGATGATAAACCTTTTCATTTTCGCTTGCTTTTCTTTCCATTTCCTTCCCACTCCCAAATTTACATAAATCCGGCAAATACCGATGCGCCGATTACTGTCAAAAGTCCTGCAACCGCAATGGCAAGACTGCTCATAGCGCCTTCTATCTGTCCCATTTCCATGGCTTTTGCCGTTCCGATTGCATGAGACGCTGTTCCAAGCGCCAGTCCCTTTGCAATCGGCTCGTGAATTTTAAAAATTTTGCAGATAAATTCTGCAATGACATTTCCCAAAATACCTGTAATGACAATCACTGCCACCGTAATGGTAACAAGTCCTCCCAGCTCTTCTGAAACGCCCATTCCAATGGCTGTTGTAATAGATTTTGGAAGCAATGTCACATACTGCTGATGATTTAAGTCAAACAGCTTTGCCAACGCCAAAACACTGACAAGACTTGCCAAAACACCGGATAAAATACCCACTGCCACTGCCATAAAGTTCTTTTTTAAGAGGGATAGCTGCTCATAAAGGGGAACTGCCAGACAAACGGTTGCCGGTGTGAGCAGATAGCTGATATATTTTGCACCCTCATTATATTCTTCGTAATCAATGCGGAAAATCAACAAAAATCCAATAACACAGATTGTTCCGATAAGCAGTGGATTTAAAATTGCCAGCTTAAATTTTTTCTTCATCAGTAAGCCGATTTCATAAGCTGCAAGGCTTAATACTGCCCCAAATATAATAGACTCACTCAGAAATTCTTTCATCTTTTTTTTCTCCTTTTTCTAATCATAATCTGTGTCACAACTCCTGTAACAGCTATAACAATCACCGTGGTGATGACGGTAATCATGAGCACAGGCACTACAACAGGACGCAAGGCATCCCATGACTCCAGCAAGCCTACTGCCGCCGGTATAAACATTACAGGCATGATTTCAATCAAAAAAAACTGCCGCATCCTTTACCTGTTCTACTTTTAAAATCCCAGTACAAAGCGCCAGAAGCATTAGCATCAGTCCATACACACTTGCAGGTATGGGCAGTGGCAGAAGCATTTTTAAGCCTTCTCCTAAAAGGAGAGAAATAAAATAATACTGAATTGTCGCAAAATCTTCATTTTTATATCCTCTTTCTATTGGTACTACCAGTAGTATAGGCATTTTACGCAGTAAAGTCAATATAGACAACCTGTTTTTCCTGTGATAGCATGAATATAATATGAAATGTAAAGGAGAATGAATATGACTGTATTAGAACGTTTTTTGAATTATGTTGTAATAGAAACTACTTCTGACCCTTATGCGGAAAGCTTTCCAAGCACCAAAAGTCAGCTGGATTTCGGCCATACCTTAATGGAAGAAATGAAAGAATTGGGGCTTACGGATGTCACTCAGGATGAATACGGATATGTTTTCGGTACTATTCCTTCTACTGTTCCCGATTACAAGGGAAAAATTTTAGGTCTGATTGCTCACATGGACACAGCGCCTGCTGCTTCCGGAAAGAATATCAAACCAAGAGTTATTAAAAATTATGACGGAGCAGAAATTGTATTAAACGCTGAGAAAAAAATCGTAATGAAACCGGAGGATTTCCCTTCCCTGAAACAATATGTGGGACAGGATTTAGTTGTAACAGACGGTCTTACCTTGCTGGGCGGAGATGACAAAGCCGGCGCGGCGGAAATTATGACTGCCGCTGAATATCTCATCAACCATCCGGAAATCCCTCACGGACCTATCCGTGTAGGTTTTACCCCTGATGAGGAAGTGGGGCAAGGGGCTGATTACTTTGATGTCAAAAAATTCGGGGCTGATTTCGCCTATACTGTTGACGGCGGCGAATGTGGAGAACTGGAATATGAAAACTTCAATGCTGCCAGCGTTTTTGTAGATTTCACAGGTCTTAGTATTCATCCCGGTTCTGCTAAAAATAAAATGATAAATGCCCTGCTTTTGGCTATGGAATTTCAGGGTATGATGCCGGAAGCACAGAAGCCAGAGCATACCGAAGGCAGAGAAGGCTTTATTCATCTGGAGTCTTTGGAGGGTTCTGTGGAACACGCATCCAGCGAATACATTGTTCGAGACCATGATTTTGATTTATTTAAGAAAAAAAAGGAATATATGCAGAGAGCTGCCGATTATATGAATGTTAAATACGGAGAAGGTACGGTAAGCCTGAGAATGGAAGACTCCTATTATAATATGAGACAGCAGATTGAACCGCATTATTTCTTAATCGAAAATGTATTAAAAGTATACGAAAAACTGGATATTGAGCCAAAAATCCAGCCAATTCGAGGAGGCACAGACGGCTCACGCTTATCCTTTATGGGACTGCCATGCCCGAACCTTGGAACAGGAGGACATAACTTCCACGGACATTTTGAATATGTGTGCGTGCAGTCTATGGAGAAATGTGTGCAGGTGTTGATTGAGCTTGTGAAAACTTTTGATTGATTTTAGGATTTCGTGCAAACTCAGATATTCCATATATAGAAACCTTCGATATTGTAAATCAAAAATATATGCTGGAAAAGTATGCAGGAGTTTAGTCAAATGAGAACTTATATAAAAAAATCAGCAGTAATTCTACTCTGCCTTGCGCTTGCTCTCTCATTGACTGCTTGCAAAAATCCTAAAAAGGGAGATTATCCCGCACCCCTCATGATAGATGGAACTAATTATTACTCAACTGACAATCCCGTTTCCGTTGAGGTGGATAAAGATTTGATGAAATATACTACTTCCTATGCGGAAGACGGCATTCCGCAAAAAGACCGGGAGAAGAATTTCAATCGAAATGCCGGAACTCCTTATGCCGTTCTTGAGGATGGCATGATAGTTGTTTTTATTAACAATCAATGGATAGAGTTCAAGTCCAAATAAGAGGAGAATAGAAATCTCCTCTTATTTTTTTACTTCCCAGTAGTCCAAAAAATGTTTTGCCTCTCCGCTTTTATCTAATCGGCTTTTTTATATTGTTTCCCTTTTGTAGCTCCGTCATCTATAAGTTTTCCACCCCTAATCAATGCTCGCAGCAATTCTTTTGTTCGTCGCTTTTTTCGGAACTCCACTCCCCGCTCGTTCACCTATATTAATTAAATTAAACATCTTCATAAGCGATTTATTTCGTGGAGCAGACTCTCCACCTAAACGCATCTGCTTTTTCCCTGTTCGGACATAATCAGGATTTGCAAAAATAATTTTTTCCTCTTCTTTCCTAATTACTACACCTCTCACGCCATGATAATCTGCATTAATCAAACAATTTGCCAAAGCCTCACGAATTGCTTTATGGACCGGTGGGTCATCTACACATTCTCCTCCAACCATTTTAAACGGCACTTTGATATCCTTTATTATCTTCTTATAGACTCTCTAGCATACTGTTTTGTACTATCATCATCTTTTTTCTGTCAGGTTTATTTTTTTGTCATTTTAGTTTATTTAAAAACTATCTTGAGTAAAAAACAA
>ENA-OPYY01000581-OPYY01000581.1-human-gut-metagenome-genome-assembly--contig:-NODE-581-length-11077-cov-2.496621_pt1 | contig 11077 bp, 10 predicted proteins | sample MGYA00242472_ERZ504481 | MGnify/ENA primary metagenome ERZ504481 (study PRJEB26092, sample SAMD00036265) | human gut metagenome | host: Homo sapiens | study: EMG produced TPA metagenomics assembly of...
AAAAGAATCATTTCTTTGTGACAGCCAGATTAATTTACCACTTTCTTCCGCCTCTGTCAACTGTTTTTTTTATAAATTTTTCAATAGTTTTTTCAATAAGTCTTTTTAACCTTTTTACACTCTTTTTCTAATAAACCGGAATCCCTCAAACATTTCAATCTCGCTGTTATGTGAAATTGAATCCCATCATTCCCCTCCTGTGTATTTATATTACTGTTCACGCCCTTCACAGTAACCTGGTTAAAATACATTCCAAATCACCTTCGATGATGGCATTTTGACCTGTATGCCTCAGAATTTTTGCTATACATGCCAAAACACCTTGCGGATAGTAACCTGTGAACAGTAATGTATTCATTACAGATAGAAGAATAAACCATGGTCATTCCTTCCCATATGCGTTATAATACTATCAGACTTTCTATCACTATACACACTTCCCCATAACATGGGAGAAAGGAAAATTCCAATCATCTTATGCATCTGATTGGATCGGATATTTTATATGGATTTTATAAAAGAAGCCCTGACTCTTGGCTTTAACAATGCTGCTGTTATTGATGTGAAAGACCTGGTATTCGTACTGGAGTACCGGCAATTCTGCGAAGAAAATCTCTGTGGGAACTTTAATGTGATATCCTCCTGTCCGCCAGCATGCGGCACACCGGAAGAAATGCACCGGAAAGCGCTGAATTATAAAAAGGCGCTGATTCTTCAGACTGTTCTGGAATCTCCTGAAGAACAGTTTGATGTAAAAAAAAGCAAAGTACAACCATAACATTCTTACAGAAAAACTTTATAAAAAAATGGAAGCTGACGCAGAAACCACTCCTCTGCTCATCAGCGCCGGGCCTTACAAACGTTTTTCCTGTATGTCAGCTTACGGCATTGATGCCCAGAAAATGGCTGACGCTGCCAATATGCTGTGCTGGACACAGGACGAAAAAATACGTCTTTTTTCCCTGCTCCTGTTTAATCCGGAAAATTCATAAAATAATCGCCCTTACAGAACCGCAGAAATATAATCTGACATCTGTAAGGGCGAATCTTATTTTTCACAACTGCCGCCTGTACTTTTATTCTTTTACCTGAATCCATTTTCCCGTTTCAGCCGGCCTGTTTACACTGTCCGACCACCAGAAGATGGCTTTTTATCAGCACCGGGCGAACCGCATTGTATATCACTGCAACAAGGATCACTGATATTACTGCATTGACAAATGTTGCCATTGCGCTCATCTTTGCCAGAACCTCTGCCATTTTCTGGGGCTGCCCGAGAATATACTGTTTATAGAAATATCCAACCACCGGATCTGCCACTACATTAAATGCAAGTCCGGCTACAGATGCCAGCACACTCCATTTAAACACATATTTTTTATCTGTGCTCTCATTTATTTTTGCGATTTTATGAGCCACAAGTCCTGTAATAAGACCAATACAAAGCTTTAAGATAAAGGTCTTCGGAGCGCCTGTGATATACACAGGATCCATAAGATCCGCAACCGTCATGCCAATGGCCCCGGCAAGTCCTCCATACCATCCGCCCAGAAGAAGCGCTCCCAGAACACAAAATGCATTTCCGATATGGATTGAAGTAGCATCGCCTCCGGGCACTGGTATTTTTATCTGAAGAAATGTAAAGGCTACATAGCAGAGCGCTGCAAGAAGAGCGGTTTCTGCAAGTTTTGTGATAGTGTTGTTCTGATTGTTCATAATAACTGCCTCCTCTTTTTTTCATGAATTACTGATATCTTAATCGATATCTGTGCTTTTTAAAATACACAATTTTTATCTTTTAAAAGGGGACAGTTTTTATTATGAATTTTTTATATATTGTCCAGAATACCGGCATCTTCCGGTGCGCGGCAGCTAATCAAGTTGCCTGTGATTTTTATATTCCTTTTTTATAAAGATAAAAGGAATAGCCTGCAGGAATCAGGAACACACAGGCAAGGAATGCAAAAAGCACCCACTTTGACTGCAGAAATCCATTGATCACAAAAATAGCTCCGCCCATAATAAACAGCCATGAGGCCACTCTGTGCGTACGGTTCCAGTTTTCCTCACTGTTCAGTGTCCAGGGAAGTTTGATTCCTACTGAATAGTTCTGTTTGATCTTATGCATATAATTTCCCATAATAACAAACATAATTCCCAGGAGTATGTTTACAACCATACCTGTGTCCACACTCATTCCCAATGCAATTGCATAACTGATCAGATTTGTCACCACAGAAAGAATGGGAATCATCCAGAGAATAGCCCGCATCAGTTTCTGGTTGATATTTTTACGTTTCGGATCTGCGCCGACCATAAATGCGCAGAAAAATTCCATAGCAAGTAAAAATAACGGCATTCCAAATACAGCTACAGGCTTGCTGGTCCATCCGTTTACCTGATTGTCACTGCCGAAATGCGTGGGAATCATATCCGGAAGCTGATCCCAGAAAATAATCCCAACTATGATAGGGCAAAGAATCATAAGGCTGGCAGCAAACAGTGTCCATTTGTATCTTTTTATCATAATAATCATCCCTCCAGTTTCATAATCTTTCCGGTCGAAAATTCTCTGCTGCAAAAGCAGCATTACTTCTTACTCTCCTTTTCTTCATCTTTTTCACCGGTGAGCTCTGACAGCCACAGCAGGATTTCTTCCACCACTGAGGTGTTCAGCTCATAATACACATAATTTTTTACTTTTGTTTCCCATACCAGATCTGCCTTTTTTAATACACTTAAATGATACGATATGGTAGCTCCGGTCATATCAAAATGGCTGCCGATTTCTCCTGCAGACATTTTTCCGTTTTTCAGAAGCTGCAGAATTTCTCTCCTTACAGGATCTGACAGCGCCTTAAATGTAGCTGCAAAAGACATTTGATCCCTCCTTTTCATGAAACTATTTAGAAATATTTCTAAATAGAATATACCTCTCTATATACAAAAAGTCAACACCTATTTAGATTTTTTTCTAAATAGCTGTTGACTTTTATGTTCGCTTCTGAATCCATATAAATAAAGCCCACAAGCCTCAATCACGTAGAAGGATTTGACAGCCGTATCTGCTGTGTCAGCTCATAACCTCCCTGCTGATACCACTGCTCTACAAAGGTTTCAAAATAGCTGACAGGCTTTTCTCCCATAATAATCTGAATAAACGTTCTTGTTTCAAACTGGCGCAGGGATTGAGGGATTTCTCCGCCTGCATCATCCAGATAGCTTCTGACAGCCGGTGTATAATGCTTATCTACAAGAAGCCCTACTGCTGAAATTCTTGATTTGTATGCAGCCCAGTCTTCCGCAGTGTAATCATTTCCGCTGAGATAGGAACTGCAGGCCTGATAGTAGGACTGCTCAATGGCAGTAAGATTTCCCTCCGGATAGTTTCCATTCAAAGCTGCCTCAATATTTTCTGTCACCTGATAGGTTGCTTCGTTATAATCCACATTGATCACAAGCGGTCTTGCAGTAGGGTCCACATTCAAAGCAAAATATTCGTTTACCTCCCGGGCATCTTCTGCCTCATACCTGGTATAATCAAAAAGAACGCTGATGATCTTCATCACGATTTCCGGATGCTCATAGCCCTTGCGGACTACCACATATTTATTATCCCTGAAGGATTCATAAACATTTTTATCTGCCAGTTCCTGGAGATAATAAGGTTCCCAGTCTGCTTCGCTGTTTTTCTCATAGCTTTCCATCAGCGGATTATTAGGAGTCCACCACAGTCCGAAAAAAGCTCCGCATTTTCCATTTACGACCAGATCTCTCAGATTATTAGGAGCGCGCAGGGCAAAGTTCCGATCCAGAATTCTTCTGTCATACAGCTTATGCAGATAATCAAGAGCTTCCTTTGTTTCTTCTGTCAGAGATCCGTAAACAATTTCTCCGTCCTGACTGATCCATCTCTGAGGATTTGCCCCAAAACTGTCAAACACAGGATCTACCGAATAACTGGAGCTTGTGGTACCCACAAGATTTGTGTCACATGCCAGCCCCACAGGAGTTTCTCCATCTTCCGTACCCATTCTGTTTTGTACAAAAGCATCTATGATCTCAAAAGCATCTTCAAGAGTTTCCGGCTCCTCCAGCCCCAACTCCTCCATCCAGTCCTTTCTCAGCCACAGAAGATTCGGTCCGTGGTCGATCACTGTTTCCGGAACAGCCATCAGCCTTCCGTTGAATTTTCCGGAGTTCAGAAGGGCATCTCCATAGCTTTCATACATCTCTTTGATTCTTGAAGACGTACATTTCTCAAATACCTCTGTAAGATCCTCCACAAGATCATTTTCCACCAGCTCCTTCAGGATCTCCCTGTCTGTAACCACCATTATATCCGGAAGATTCTGATCCTTTACCAGAATATTTACAAGTTCACTGTAGCGCTCCTCTGTATCCATATATACGGTATCATTCTGTATGTTCAGCATTTTTCGAAGGTATCTGGTATAGGCATTATCCTCATACGTATCTCCTTCCGGAAGATTGGAATTATTGGCTCCGCTGATCTGGGCAAGAGTATAGGTTACAAGCTCCGGATACGCCCCGTAGGGTGTTGTTTCTGCCTTTTCCATTGCCCTTCTGTATTCTTCTGATACGTTCTGCCCGTTTTTTTCGTGAGATATTTCATGTTTTCCGCAGCCGCAGAATACACAGACCACAAGGAAAAACACAGCTCCCATTCTTTTAATTTTCATCTCTGTACTCCTCTTTTGGCACTCTTATCTCTACTGTTGTTCCCATTCCCGGTTGACTGAAAATACCGATAGAAGATTTTTCTCCATATAAAAGCTTCAGTCTGTCGTGAACATTTTTAAGTCCATATCCTTTTGCCTGATACGTTACCAGAGTCTTTGCTTTTTCCGGCTCCATCCCCGGTCCGTTGTCTGTTACTGAAAGAAGGATTTCCTTACCTTTATCCAGACAGGCAATACAAAGGATTTTTTCTCCGTCCTCTTTTTCGTCCAGTCCATGCTCCAGAGCATTTTCCACCACCGGCTGCAGCAGAAGCTTGGGTACCTTTTCGTTTTTTATGGAAGAATCCGTGTCCCACTGTACGAAAAATTCATGATTATGCATTACAAGCTGGATTTCCAGATACGCTTCTGTGTTTTTGATACAGCTTTCCATGGTTACCATATCCTCGCCGCGGCTGAGGGCTGTTCTGTAAAACGTAGAAAGAGCCAGCGTTACCTTACTTATCTCCTTCTGATTGCTCCTGATCGCCATCCAGTTAATGGCAGACAGGGTGTTATAAAGGAAATGCGGATTGATCTGAGCCTGAAGCGCTTTCAGTTCAAATTCCTTCAGGGCGATCTTATTGACATAAACCTCATCAATAAGACGATTGATCTCATCCATCATTCTCCGAAAGCTTCTGATCAGGATTCCCACCTCGTCCTCACTGTCACTGGATACCACAACCTGCCGGCTGCCATGATTCACCTGATCCATATTGGCAGTCAGCTCTTCGATTTTTCTGGTAAATAATCTGGAAAAAAATGTTCCAAGCACAAAAATAATCACACCACAGATACAGATCAGAGGAATTTCTTCCAGAAAAAGTCTGGACACTGCCCCGGAAATAGAAGCCTTTGACCGGAAAAGATAATACTTCCAGTTGTTTTCCCTGCTGGCACTTTCTGTCCATGCGCACTCTTTTTTCACTGCTTCCAGCGCCTCCCCGGGACGTGCGCTTTCTGACTGAATATCGGGCAGGGCTACATCCTGATACAGAATATTTCCTTTGGGATCCACAATCATTCCGCCGGTTTCATCCTCTGTAATATTGTCAAAGGCCTGAAAGATTTTATCATAATCCAGAGTAATACACAGTACAGCCTCTAATTCCTTTCTGTCATATATGTTCCGTACTGCTGCAACTTCTTTCCGTTCTTCGTTCACTACCCACTGGATTCTTACATCCTCCTCAATACTTTTGCTCCACCACTCTTCCTGGATTTTTTTAAGCGGAACAAGAGTATATTCATGTTCAACCCGGATGCTGTCCGCAAACAGCTGAATCTGTTTAATGGCTTCATGATAGGATTTTGGCACTGAAAGGAGGGGATCCGCCACCTTTGTATACTGCTCATATGCCGTATAATTATCCATGTTCTTTTCTTTGATAATCTCCTCAATATCCGGAGAATATGTAAGATAATTAATCAGACTGGTGTACACAGCAACCTGACTGTCAATGTTTTCCCTTGTCTGTTCCAGAATGGATTCCATATCCTCCATTTCCCTCTGACGGACAAAGGAGCTCATACGCATATGGCTGTACAGAGCAAGAACTGTCATTGGAACAAGACTTGCTCCTACCAGAAGAAGTGTCAGCTTGTGACGGTACTTCATATTTTTAATGATCTGATAAAGCTTCCTCATCCTCTCCTGTTCCTTTCCTGTAGGATTCCGGACTGCATCCGTAATATTCCCGGAAGCTCCGGCAAAAATAAGACACATTGGCAAATCCCACATTTTCGCTGACCTGCGCCACCTTCATATTTGTATTTTTCAGCAGTTCTTTTGCTTTTTTCATACGAAAAACACGGATATACCGGTTCAGATTCATACCTGTTTCCTTTTTAAAAATAAAGCTCAGATACCCGGATGAAAGATATACCTTTTCCGCAAGAATTTCCAGACTGAGATCTTCCGCATAATGCTGATAGATATAATTTTTTACTGCAGCCACCTCATTCCTTGATTCACTCATAGATCTTTCCAGAAAGCTTTCGTACTCGCGGATGTTCTCTTCTGTCACCTCCAGAATCTCCATAATGTTTCTGCAGTTATATAAACGGTCAATTTCATGTTCAATTCTCCGTTCCCCCGAAAACTGATCCTCCTGAAAAAGCTCCTGTATCACATTGGAAAACACAAACTTGATATACATGGCAGAATATTGAGTATTATCGCTGTATTTTTCCTTCAGACACTGATAATGCTTTCTGAGCTGCCGGATATCTTTCCTGCTGACGTCTTCCGAGATCAGCTGCAAAAGTCTGGAATCCTGCACCTCCTTTACTTCCATATTGAGATGCTCCTCATCATTGGAATAAATATGCTTTTCCGGATGATAAAACTTTTCTTCCATCTGCTGCTCCAGCTGACTCATGATCTCCGTCAGACATTCATATCCGTCAAACTTTCTGCTGACCGCCAGATAAAAGCTTTCTTTATAGGTTCTTTTCAGAAACGTATAAATATGGTTTGCCACAAGGCTGTAATCACAGTAATGATCCTGAAACAGAAGCAGGGACTGCCGGTTGTTCAGGTTCAGATAAAAGAACACCCGTCTCAGCTCCTTCTGGAGCTCCGTGGAAAAATTTTCCTCAGCTGTATCAAAAAATGACATATCCGATTCGATCAGGATCGCACAATGCCAGCAGTTCCACTTTTCCAGGTCGATCATTCCTTCTGATCTTTCCAGAATGTCCTTTTTTCCTGTATAAAGATAGCTTTCCAGAAAATATTCCTGAAGGAAGTCCTGTTCCTTTTGCTCTCTGGTTTCCTTTTCTTTTTTCTTCAGAATATTTTTTCTGATTGTATTTATGATCTTATGAAAGCTTTCCGGCTCCACCGGCTTCAGCATATACTCTGTAACCCCATAGCGGATTGCTTCCTGGGCAAACGTAAAATCACTGTATCCGCTGAAAATCACAACCTGAAGGCCCGGTTTCATTTCTTTTGCCTTTGAAGTAAGCTCCAGACCGTCCATATGCGGCATCTTAATATCCGTAAGAAGCAGGTCTGTCTCCTCATTTTTCAGAATCTGCAGTGCATCTCTTCCATTGGAAGCTTCTCTGATATTCCACTCTCCCTCCTCCATGGCAAGAAGATATTTTATCCCCTCTCGTTCCAGCTTTTCATCATCTACGATCAGCACTTGTATCATATTTTATTATTCCTTCCTTTCAGCCATTAAAAATCTGACATCCGCTTTATTGTATCATTCTCAAACAGCCCCTACAAGGATACCGGTTATAAAATATCCTAAAATATAACAGGGGATGCTGAAGTTTCCTTACAGCACCCCCACAAAATCTTTTCAAAAGTGATCAGCCCTTTACCGCTCCGGCTACCACGCCTTCGATAATATATTTCTGGCATACAAGATATACAATAATGATCGGAATGATATCAATCATGATACTTGCCATCATAGGTCCCATCTGTACATGTCCAAAGCTGCCTCTGAAATACTGGACTGCCATGGGAATGGTACGATACTGCTTGATATCAAGAACAAGCGTAGGCAGAAGGTAGTCATTCCATACCCACATCAGTTCAAGGATTGCAGTGGAAATAATGGTTGGTTTCAAAATTGGTATCAAAATCTGGAAATATACCTGCAGAGGACTGCATCCGTCAATAAGCGCCGCCTCCTCAATTTCCAGCGGAATTCCTTTTACAAAACCTGTAAACATAAACACAGCCAGCCCTGCTCCAAATCCCAGATAAATAATGCAGATGCTGTACGGACTGTTCAGTTTCAGGGTATCTGCTGTCTTTGCCAGAGTAAACATTACCATCTGGAAAGGAACTACCATACTGAACACACACAGGTAATAAAACAGCTTGGAAAGCTTTCCGTTTACACGGACAATATACCATGCGCACATAGAACAGCACAGGAGGATCAGAACTACTGACATCACTGAAATCACAAGACTGTACCAGAAAGATTTCAGGAAATCCATCTGTGTTACGCTGGCAACAAAGTTTGACAGACCATTCCAGGTTTCTTTGTTTGGAATACTGAAAACCGTAGATGTGGTAATTGCTGATTCCTTTTTTAATGAGTTAAAAAGAATCAGAGCAATGGGATACATCCACAAAATAGAGATGACTGCCAGGATAATGGTAGCTACAGGATTCTTTTTCTTATTTTCCATTACTGCTGCACCTCCTTGGATGATGTTGCTTTAAGCTGGATCAGTGCAATGGCTACTACAAGGATAAAAAATACAACTGCCTTTGCCTGTCCGATTCCTTTCCACATAGGTCCGCTGCGGGCATAAAAGGTATCGTAGATATTCAGTGCAAGAAGCTGTGATTGCTTGCCCGGCGCGCCTCCTGTCAGAGACAGGTTCTGGTCAAACATCTTAAAGCCGTTTGTCAGAGTCAGGAAGGTACAGATTGTTATAGAAGGCATGATCATAGGTATTTTGATCTTAAAAAGAATCTGCCTGGAAGTTGCTCCGTCAATCTGAGCAGCTTCAACAAGATCCGGCGATACATTGTTAAGTCCTGCCACATAAATGATCATCATATATCCGATCTGCTGCCACATCAGAAGGAGCAGCATTCCGATAAACCCGTTTTTGGCGGAAAGTGCAAGCAGGGGCTGTCCCCACATAGAAAGAAGTCCGTTTAAAAGTGTCTGCCATATGTATCCAAGTACAATACCGCCGATCAGGTTTGGCATAAAAATACCGTACGGAAAACATTGGTTCCTCTGAATCCCTTTGTCAGCGCCAGAGCAATAGAAAATGCCAGCACATTGATCAGAATACTGGAAACAAAAGCAAATATTACAGTCAGCCAGAACGAATGGCTGAAGGTTTTATCCAGAAGCAGTTTGGAATAATTGGCAAGTCCTACAAAGGTTACGTCCTGTACAGTTGTAAATTTGCAGAATGAAAGATAAATTCCCCATATAAACGGCCAGAGAAATCCGATTATAAAAGCGGCCAGTGTAGGCAGTACAAAAACCGGCCACCATTTTTTGATTGTTTTTCCTACCATCTTGTTCTCCTCTTTCCCTTATACGCAGAAAGGGGGCTGCCGCATGTTCTCGTTCCCGGTGGAGGTTCCGCCAGGAGCGGGTTTGCAGCGCCCCCTTTCCAGTTACATTTTGTTCAATACGATTATTCGGTCAGAGCTTTTTCCATTGCCCAGTTGTCAACAAATGCGCTTACAACATCGTCCCAGGAGCCAGTTTCTGCCGCATAAGAGGTAAGAGCTGTTCCCACGCCGTTTTTCCATTCCTCAGACGGCATGGTTGTAAAGTTCCATGATACAGGTGTAAGTCCTGCTTCTGTGTATTCTGCATCCTGTTTTACAAATACGTTTGTAGGAGCAACTGCTGTTTTGAAAGGAATTGTGAAGCCCATATCTTCAGACATAGCCTTTGTTCCTGTCTCAGAAGTTACACACCAGTTCATAAAATCAAGAGTTGCCTGAATATCTTCTTCAGAAGCATTTTTATTTACGCACCAGTAGTTCTCTGTACCTGTAGCAAGACCCTGATTTTCATCATCCACACCAAAGTAGATCGGAATCATTGCAAGCTCTTCATCGCTGAAGGTTTTTGCAAGCTCTGCATACTCCCAGGAGCCATTCTGATAAAATACTGCTTCGCTGTTTACAAACTCATTTCTGGAGTCGTCTGCTGTTTTAGCGGAAAGCTCTGCAGGATCACAGGTGGAATCTGTAATGTAAAGATCAAACAGATTCTTGTAGTTTTCAAGGTAAGTACCTTTCAGTTCAGCTGCGTCATCCACGCCCTCGTCTTTATATTCATAATAGATCGGAAGGTTTGCAAGATGTGTCTTAAATCTCCAGTCAGAGGAAGCATCCATACCTGCGGAAGTAAAGGCGCCTTTAATTCCCAGTTCATCTTTTTTACTCTGGATATCATCTGCAACCGTCTTTAACTGATCATAGCTCTTAATATCATCAAGTGTATAGCCTGCTTTTTCAAGAAGAGTTTTGTTTACGATCAGGCCATAGGATTCAATTACATAAGCGATTCCCGGTACGCTCTCTCCGTCCTTCAGCGCATAGGCATCAGAAGTAAGCTGAGAATAAATTTCAGAATCCTTCAGATCATAGCAGTAATCCTTCCAGTTTTTAAGACCAACAGGACCGTTTACCTGGAAAAGAGTAGGAGCATCACTTTTTGCCATTTCAGACTGAAGTGTTGTCTCGTACTGACCGGATGCTGCTGTAACAACTGTTACCTCTGTTCCTGTTTCTTCTGTGTAAGCTTTTGCCAGATTCTGCCATGCTTCATCAGCCTCTGGTTTAAAGTTCAGGTAATATACTTTTCCTTCACCTTCTG